>JAABUR0100002605.1_pt1 | contig 27042 bp, 21 predicted proteins | sample 5560091 | NCBI WGS metagenome assembly JAABUR01 (sample SAMN10711879, study PRJNA513375) | rock metagenome | isolation source: Antarctica rocks | place: Antarctica: Victoria Land, University Valley sud
TCGCACCGCAAAGGGCATGCGCCGCCGCCCCCACCGCAGTCCAGGGGACCACGCCGGATCAATCGCACCGAGCGGTGGCTCCTGACCGATGGGAATGCGCGGCAGCGCCTCCGCGCCGACGGGCGCAGCGGCTGGGCCGAGGACGAGTTGGACGAGTTGTGGGAGAACAAGGACTGGACCTTGTCCGCCGAGGAGCAGCGGCTGCTGGCGGAGACGGCGGAGTTGCAGCGGCAAGGCTCCATCCGGCCGACCTCATACATGTCCGAGTGCCCTTTCGACCCCGTGTGGACCGCGACACGCCCGATTACCGTGGTGGGGCGCCAGATTCAGGCCGGAGGCCAGTTCGCATACAACCACCACCACGGCAAGGGCGAGTTACTGACGAGTTTTCGCAGCGTGCCCGACTTCGAGGAATGTCAGGACGACGATTAAGGGCTGAAGGGTCGCTATCGCGCCGGCAGGGCATCGGCATGATCGGGCGGACTGTCGAGCAGCCTCGCCGACCGCGCGATGCGCCCTCCAGCGCCTCCCTCGCTCGTAGCGGACATGCGGCCCCTACATGTGTTAGCCGACGACCCGATGAGAGCGAGGGCGTTAGCCGGCGTAGGGATCAATTATGCGCACAGTATTGTGAGGCATATCAGGCGCGACGCCCCGCGAGGTATCGCCAACTCGCCGTCCGGTCGCGCTTCCCATAGCGAGCGCGCGCGACGTAGTACACCTGAACGAGCGCGCGGCCCCGGATTGTCGCATAATCCCGGAGGTAATCGCGCTCCACCACCACGGAGGCCCCGCTGTGGGCGGGGAAGGAATACGTCGACACGGACTCCGCGATCGCCACGTCGAACCGCGGCCCCTCGGGGTCGTCCCAATACATCGTCGGGGCGTCGGCACCCGCGACCAGCCGCGGCACGAGGCCGTACGTCATGAGAAAACCCTGATCGGGCCACAGGACCGTCCGATTGTTGGCCTGCCAGGACACGACCAGAGGCTCCAAACCCCTGGGCATCGCCGTCGTCGCCTCGACCCAGAACCGCGGGGTGTAATCCCAGGCACCACGATAATCCACCGGGTGCGGCCCACTCGCGCTCACATCATGGCCGATCCCCCCGCGCCGTCGGAGTATCGCGTCGCGCCGGGTCATGGGGGCGAGCGCGGTATACAGGTGTCGGGAGTTGTGATGGTCGGCATCCCTCCCGCCGACCTCGGCCACGACCACACGATCCGAGGCTAGCGGATCCTCGTCCGCGACATCGCGGAGCCAGTCGGGCCACCAATCATCGGGAGGTTGTGTTCGTGAGAGCATGGGGCCTGCACCGGGTGAAGACTAGACGAGGGAGAGGGGGTACGGGCGACGCGAACGACCGCCGGATCGGCCGATAGGCGCAGGATAGCACGTTCCCAACCTTCGCGACAACATGGCAACGATACGAATCGGGGCCACGGAAGCGGCGCGCACGGACCATATAAAATGTCCGTCATGATCGGGACGCCAAACCGGTGTGAGCGCGTGCCCTGCTTAACTTACGCAATACTGTCGGCGCATGCGCCGGGAGGCCGGAGAGCGGCGAATAAGCGGGCACGACGCCCCAGTCCTAGCATCGCTTCATGCTGTACACCCACGTATTGCGGAGCGCACGTTCGCGACTGGGAGGCGGCCGTGATGCCTAACTCTTGGGCGCACGAGATGGCGTCAGGGCAGCGTGCCCTATCACACGGCGACTCGGCGGGACGGCGCGCCAGCATGAGGAGATGGGCGCGCGCCCCCAGCACGCTCGGCGCGCTCAATGGCATCGAGCAACTGCTACCGTCGTCGCTCGTCCTATCAGCGCGCCTCGAATCCTGTCTTCGGGTTCCACGACAGTCGTCAGGCCCAATAACTGTGAAATACTACACGGCCGGTCTTCCTCGTTGATGCCAGCACAGTGGTGGAATCGGAATCACTGGGACCAACAGTGATAGAGGGATCCCTGCGGGAACATCGGCAGCATGCACATAGGCTTTATCCGACAGCACCAGGCCCAATAACTTCCGAATGAAGCCCAATAACTTCCGAATGAAGCCCAATAACTTCCGAATATGTAGGACTTCCTGGTTATTGGGCCTGGGAACCCGTTCGGGCCCCTTCATTCCGAAGTTATTGGGCCTGCATTCCGAAGTTATTGGGCCTATCCTACATAGGCCCTATTTTTATTGGGCCTATCCTATTTATTAGCCGCCCCTCCGCATGGGGCCGTTTCTCCATCCTCGTCCCTGATGGGGAGGGCCGCAATAGCCCACTCGTCCCGATGACCGTTGTTGTCCTATAAGGATAGCGCGAGCCGCGCCGGCGCATCCGCCCGGTCGTGCAGGACCTTCAGGAACAGGTGTGCGTCCCCAACGGCGGACGCGCCGCAGCGAGCCGCGGCCAACGTTGCAGCCCCAAGCACCGCGCGCAGGTCGGACGCGAGCGTCGCCTGGGTCACGGCGGGGGCGAGTTGGTTGGTAGGGCGACGCCGCGCTGCGGTCCCCGATGATCCCAAGCAGGGACGGCGCGACCATCCGCGCGGCCCCTTGATGGGTATCATGAGCTGCGGCTCGTGGAGTCGTCAGGCAGGCAGCACTGCGTCCGACGTGCGGTCGATAGCGTTGCCGCAGAAGCCCTACCCTCGGTTGATCTTAGGTAGTGGACGAGGGGTCAGCCGTCCTATCTTACCGTGATTGCTAGTTAGCGGTCGTCATCGAAATCCGCTTCACTGTGGTTGAAAGACAGCAGTGAGAGGGGAGAAGGATGATGACCGCCGCACACATTATAGGGATCTACGTGGTGATTGACGACACGATGCGGGCGCTGGGGCAGGTGAGCCATCCCCTCGCGGGGGTCTCCGACGCGGAGGTGCTGACGGTGGCGGTGGGGGCGGCAGCCTTCTGCGGCACCCACCACGCCCGCGCGCGCGCCAGGCTGCACGCGACGGGCTATCTCTCGCGCGCGTTCTCGTCCGCGCGCTTCTCGCGCCGCATCCATGCGCTGGCCGACGGGCTGGTCCTGCTGCTCGACGTGGTGGGCGACCTGTTCGCCCACGGGCAGGCGGCGATCTGCGCTGTCGTGATCGAGAGCAGGCCCATCCCCGTGTGCACGCGCGTGCGCGCGCGGCGCTGCCGCACGGTGCGCGGGCGCGCGTCCTGCGGCTCCTGCGCCGCCAAGGGCGAGACATTCGTCGGCGGGCGCTTGCACCTGGTCTGCACGACGGACGGCTTGCCCGTGGCCTTCACCCTGCTGCCCGGCGGCCTGCACGCCCTCACGCCCCTCCATGAACTCACGGTCACGCTGCCTGAGCGAGCGTGGGTCTACGGCGACACGGGCGACAACAGCGCCCCGGACGAGGCCGTCATCCGCGCCACCGGCGGCGGTGCGCTCGTGCCCCTGCACACGGACACCATGACCCCCAACACGCGCGCCGCGCAGTGCGGCTTGCGTACCGTCCGCCTGGCCATCGAAACGGTCAACAGCCACCTCACCGCCCTGGGCATCGCCCACCTGCACGTCCGCTCCGTCGCGGGCTTGGACATCACAGTCCATGCGTCCCTGCTCGCCCTCGCCTGTCTCAATCTCGACTAGCAATCACGGTATCTTGAGTACCTGGGGTGGCGTTGGAGCCCGTGGCGTTGGAGCGCGTGGCGCCCGCCTGCTCGGCCTCGCCTACGTTGGGGCCACTCCTGCCGATGTGGCGTGTGACGGCGGCCAGGACAATACTGACCCAAGCGACACCGACGAGGAGTTCAAGGTCGACGAGGGCTTGTGTCAGGGCATTGGTCGGCTTGATGTCGTTGTTGCCCAGCGGGGGGGAAATGGTGATCGCGAAGTGGATGAAGTCCCACCAGGTAGAATGGCTGGGCACCCCGCTGAACGGGGCCGAGCCCGGCCGACCCGAGGACCACAGGTCGAGCGCGTCGTAGAGCGACCCGAAAGCGAGCACAATGGCGGCGTATATGAATGTGAAGCCGACGATGGCCGGCGCAATCGGGCGTAGATCGCGTAGTAGGGTTAGGAACTCGTCGATCGGTTGCCCGAGCTTTTCCTGTAGCCAGCCCACGGTCCCGGCTCTCACCCATACGATGACGACCGCGACGAGTCCCGCCAGGACGACGCTACACGTAATGGCCAAAAGGCCCAACACGGAGAAGAACGCGAGGAAACCAACCAAGGGCAACCGGGCCGAGAGGGCCCAATGGACGGGGGGGAGCAACACGCGCAGGATGATGGCGATGATGAGGAGTAGGAATACCATCCGGAGGGCTACGTCGGTCAAGCGCTGCCTAGTGAGGTTGGGTATATCGCCGCGCGGGTGGAGCAGGACTCCCCCGACCAGTATGGTAACCAGGCTGAAGGATGGGATAGCGACGAAATGGTATAGGTCGGTAGGAGGGAACACACCGGCTAGAGGGAAATCGTGTGCGCGCGCAATCACGGAGAAACTGTCCGCTATCAAGGTGAGGATGCACGATACGGTGGCTAGAGCGATATATCCCGAGAAAATGAGCACGATCATCGTCCGGCCGGGACGCTCTCGGAACTCGTCGTCGAAGAAGACGGGGATGCCAGAAATCGCGATGCAAGCGAGTGCGATATAGCTCCCGCTCGGTTCGACGAAGGCTGCTACTATGCAAGGCAACAGTACCATTACTAGTACGATCGCTAGTAAGGCACTACGGCATAACATGGCGGTGCGGTGCCGGAACATGGCGAACAATCTGCGTCCCCAGCTTGTGCCATGGTCGGGGGGCGCTACCATCCTGCCGTTTTATCCATCCGGCGTACCTCGCCTACATCGATAATCATACATGGCGCGTTACGTGCCGGGCGGGACGCTCCCCGCGCGCGAGGCTCGCATGCGGGGGCTTCCCGCCCGGCCGACATATCCCTCGCGTGTCGCTATCCTATTCTACCCAATTGGATTAGAGCCCGTGGCCCCCTCCCGTTTGTCCGCCCCGGCAGCGCGCCTCGCCCGCGCTACCCTCGGTAAGCCTCGCTTAAGAAGTATATACTTACATACGTAAATAAATATGTAAGTATATATATATGCCGCGTGTGCTATAATATTCCTGTTTGTGTATGGTATCGCCCGCCGACTGCGGGACCATGCGAGGGCTGCACCTACCATGCCGGGGAAATTGCCGCGGACGACCGTGTACGTGTCGCCGGAGAACCGCGAAAGGTTGCAAGAGATCGCACGCCGTCTCGCCATCGTGCAAACACGCGGTTCGGGCACTGGCGAGAGTGGGAGCCTGTCGGCCCTCATGACGGCCATCGCGGAAGGGCGATTGGTCGTGCAGAGAGCCACACCAATTGACGACGAGGAGACGTAACGCATGACGACCGCCGCAGTGTATCCTGTCGCGCCCCGTCCCCACCCTGACGCCGCCTCTCCATCCCCGCGCGCCGTCCGTCGCGCGACACCCGTCGAGCAGGACGGCGGGCCTGCCCGCGTGGCCGCGCAGGATGCCCCCGAACGACTCCGGCGGGCGCTATACTACGGCACGCCGCGCGTCGCGCTGTACCAGGGGGACGCGGCGCACCTACTCGCCGCCATGGACACGGCGTCGGTCGATTGCATCGTGACCTCCCCCCCGTACTACGGCCAGCGCGACTACGCTGTCGCCGGCCAACTCGGGCTCGAAGCCCACCCGCAGGAGTACATCGACAAACTCGTCGCCGTGTTTCGCGAGGCGCGCCGCGTGCTCAAACCGGGCGGCAGCCTGTGGGTCAACATCGGGGATACCTATTGGAGCGGCAAGGGCCGTCCCCACGGCAAGGACGCGAAGCAGAAGGCCCGTCGCTTCACCCGCCCCCAGGATAGGGCCGGCAAGAGGCCGCTCTGCAGGCCGAAACAGCTCCTGCTCATCCCGCATCGGTTCGCGATTGCCATGCAAGAGGATCAGTGGATCGTCCGCAACGACAACGTGTGGCGCAAGACGCGATCGACGCCCGACCCCGCGAAGGACCGATCTGCGACGGCCCACGAATACATGTTCCATTTCGTCAAGCGCGGCAAGTACCACTACGACTACGACGCGGTCGCCGTCCCCTCGACGGGGAAAACGAAGAGGCAGGCCCCCCCGTCCGTCTGGGACATCCCGGCGGTCCCGTCGCGCAAGAACCAGACGGCGGTCTTCCCGGATCGCCTGGTTATCCTGCCGATCCGCGCGACCTGCCCGCCCGATGGTGTCGTCCTCGACCCCTTCTGCGGCAGTGGGACCACCTTATTGGTAGCGCTCACCGAAGGGGCGGGGCGCCGGGCTATCGGCATCGACGTGAGCCCCGCGTCCCTGGGGGAGGCGCGTGGCATCCTTCAGGCGGCGCAGGATCGTCTCCCCGCCCACCCCATCCGTGTGGTCGTCGGCCCGATCGACGGCCCGATCGACGGCGTACCGTCGCGCGATGGCGAGCGTCTCAACCGGCAGGCTTGACCGGACCGCCAGGGCGAAAGCTATACCCGGCGCCTCTCAGGCCGCCCTCAATCGAGCTATCCGGTGGATAGCTCGATTGAGGGCGGCCTGAGAGGCGCCGCCGATCGGTGGGGCCGCGCGGTCCCGCAGCCCTGCAGCCACGACGGGATGTACCACGCCGCGCCGTGCCATCGCTCATGCGGGAGGCGACGCGTCGGCGGTCGGCTCATCGGTGGCCACGACATCCGTGACGAGGAAATCCTCGTCCCCGAAGAGCTTGAGCTGCATCGGACGCCCGTCCACCTCCGGCTCATTGAGTTCCGGCAAGGCGACGACGCGGCTCTTCGCGATGATCTCCTCGATGAACGGGCGGTTGTTGTTGCAGAAAGGATGCGTCAGGCGCTGGTTCTCGGCTACCGTCTTGCCGCCCTTCGCGTATTCCTCGATATGGTCGTGCTGCACGCCATCCTCCACATCGAGCATGCCCCCGCAGATGCCGCATGTGAGCGCCACTTTGACCAGTTCCTCGAGGCGCGCGCGCGATTTGAGCGCGACGCTGAAATCGCGCGCCCTGTCATCGGCCCCGTCGCCGGCCCGCGCTTTCCGGCCGGCCGTCCTCAACTCGTCGGCAATGCGCGCGTACGCCTCCTTGAACCCCTCGGCCTCGCGGTCGTCATCGTGATCCATCAAGGCCTGCAGCAGGCCCCTGTAGAACTTCGCCGTCGGGAGCGTCACTTCGGGCCCGGACCCTGTCTTGCGGGATAGCCCCGTGATCAGATCCTCCTTGTTGGCGAGCAGCGTCTCCTCGAAGGCGCGCCTATGGGCACAGAACAAGCGCTTCTTGGCGAGGATTTGGTCGTCGTCTCCGGCGCACAGCCAGTAGATCAGGCCGTAGAGGAGGCTCCGCACGTAGCGCCCGTCGCGACTGTAGAAATAGAGGGCCGGGATGAGCCCGAGCGACTTCGGCGACGGACCGGTGATGTGGCGGAACACGTCCTGCGTATTCCCGATGAGGCGCCAGCCCTTGTCGATGAGCTGATTCTCGCTGTCGTTGCGATCCTGCTTCATCAATGCGTCCGTCTCGGGCACATTCCCTTTATGCCCTTCGACAATGGTCAACAACTCGGCGACATAGTAGGGCTTCTTGTCCGCACTCGCGACGAGCAGGGGCTGCTGGAGACGAGTGATCGGGGTCTTATAGGGAGGGATGAACAACGTTTCGTGCAGGGCGCGCACCCCGGCGACAATCTCCTGGATCTTGTACTCGTATTGCACCTTATCCGGGCCATCCGGCGCCGCGCTCGGCCAATAGTGCTCGACGCTCTGGACGTACGCGATGGACATGACGGTCCGGGCGAAGCGCGAATCGCGGTTCTCGACCAGCCTCGTCTCCCAGGCCGTGAGCTGCTTCCCGCTCTTGTTGATCTTCAGGAACGACTGCTCGGCTTTCTTATGATCGCCCGGCACCCACAAGATGTGGAAGCCGACTCTCCCCCCGCTTAGTTCCCCAAAAAATCTGGCTCGCTGATAAGCCTTCAGGCCTAGCACAACGGCCGGATCGAGGTGTTGTTCCTCGATCCGGTCGGACGCCCCGCCCGCGTCGCGGTAATCTTGGAAGCTACCAATCTTGGCCTTGACAAGGTTACGAACGATAACGGCCACCTCTTTGATCTGTTGCAACTGGTCCGCGTCAGCGATGGCGCTAGCCGGCGCCTTGTCCCCCCAATCGTCATTCAACCACGCCAGAATCACCGACACGCGATGCGCCCCGTCCAGGATGAAGTGGTATTTGCTGACCGGGTTGGCCCATTCGATGATGCTGGGGACAATCTGCTCGTTGACAACGGAGTCGAGGAGTGCCACGCAGTCGTCGGGGGTCCACGCGCTGGTCGCGCGCTGGAAGTCGGGCTTGCGCAACAGTTTGACCTGCGACGAGAGGTGATCGCCGTACAAATCGGCCAGGCGGAGCATGTCCGGCTCTTGCTTCACTACACCGGATTCGATGCGCTCTTGTGGGCGGGTATAGCGTAGATTTTCACGAGGGATGAGGTGATCTAGATAGACCGTGCGCGTCTCTGCCACCGCTGCCTCCCCTATCATATGTGGACTGATATGTCGTCGGATGCGATGGCATCGACACTGCGGTCGTGCCGGGATGGCGGGGGCAATAGAGTATCACCCTACCTTACTATACTATTTCCGCCACCGGGCCCCCATCGCCGGTAGGAGAAGACAGGGGCCTGATGGCGAAGTAGGGCGGCCGCGACCACCCCGCGCCGGGCATCGCCCCGTCCTCCGAGCGAGAGCCCTTCCCGGCCTACCCGCTCCGAGCACTTGTATGTCGGTAAACCCTCCCAATCCCGGGCGTACTAGTCACCCCATCACCCCATCACCCCATCACCCCGTTGCCTCATCGGGTTGCCAGACACGTCCTAAACTCGCCCCCACGACGGGGCGAGGATTGCAGGAAGGATGGGCGGCCCCACCGCCTATTAGCTCGTCCTAACGGGCTCGACGACGCGCGAGACCTGCCAGGCGCAGCCCGTCGTCGCGTAGATAGCGGCGCCCCTTGGCCGTCGGATCGCCGATCGGAACGATCATGCCCCGCGCTACCCAGTTGTTGATCGTCTTCACGTCGACGCCCAGCAGGCGCGCCGCCTCGGCCCCGGTCACGCGTTCGGCGGCGAGGTCCCTCAGGCGCGCCCGATCGAATAGGAACACATCACCCTTGCCGCCGCCCCTGACGAGCGCCTCGTCGAGCTTGCCTGCGTGTACCCATGCGTGCAATGTTTGAGGATGGCGCCCGAGGACCTCCGCGGCCTCCTCCGTCCCCGCGTACCGCGCTTTGAAGCGGTCGACATCGCCGCCGTCGTAGGACGCGGTCCCCGTCGTTTGCCCGCTGGGCGCGCCGGACCCGGCGGCGGCCGGGTCCGGCGCGCCCAGCGGGGCGAGCAGCCCCGCCTCCGCCCAGAGGCGCAACGTCACCTGCGTGCAGCGGAGCAGGCGGCACACCTCGGTCGACGTGTAGCGCGCTTCGCCCTCCCCCGGCGCGCGGCCGGCCAGGAATGCGCCGACGGACGCGGCGTCGAATCGCAGGTCCAAGAGCCGGACGGAGTCCCGGAGGCGATAGGCGGCCACGTCACCGGACTGCGCCAGCCGTAACACCTCGGGCAGGCCGACGCCCGCCGCGCGGAGCGATGCGAGCGCGTCGGTGAGCGTGAGGTCCGGCGTGGCCGTGCGAGTGGCCGCGCGAGTGGCCGCGCGGTCGCCCTGCGCCCGGACGGGAAGATGCCCGATCATCTCGGCCAGGGCGTCGTCGACGGCCCCCCTCTCGAATAGCCAGGGCGCCTTGGCCGTCGCGCCCCGGCGGGCGCACGGGAGGATGCCGCCCTTGACCAACTCGGTCAGGGCGACGCGGCCCACGCCTAGGGCGGCCTCGGCTTCCACGAAGTTCAGGCGGGACGCGCGCAGCCGCGCGAGGCCCTCCATGCTCTCCTCGTCGACCAGCGTCACGGGGCGCGCCGTGGCCCCCCACCGCCCCCGCCGCACCGCCAGCTCGCCCGCCGCGACATGCCGGTCCAGCACCTCTCGACCCACGCCGAGCGCGCGGCCGACCTGGTCCAGATTCCGGAAGCGCGGCAGGGTGGGGTCGAGCGTGCGCCGGGCGTGGTGGTAGAACTTGAGCCAGCGGAACATGCCCGGCGCCCGCCCCAGGTGGGCGTAGGTCGTCAGGCCGACGGCGCGCCACAGCCAGGGGAAATCCGGCCCCGGCAGGGACTCCAGGAGCGCGTAGGGGAAATAGTCGGGATCGGCCCGCCCCCGCTCGGCGGCCGCGACGTGCAGGAGCACCGATTCCCACGTCGCCGGCCAGCCGGCGATGAGGCGCCAGGCGCAGAGGAGGGCGGCGTGGACGGACACGTTGTCCGCTTGGTGGATCGCGCGGACCGCCCGCGCGCCCGCGACCCCCGCCGCCGGCGCGAAGAACGGGTTGCGCCGGTCGCGGGCCCCGAGCAGGTTGACGAGCACGGTGCCGAAGCGGAAGAACGCGGCCGGCGTCGCGCCCTCGAGCGGGTGTCCGTCCGGCAGCGCCAGTTCGCCGCGCAGGTCCATGCCCGGCACGCCCGATCCGTCGTCGGCATCCCCATGTCCGAGCGCGGCCCAGACGAGCGCCGCGAGCGCCTGGCTATCGGGGTCGTCGGCGATGGACGGGGCCTCCAGCGTCCCCACGTCGATGCCGCACGCGTAGCATTGCCCGACGCGCGGGTCGAAGCGGAGCTTCTTGCCGCACACGCAGCGGTCGATCAGGAGCGCCTGGTGCGTGGGGCAGGCGGTCATGTAGCGCACCGCCCACGGGAGGATCAGGGTGCGCTCGTCGCGCCAGTGGTGCGGGCAGATCTTGCGATGGCTTTTCCGGTTCTGCCCCATCATGTATAGGGTCAGCCAACGGTCCTCCAGGAGGGGGAAAGGCACGTCGCCCTCCTCCCCCTCCTGCACGGCCGCCTCATGGGACAGCAGGAGGCGACGTGTGTAGCGATGCAGCGTGCGGGCCCAGATCTCCGCGGGGTCGAGTTCGGTCAGCGTGGAGAGGAGCGCGTAATCGACGCGCGAGCGCACGTACAGGGGTGGGCGCGCCATCCCGAAATCGCGCTGCAGCCACTCCTTCTCCTCGTAATGGTTGGCCCGGTCGAGCCGCGCCATCAACCCGTCGAACCCCTCGCGCGGGACCGGCGGCAGCGCGGCGGCGGTTTCCAGCAAAGCGGTCGGCATCGTTCGTCTCCCTTTCCCCCATCGACGCGGGCATGCGTCGACGCGCCGTCTCGGGTGGGGAGGGGCATCCCCGGGGCCCTCCCCATCCGAGACAGCGCGCCAACAGCGCCGGTCCACCTACAAGATGGACAATACCTTCTCCTTGCGCGGCCGGCCGCGGCGCTTGCCACCCCGGTTGTTGGACCCGGACGACGGGGTTGGTTCCTTGGGGATCGGCGCGGCCTCGGGGCGATCTCCATCGAACGGGTTCGGGATGTCGCGGCGATCGCCGGGGTGCATCAGGTCGAATGCTTCGGCCAGCAACTCCCGATTCACCGTCGCTATCCCGTGGTCGATCGCCGTGTGCGCGGCGCGCCGTACCAGCCTCATCAAGGGCCGCAGCATCCCGGCCGACGCGACGTGACAGCGCCAGGCGACGTCCGCATCGACGAGGTCGGCCTCTCCATCGAACGGGAGCAGCCGATCGAGTTCGATCATGAAGCGGTAGAACTCGTTCTTCGACAGGTCGTCCTCGTTATCCCAGGCCAACGGCTCGAGCGTCCGGGTGGAGCCGAAGAAGCTGCCCAGTTGGCCCCCGTTGGCATCGAGCAGCAGATTGGCCTCGTGGCGCAGGCCGACCAGGATGCAGCCGATGTGGATGTCCTCGTCCTTGATGAGCGTCTTGAGCCAGTTGGCCGCGTCGATGACAATCTTGTTGCTGTTCTGGTCCATGAAGTGCTGCACCTCGTCGATGATGACGATGCGGGTTTCGGCCTTTTTGAACCACTCGATCAGGCGGAAGCTTATGTTGGTCAGGTTGCCCTTGTCCCAGCGCGGGTCGCCGAAGGAGCGCAGCAGCGCCGAGGCGACCGAGCGGTCCGTCGCGCGCGACGGCACGGTGGCGCGCACGACGGGGCGCTTCATGATGCCCCCCAGGCGGTACGGCGGGTGCAGGGCGAGGAGCGCGTCGGTGATCGTCGTCTTGCCAGCCCCCATCGCGCCGGTGAGGAGCAGGCCGAGCGGCTCGCGCGAGGACAGTGCGCGCTGGAACATGTACTCGGCCTCCGTCAGGATGTCGTTGTAGCGAGGATAGGTGATGATGATGTTGTCGAGGGTGCGATGGCGCTGCTCGCGGCGGGCCTCCTCGTCCGAGATGTCGGTGGTCTCGGTGGCCTCAATGGTCTGAGTACTGTTCTTGCTTTGCACGGTGTACCCTCCTATGGATGTGCCGCTTCGATCTATCATTTGGGTGTGTTTCATCTGCGTTGGAGTGCGGCCCTCACCCCCCGACCCGGCGCTTCGCTTCGGACCAGCCCCTCGGCTGCGCCGACGGTCTGGCCGGCCTCTCCCTGACGCGAGAGAGGGGGAGCAGCCCCCAACTCAAACGAAACACACCCCTATCATTTACGGACGCTTCGTCGGACGCTGGAGGGATGGGCGCGGTTGGCCGATGCTACCGCCCCATCCGTCGCCGTCTTGGGTCTGTGCCCGACGCCGCGGGCGCGTCGTGGCCGGCGTCGCCGGGATCGGTTCCACCGGGATCGGTTCCGCCGGGACCGCGGACGTCTCGGCCTCGCCGGCGTCGGAGGCCGAGGGCAGGATGGCGGCGACGGGCGCGGGCAGCGCGGGCGTCGTGCTCCGCGCGCGCGTCGGCGCGGGCAGTGCGGCGGGATGGCCGTCCGCCCCTGTCGCCGCTGCCGGGCGCTCTCCGTAACCAAGGAACCGGGCATGCGCGCGACGTGGTCTCCGTCCGCCGCGCAGGCCAAACTCCTCGGCCACGATGCGCGAGATGTCCACCTTGGCCGCGGCCAGCGCATAAACGTCGACCTTGTCCTCGGTGAGACCAGAGTGTTTCTTGATGATGTGGTGCTTCCAGATAGACAGCCCGGTGGCGTACTCCTTGTGTTCGGCGTTGGCCCCCACCTCGATGTAGTCCTGCTCCATGGGGTCGAGCACGTAGATCTTCCCCAGATCGCCCTGGTCAACCTTGATCTTGACGGTCTCCCCCGGCTTCAATCGCTGACGGAGAGCGGTCAGCGACGACGACTGGTAGCGGATGCAATCGTAATCGATGCCATAGTGCTGCGGGACGCGGTAGTCCGTGCTCCTGAGCATGATGCGGATACTCTCCACGGTGTGCGGCAGGCACGGCGGGTAGGCCGACCGCTCTCCGGCTTCCCAGCGGCGCGCGGGAATGCCCTTGATCCCCTTGTGCGGACGCTCGGCGTAGTAGTCGAGCAGGAAGATGTGCAGCATGCGTCGGAACGCCGAGAGCGAGATGCACGCGTGCTTCATCGGGTCGTAGTCGCCGCGGGCGACGACGTTGGAGAAGGTCGTCCCCGGCAGGGTATGCAACAGTCCCTGGTTGTGCGTGCGGATGTACCGCTCGATTTTGCCCTTCATCCACGGCTGGCCCAGCGGCATCTGCACGAGGTTGATGCCCAGTTCAGCGCACGCCTCCTTCATGTCATTGCCGACCAGGCACGACTCGTTGTCGACGATCGCGTTTTCCAACACGCCCCATGACTGATGACGGTGCGTGGTCCCGTAGAGGGCGATGGCGTCGTCGGACGGGATGATGCCGTGCGCCAACGTTTGCGCGCTCGTCCAGAAACTATCGGGCTCGAAACCGACATCCCAGCCCCACGGATACCTGCTGTACCCGTCGACAGCGGTGCAGAGGTAGGGGCGCCCGACCGGCAGCCTGTCCACGTCGTCGACGACCATCAGGTCAAGCGGCGTCTGGTCCATTTCGATCCGCTCGTTGACCCGCGTCGGCCGCGGCCCCGGCATCACCGCCTCGCGCGCGTGCTCCTCGCGCGGGCTCAACTCGCGCGTCAGCAAGTACTCCAACCCTTTCTCCTTGACGCGCCGATGGATCGTCATCACGCCGACCGGATTGACCATCGGGTCGGCGTCCTGGTACTCCTCTATCTCCTGCCTGATGCGCGCGACGATCGTGGCGTGGAGGTCGACCACGGATGTCCTGGGTTTCCCGCTCGACCGCACCTTCGCCTCGTCGAGGACCGCGTCGATGATCGTCTCGATGTCATGGTCGACCCGGCCCTCGCCCGTCCCGCCCTGCTCGCTCGTCGCCGCGACGAGCGACCACACGTCGCCGCCCGTGCCGAAGGCCTTGATCCATCGCTTGATGCTGGATGGGCTGTCCGCCTCTCCCACACGCCCGCGCGTCGGCTGTGGGCGCGGCGTTCCGTTAGGGCCCGTCGAAGATGCGGTGTCATCCCGGAGTGCCTTGAGGTGGTCGCTGCGTTCCTTCTTCATGTCGCGCAGTCGCCGGCCGCGCTCCGCGCGCGAGAGGAGCAACAACGGCCGGATGATCTCGTAACGGCGCCAGGCCTCCGCGCGCTTCTCCTCCGGCAAACCTTGGAAGTCGGCGAAGGTATACGCGGTCGCCAGGGGCCGGCCGCGACGCCGGCGCGCGTTGGGGCCGCGCACCTCGAAACGCAGCGTGCCCGCGCGGTAGGCGGCGAGCAACTCGTCCCGTGTAGCCCGCTCCTGGCCCCCGAGCGTCTGGTTCTCGAGCAGGAAACGGTCGTCGAGCAGGACCTGGGCGATGACGAACACCTGCGATCGCCACTCGAAGCGCGTGCCCTTGGTGAACCTGCATAGTGCCATGGATGTGTCCTCCTCTCTGCCCTATGCGCCGACGCCTCGCTTGTCCCCGACGAGGTCCCCCGGCGCGCGGAGCCCCATCCGTAGGGGGCCGCCGAAGTGGCGAGCCGTGCGATCGGCCCCGGCCTCCGACGGGCGATGCTCCGGCAGGAACACGAGGCTGTCGCCCCCGATTTGCCCGACGTGCAGATCGACGTGGAGCAGATGATGGAACAGGAGGCTGTAGACGTACCCGATGTGGGTGGTCGGGTGGCTCGCGCCGGCTAGGTAGGCCGCGACGTCCCATAGGCGCGCGCCCTCCGGGTGTGCGGCGACGAACGCGACGCATCGACGCGCCACGGCCGGCGGCGCGAGGAGGCGGCCGTAGCGGCAGAGCACCCTGACGTTGGTCAGGTAACACCCCGCGCGCAGGTCCCGCTCGGTCACGAGCAGGAAGACCCCGCCGTTCTCCGCGGCGTAGGCGCTCCCGATCGCGATCTGCTGGAGGGCGTGGTCGCCGTCCGCGCGATCGGCGGGCTTGCACTCGACGATGGCGAAGCTGTCGTCGGTCTCGATCCAGTAATCCATGGTGTAGTCGTGGGTCGAGCCGTCCCGGAACGGCGCCTCGATAGTCCACGGCTCGGACGCGAAAGCTTTGACCCAGCGCTCGAAATCCATCAGGTCGCACAGGTCGCTCTCGATGGTCGAATTGGCCCCGACGAGCCCCCCCATCTTTATGCTGGCGTACGACGTGACGACGTTCCGCGGGTTGTGCCGGCGACGCTTAAACGCCATCGTGCCCCCCCGATGGCCGTCCCCCCGCACGAGTTGTCGACGCGCCGCGGGCCGGGGCCGTCATCCGGCCGGGCTGGCGCGCCGATGCCGGTCGGTCGCCCGCGCCGCCGTCGGGTCGGGCCTGACCTCGACGGGGGAAGGGGACGCGAGGGGGCGAGAAGACGCGATGGGAGGATGCGGAGGCAGGGGGTGCGGCGTGATCGCGCGGGGCGGCCGGGCCTCGGCGGTGGGACACCGCCCTATCCGGGTCGTACATGGGTCCAGTTCTCCTTCACCCGCCGGCCCGACCGTTGCGCGCCTCGCGAGGAGGCAGTACAATGGGCGTAGCCGTCGGGCGCTACTCATGGGATGATGGGATGCGGATCGATGGATGGCGGGCCGGCGGGAGGTGGCTCTCCCGGCGGCCCGGGCGGGCGATGCCTGACCGGGCGGCGACCTCGCCCGCGTCGCCCCACAAGTGGCATCCTTGTGGGATTCTTCACACATGCGACACTCCTCCTCGAACCGGCGTGCCCCGCGCGGGGCGCACCGCCCAGACACCGATCGTCGCCCCATGCGACGATCGGTCCGGCGAGGGGCAGTAGGACTGCCTCTCATTCGCGCGCCCTCGAGGTCTGTTCCACTTGTACATCGCGATGTACAAATAACAGGAAAGGCTGACTTTGTCCACCGATCAGGACCAGTTATCCACAATGCCCGGGCAGGAGAAAATGACGCTCTCCCTGGGGGACCTCCTCCGAGGGCGGAGACGCCACCTGAAGCTCTCCGACCGGGACGTTGCCACCGCGGCGGGCGTCGACCCCGGCACGCTCAGTCGAGTGGAGCGTGGCAAGGTCGCGGCGACGCTGGGCACGACGGTGCGCGTCGCCAAGGCCGTGCATATCGCCCCAAGAGACCTTGGTCGTGCGCTGGTGGACGGGGCGCCCCTCCCGGGGGGCGCGCTCCCGGTGGGCGCTCTCCCAGTGGGCGCCCTCCCGGGTGATGCTAGCGTGGATCCCGACCGTGACAAGGCGCTCGCCGTCACACTGGGCGACCTCGACGCCGTCGTCACGCGCGCCCAATCCGACCCGTCCGCGATCGACCGATGGCTCCGCGTATGCCTCGCCGAGATCGCGGCGCGCGCGAACGCGAGCGCACGCGAGAGAGGCGCGAACGACGGGGGCACGGGCGACGAGGGGGCCGGGGGCGTGGCGATGTCCGCCCCCGACGCGACGGATGGTGCCGGACCCCTGGCCGCGGCGACGGCCTACCGGATCACGATCCTCTACCCGCCCCTCACGGACGAGGATGTGCTGGCGATCTACCGCGCGGGCGGCGCCATCACGCCCGCCGATGTCTTCGCGTACCTGCGCGGCCTGGAGCGCGGCCGGAACGTGCGCTGGCGCGGACGCCATCCCGCGGTGGCGCGCGTGCTCGAGAACGGCCGGCTCGAGTCGCTCAAGTTCGTCGATGCGCTGGACCTCTCCCGCGCGCTGGACCAGAAGGCCAACGACCCGTACGAGATACTCTCGCTGTGCTGGGCGGCGATCCTGTACCAGGTCGCGTACGACCCGCGCGAGGGCGGCGACGTTTGGGAGGCGCTGCTGCCCTCGGCGGACGCGTCCGCCGACGTTGAGGAGCGGGGCCGGTACGCCGGCCGGCTCGTCATGGGCGCGGCGCGGTGGCTGGGCCACCTGCATCCGGGCCCGGGGGACCGGGCGTGGCTCGACGAGATCCGCGCCCTCGCCGGCCCGCGGCCGGCGAGGGCATGAGGGGCTCGCCCGCCGTGTCCGCGCCACCACCGAGCGGCGCGCCCTAGGCGCACACGTCCCCGCGGTCGCCGATGACGGGATCGCGTCTGCGCGCGCGGAGAGACCACGCGCCCGATGTGTCCTGCGGTGAGTGAGACTCACGTAAACCTCCCAGCAAACCCCGCCTCCCAAAGGCGGGGTGAATGACCTCCATTCGCTACCCCCGCGGGGGGCGCCACAGGGTGGCGCCCCCCGCGGGGCTTCCCATTTAGAACGGGTTGGCGACCATGTCCCCACGGCCGGTGAACGCCGGGCAATCGACGGCGTGGTCGCAGAACGCGCAGTAGGAGCCCGGGTGCGGCGGATAGGAATCGTCCTTGATCGACTTGACCATGGCCCGGCACAACGCGGCGCCCGCCTCGATGTCGCGGCCGGTGAGGCGAACGCGGGATGTCTGGCCGGTGCTGGGAACGAGCTGGAGAATCTCTATGTTGTCGCTCGCGTAGGCGTACTCGCCGAGATGCCCCTGCACGAAGGCAGCGGGGGACGCCTGGAGGACCTCCGCCGGCGGGATGTTCGACGACTTGAAGTCGACGAAGGTGATCAGGCCGTCGCGCGTCAGCGCCACGAGATCGATCCGGCCGCTCAGGACGATCGCGGCCCCGTCGACGCCCGCGACCGAGCGCGGCGCCGTCCGGATGTATTGCTCCGCGGACACTAGGGCGGCGAAATCCTGCTCGTCGAGCCACAGCTCGTGGCCGCGCAAGGACGCGCGCGCGAAGGCTATGGCGTCCCGCTCATCGTCCCCGCTGTCGCGAAAGCTTGTCGGCATGGGAACGCGCACGATGACCTCGTCGACGCCCATGCGACGGCCCTCGATACGGGCCTGATTGTAGCGTTCGAGGAGGGCGTGGAGGTACTGTCCGCGCTGGATGGCCCGGTTCTCGACGTGGGGCGCCCGCTTCTCGTGGACCTCGCGGAAATAGAGCGGGCATTGGCCGTAGGCGGCAGCCTTGGAGGGGGTCACCGTCACGATGAGGGTGTCGTGTCCCACGCGCGGGCGCGCGGGGGCGGGGGATACAGTGTGAACCATTGGCATCGGGCACCTTTCCTATCGCTACATCGACGGACGAAGGTGCCGTGTGAGGCCCGTAAGCGTAGGGGCGAGGGCGCGCGATCCCGCTCGTGCGCGGAGCGGCACAACAGGATCGGAAAACCCGCGCGATAGACTACACTTGTACTGACCGACCACGGCGCTGTTAGGTGTGGTGGTTGGTCGGGTGGTGGCGCCACCCCACGGCAGGGGGCTGTCGCAAGCAGCCCTCTGGCGTCTTCTCATCTCGCCCTGTCTCGGCCCTCCTCACGCGGCCAGCCCGGCCCGGACCCTATTAGCACATATGACCTAGCCGCAAGGGGCATCATACTCCCCTCGTGGTCGGCCTGTCAAGGGCCGCTGGTCCCTAACGCGGGCGAGGGCGTCTGTTCCCCCCATGATAGACACCTGTTTCCCCACGATAAGCGTCGGGGCGACCGCGCTGTACGTGCCCAATCCCGGCCCGCGCGACGATACAACGCGCGCCCCTGCGCCCCGGACCGTCGCGGTGAGGGTCACCCGTACGGGCAACCCTCACCGCGACGTCATTTCGCCTTCGTCGTCGCCCGCCGTGTCGGCCAGCGCGGATCGATAGGCGCGCAGCATCACGGCGGCGAGGCGTTGACGTCGTCGGCCCAGCCGCGCGATCGCTCGCATCTCGACCTCGAGTTCAGCGTCCATCGTCGGGGCCTCCATGGGCCGCCGCAGCAGCGCATCCATCGGTACCCCAAGGGCGCCCGCGATCCTGGCCAGCGCGGAGACGCGCGCGTCGGCCTGCACCTCGCGCTCGATGCGCGACACGACCGCATGGTCGATGCCGGCGGCCGTCGCCAGATCCACCATGCTCATCCCCTGCGCCACGCGCAGCCTGCGCACGAGAATCCCATCCACGACCGGTTCGCCCGCCGCATCGTCCGTCGTATCGCCCATCGCGCCCTCCTGTCCCTCCTCACGTTGTAGGGCCGAGCGCCTTTTGTGACGATATGCCACCTTGACATCACACATTCTCACGTAGTAAGCTGTGCGTCGGTGGCGTCCTTATCGGGGAAAGGAGGGTGTGGATGCTCTATCCGACGGGGGACATCATCATGCGCCGGCCCCTGCCCTGCGCGCTCCACGACGGCGGACGCGCTCCACGCGCCGCCCCATGGCATAGGAGTCGGAAAAGCCGCAGGAGCCGCAAGGGCCACTCGTTACGTCATCCACGGCCACCATGACGCCACGAGGGGACCCAGAGCTATCACGCCCACCTGTTGTCGTCCCCCGGACGATGAACCCGCGCGTCCGGCACGCCCCACCCCTCGTGCCGTGCCTCGTCGCGCCCCCATTGTGCCGCGAATGACCACGCGGATCGTCGCCACGACGATCCCACGATAGCGCAGCCAGATCCAGACCCGGACAGGAGGATGCCATGCGCGCACTATCCACATCGACCACCCGACGATCGTTCATCGTGCTACTGGCCGCCCTCGCGGTCGCATCGCCCACGCCCGTACGGGGGCGTGTGGTCACCCCCACGCGCGCGTCTGCCGCGCTAACGCTGCTCTCGGGGCACACGCCGGCGCTGCAGGACGTGGTCGTGACGACGCTGACCTGCCCTCGCGCCGGTCTGTGCTACGGCGCAGGGCGGTACATCATCCCCGAGACGTCGGACCTGGCGACCCGGCCCTACCGCATGGCGGGGTCGGTGTTCCTGACCACGCACGACGACGGAGCGCACTGGGACGAGCGCATCAGCACGATGGACCCGCGCGTGGCGGAGCCAGGCGTGCGCGACGCGCCGTGGCGCGACCATGCGGCGCTGCCCCCCGGCCTGACGGCGCTGGGGATCGCGGTGGACCCGTTCGATCCGCGTCACATCGTCGTGTCGGGCTGCGGCGGTGGCGACGCTGGATGCACGACGGCGATCCAGGGGTACCCGGCGGTCCAGACGACCGATGGCGGCGCTTCCTGGTCCGACGCGCTCGCCTACACGGGGCCGCTCTCCGTGCCGTCCGACGCGACATCCATCAAGACGACCATCCGCATCACACCGGCCCTGCTCCGCGCGATCCAGACGAACGGAGACCCGGTGGAGGCATCGGGCCTCCTGTTCGACCCGCACAAGAAAGGTCATCTGTGGGCCTGCGCGCAGGGGATCGGCGTCGTCTCGTCCACGAACGGTGGCCGCGCGTGGTCCTACGCGCCGCAGCCCCGGCAGACGCACGCCCCCTGCGACCTCGCGCTCATCGGCCGGTCGCTCTACCGGCTCGACCGCCTGGGCGCGCTCTACGCCTCCCCGGACGCGGGCGCCCACTGGGCCTTGCGCTCGACGCCGGGGGCGCTGCCCGCGAGCGCAAACGGCCAGTCGTTCGCGGGAGGACTCTCCGTTTCCGGTGGCGCGCTCCTGTTGGTGGAAGACGGCGGCCTCTATGCGAGTCGCGACGGCGGGCGTCACTTCGTGGTTGTCATCGACCGTCCCGCCACGACCACGGACGTCGTGGAAGCGGTGCGGACGCACGGGCGTTGGGTCGCGGCGGTCGTAGCCACGGTCGCGGGGCGCACCCCCTTCCCTAACGGTCTCTACACGGCCGGCGACCGTGGCCGCTTCATGTTCGCGGCTGCGACCGACCTGGTAGGCGCCCACGGCGCGCTCGACACGCAGGCGATGTACGGCAACCGCGCTGATCGCCTGTGGGCCGACCCGGCCATGGGGATCGTGTTCACGAGCACCCCGGTCGGCGGCCTCTTCCGCTGGGCGGTCGGCGGCTGAGGCGACGGGGCGCGGCGAGCACGCCCGCCCCGGCTTTTCTTCCAATGAAACAGCAGTCGCGTCGCGGCTATGCCGGCCGCGACGATCCCACAGACGTGGGAGGGAGGGCTTATATGCCCGTGGTCCACATCGATCGCTCCGGCGCACCCGTGACAACGCGCGCGTTGGTCGTCTACGTCGCCGTGTCCGTCGGCGTCCCCCGTCTGTCGCGCGCCCAGGATGCGCGCCGGGGCGGCGCTGTCGCCGTTCCGCACCCCGCCATGCCCGGACATGACGCCGGCCCCATCCGCCCCGCGTCGAGCCGCGGTCGCGCGGGCGGCGACAGCCCGCGCGGCGTGCAGGGGCGCCCCACCCGTCGCATCGGAGATAGCCGATGAAGATGCTCGATGCGGTGCTCATCGGGCTCGCACGCCTCATGGGCGTGGCCATCAAATGGGGTAAAATCGCGCTTGGGGCGCTCTTCGTGGCCGTCCTCCTCGGCGGCAGCATTCTCGTCGTGAGCGGCATCGGGGCGATCGCCGGGGAACTGTTCGGTTTCGGCTGGCTCTGGTGGTTGGCGCGCATCGTGGGCGGCGTGGCCGGGATTGCAGCCCTTGTTGGCCTCGCCAAATGGCGCCTGAACGTGCTCAACGCGGCGCGCCGGCACGCCGCGGAGGTTGAGCAGCGCCGGCAGTACCTGCTCGCGATGGTCGGGCGGGCCGAGGCCACGAGCGGGTCGCTCCCGAGCCTTCAGCAACTCGATGAGTACGAGGAACTGGCCGGGCCGGTGGAGGCGGCGTCCATGCGCGTCAAGGTCAACGCCGCCGCCGACGCGCTGCTCGACGCGATCGAGCAGGGGACGCACAATCAGACGGCGCGTTGGGCGGACGCGGCCCTCGTCCAGCTCGCCCACCACAGGATAAACCGAGCCTGCAGCCTGTTGCAGGCTCGGTCGGATGCGCGCGCCCAACTGGCGCGGGACTGGGCCGCCGTCGCGCCGGTTCCGCGCCCCGCGCCCTCCGGTTCATCCCCGGCCGGCGAGGTGCTCGACGCGCAGACGGAGTTGGCGGCCGCGTTGCGACCCGTCGTAGCCGCGCGCCTGGAAATGGTGGGGATGCCAGCGCCCAACGCGGATCTCCAAGGATCTCTACGAGCGATGTTGGACCAGCGGGGGGTATTCGAGCCGGTGCTGGGCGACCAGTTCGGCCTCGTCGACGCCGTCCGCCACGACCGCAACCGGGTCGCCCATGCCGCCGGGGATTTCTCGGCGGATGACGCCGCGCGCGCCCTGGACCGCATCGAAGCCCTCCTCGAGGCCATCGGGCACACAGGGGCACAGGCGTCCGTGCGGGCGCGCCGGGAGCGCCTGCTCAAGGCGACGAGATGATTCGGGTCGTGGCGGCGCCATCCCGCCGACGCGCAGGCGCAGGGCCACCAACTCTACCCATTCTGAGGAAGCGCCTGGTCTTGGTCCCGGACCATCAAGAGCAGTAGCCCGGCACAACCTTGGGCCCGACGTGGCGGGTGAAGCGGATAGGACCGCCCGGGAAACGGACCGGGTCGACGGGGTCTCTCGGGACGTCGAAGCGGGCGTGATCATGATCGATCAGCGTCATGGTCCCGTCCTGGAAAGGATTACCTATAGCCGAGGGAGGATTGCCGTAGCTGCCTGCCCAGGCTGCGTCGGCCAGATCCCAGAAGCTGCCGTCGAAGTCCGTGGCGAAGTCGACGCCGCAGTGCGTGTAGAGCCGGAAGGGGTAGGGGCGGCCCGTCGCGACGTGTCGGCTGCGCGCCTGCAACCGCAGGCCATGCGCCGGCGTGGGCGCGCGACCCATCCGCGTGGCCGTGGCTACCAGTCGCCCCGTCGCGGCATCCACGGCGATCACACGCACTGTCCACGCGCCAAACGTGCCCGACGGGACGAACAGGGCCGCGTCCGTGTCGATGTCGCCCGCCACCGTCGCCATGAGCAACGTGACCTGATACCGCGTGTAGATCGGCGGAGTACCCGTGTTCGAGCAGATGGTCAGCGCGACCCTCTCGCCGGGACGAACGCCCGTGCCGGCCACGTGGGACACGACCATGTCATTGCCGCGCGTCGGCGCCACGTTGTACGTGAGCCGGAGCCGCGCGGGCGCCGCGCCGGATGCCGACGCGGCGGGCGCACGCCCCTCGAGGTCGACGCACGGGTCCCGGAGGGCGGCGATGGACGGCTGCGGCGCGCCGGCGGGCGGGAATGGGCCGGCGGGCGGGATGAAGCGCACGCTCGATAGGGCCTGTTGCTGGTCGGGCTGGAGTGTGGCGCCGCCGAAGGCCACTATATCATAGAGGGCGTCGCCGTGCGCGATCACGACGTGCATGGTCGGCCCCGGGCCGGGCATATCGAGCAGCATCACGGCGGGCAGCCCCGCGACCGTCACCGGGAAATTCCGGGCGCGGGTGGTCAGGCCTTGCGTCAAGGCGGCGACCCCCGCCGCCGCCGCGGCGATCGGGTCGGCGGGAGAGCGCGTATCGGCGATGCCGAGCGGCTGGATGGAGAAGCGCAGGGCCATCGTCTTGAGGCTCGTGACGAACGTGAGGCTCCCCGGCGTGAACTGGCGGGGTGGGGCGACGGACCAGCCCGCGGGCAGGGTCAGCGCCACGCCGAGTGTGCGATCGCAGACGGCGGGAGCGGGGACGTCGGCGGCGCAGGGGGTAGTCTGAACATGGGCGGATGGCGCGGCGCCTGCCTGGGCGCGGGGGGAGTACGCCGTGACGCCCGCGAGGGTGGCGAGAGCGACGATGAGGGCGAGCGGGCGAGCGGATGAGCGGGCCATACGAGATCCTTCCCTATGAGCGCGGGGGTCTTATGCCCCTACAGCAGGGATAACGAGCCACGGCCTATAACGGTTACGCGTGCGGGTGGGGTCCATTCGCCCGCGCGTCCTGCCGCCCCGCCCCGCACGCCTCCATCCATGCGCCATTCCCGACCCATACCGCGCCACTCCTCGCCGCGCCACGCCATTCAGTCGTTCTCTCGGCGACGTATCTCATCCGCGTAGCCCAACCCGTCGTGGGGCGTCAGCGGGTGCGCCGGGGGTCACGGGTCACCCGCGCGCCGGCCGCGGCGCAGCCGGAAAGGCCGGGCGATGGTGACCGGGAGCAGCAGCATGACCACCCCGCCGCTCGCGCTGCTCAGGACGATAATCCCCATAGGGCCACGGTCCGCACGGCGTGGAGATGTGCTGACGCGGACGCCGATGTCGGGCTCGCCCTAGGCGTCACGTGCCCGCCGGGAAGGTGTACGGCGGCGGGGACGCCCAGGGCGAGCCGATCTCGACGGTGATGAGCGTGCGCTCCCTGAGCGGGATCGCGCGCGGATCGCCCCGGTACGGGCGGCCATCGACGTAGGCCCGCAGCGGGTGGGACACGTCGGCTCGCGCGGCGGCGACTCGATCCCGGCCCACTGGCTGCCGCCAGATGTCGAAGAACTGGCCCAGCGTGTAGGCCCGGCGGAGAGGCGACTCGACGCTGATGAGCCCGTCGTCGCGGTGCGTGTGCAGGGCGTAGAGGCAGGGGGTGGCGTCGGGCGTCGCGCCCGCGCCAATGCCCCGGGGGACGGGGACGGGCCGGCCACGGTCGTAGATCGCCAGGCGCTGGTGTGTGTGCAGCGCGACCGGCCCCCCCGTCGCACATCCGATACCGTCGATGGTGGCGGATGCCCTGACGCGGGCCAGTGCGACAGCCCCGATCAGGGCCAGCGCCGCCAGGGCGGCCGCGACCCACCCCCGGCGGCGCCGCCCGTCGGGACGCGCACACCGCTGCCGTGCCCCTGCGCCCCGCCGCCCCGTCGACCGCGGCCCCGTTGGTACACCAGGGCCAGGCTCGCGACGGCGACCCGCCGCGACGGCGGCGCGCCGATAGAGGCGCGCACGTCGCTGCGCGCCTCTATCGGGTACACCCCCGTTGCGTGCATAGAGCGCGCGGCCGCGCAGCGCCACCACCACACCCCCCAACGCCCTGACCAGGACCGGCCGTCGGGGCGACCGGCGCGGAGCCAGCGTCACCATCATCGTCGCGGCTATCCTCCCCTTGGGCACGAACGGTGGTGGCCCCGCGGGGGCGGGTCGCATTGCCGTTGGTATCGGCGGGGGGGGGGGGGGCGGGCGGTCATGCCGCCGTCCCGCCCGCCCCGCCCCGCCCGAGGACCCCCACCGCGCGCAGCCGCAGCGTGAGGGCGTAGCCGAGCAGCGCCAGCGAGCCGGCGGCGAGCAGCGGCTGCAGGGGCTGGAAGACGGTCAGGGCGCCGCCGACCCCGAGCAGGAGCACGACGACCTTGTTGCAGATCGGGCAGCCCACGGCGAGCGCGGAGAGGTACGTCGCGGCCCCGTAGGTCCCGGGCCGGAACCGGCAGGCGGCGGGGAAGGCGTAGGTCGCGCCGAGCGCCGCGGCCAGCGCGACCGTCAGGGCCAGGACGGCATAGTCCTGCGGGCGCACGGGCGTCATGCGCGTGAACCAGGGGGTCGGAACGACATCCGTGGGCACGCCGGCGGCCACGAGCGTCGTGGCACCCAGGCCCAGCCCCAGCATCGTCGCTTTCAGGTAGATCCATCGTTTCCTGGCCATACGTTGTCCTCCATGGTCGCCTTCGTTTTGTCCGACGCGATCGTGTGTCGGTGCGCCCATCGTCGTCTCCCACCACCCTCTCCGTCCGGCGCTGGATCGGCGGGCGGAGGAGGGCGGCCAAGCGCAGGGACGTGCCCGCGTACACCAGCGCGCCCATCGGGACGAGGAGCGCGCCGGCCGCGCGGGTGATGGCAGTGTCAGAACGGTTGACGCGCCGTAGCGCCGTGCGGGCGACGGCGCCGCGGCCCGCGATGGCCGAGAGGTACGACAGGGACGGCGCCATCGGCGGGCAACAGGGCGACACGAACGACGCGACGCTCGCCACGAAGGACAGCGCGCTCGGGCGGGCTCATGCGCGCACCCTCACGCCGCATGGGCACGGATACGGATGCGGACGCCCCCTGTCCGGCGGGCTCATGTTCCTTGTGGCCAGGCGAAGCGCGTCGCCGGCGCCACCCATGGTGGCCCATATTCCAGCGTGATCAGCGCGTGCTGCATCAGGGGGATGGAACGTGGGTCGCCCGCGTACGGGCGGCCGTTGACGTAGGCGCGGACGCTGTGCGCGCGCACCGCCGCGACTGAGGCGACCCGCGTGCGGCTGAGCGGCTGGCCCCAGATGTCGAAGAACTGCCCGAGGGTGTTCTGCGCGGTCGTCGGCGACTCGACGTGGACGATCCCATCGGGACTGTGCGTGTGCAGGGCGAAGAGACACCCCGCGGTGTCGTTGACGCCGACGCCCTGCGGGATCGGGATGGCCGTGCCCGCGTTGTAGATCGCCAGGCGCTGGTGCGTGTGCGTCACGGCGCCCTCGCTCGCGACACACTGGATGCCGTCGACGGTGGGGGCGGAGCTGGCGCGATTCGTCTGGTTCGCGAGGATGACGCCGCCAAGGAGCGCCACCACGACCACCCCTCCCCCGCCCCACCACAGGCGGCGCGCCCGCCCCTGCCGATGACGCGCCGCCTCCGCGCGTTGCCGCTCGCTAGCGCGCCGGGTCGTCCGGCGTTGGTGTGTCGTCGGTGCTTTCTGGCTCATCTATGTTGTCTCCCCATCACGGGCCTCGGCGCGATGGGCGATGGCCATCGCGCCGAGGCCCGTGAATCCTGCCGGGCGCTACATCCCGCCCATCGTGCCCATGGCGCCCCCGTACCACAACGCGCGGTACGCCTGCATCAGTCCTTCCTCCCGCGACTGCCCCTTGATGATGGAGAGGGCGAGGGCCTTGAGCTGCGGGTGCGAGCCGTGCGCCAACTCGAGCGTGGCGGCGTCGATGGCGAGCTGGTGGTGCGGCATCATGGCGTCGA
>JAABUR0100002608.1_pt1 | contig 27027 bp, 32 predicted proteins | sample 5560091 | NCBI WGS metagenome assembly JAABUR01 (sample SAMN10711879, study PRJNA513375) | rock metagenome | isolation source: Antarctica rocks | place: Antarctica: Victoria Land, University Valley sud
GAGACCAATGCTGTCACTCGAGGTCGAGTCGCACCCGTCCGTGCTCCGCATGGTGTGGCGGCGGATCCGAAAGCGGAATGCCGGGCTCGTCGTCGTCCACGGTGCCGGGCATCTGTTCGTACACGTCATGGCTCAGGCGATGCGTGGCCCAGAACGCGCGCTCCTCCGCCTCCGTGGCGAAGTCGGGGATCTCATCGAGGGATGCGATCGTGCGGCCATCGCGTCCATTCTCGTCTGCCATGCGTGTTTCCTCCTGTCACGTTTCGCGTCGTCATGGTCGCGGGGCACAACCAGGATAGCATGGCTCCAAGGGATACGTCGCGGCACCCGATCACGACGTCGTGATCGGGTGCCGCGACGTATCCCTTGGAGCCATGCGGCGAGGAGAGAGAGAAGGAACGGTACAACCCCGAACCGGGTGCGCCGCGCGGTCTGCCGTGCCGCGCCCAGCGCGACGACTAGGTTCGCCACGCGCCGTGCGTACGCGGCTGCTCTCGGCTCACCCCGAGGCGAACGTCGCGGTCCCGGCGCCCTGCCGGCCGCCCAGCGTGCATGTCACCGTCGCGTGCGCGTGTCCGGTGATCCGCGACCCGTACCGCCACGTCCATGCGACCATCCCGCGCGTGTCGGCCTCCTGCGTCACCTGAAGCGCACGACTACTCGACACCGTGCCCGAGGCGTAGACAACGCGGACGCCACAGTGCGCGCCCGGTACCGTCGAGGCACGCACTGTGGTGTCGGTCCGATAGGCGGTCGGGTCCGGGGTGACCTGCACGCGCACGGCGAGGGTGCCCGTTGACCCCGACCCGTTGCCGGAAGCGGGTGTCCCCGTCGTCGGAATCGGGGTCTCCGTCACCGGACCCGGCGTGCGCGCACCCGCCGGAGGCGTTGTGCCCCCAGTTCCCCAGCGGATGCTCAGGATGGGGTGGAGCTCGATGGCGTTGGGGGCGACACCGCTCTGTCCATGCTTGAAATCGAAGAAGCCGACGCCGGTGACGTGGACCATGACGCTGACGTACTGGAACGAGATCGTCGGGTGGAACGCCGCCGTGAAGGCGGCGCGTACCGCGCGCATGGCCGGGAGGAAGGGACTCGACGGGCCGACGCACGCGGGCGAGGGGATTTCGGCGATCATCGTGCGGCCGCCGGTGTCGGCGAGGACCAGGTGATAGTCCGAGTCGTCCTCCTGCTTGTAGCGCAGCAGGACCGCGTCGAGCGACCAGACCGTGGTCTCCACGGGACGCACCCGCCTGTTCAAGGGTGGCGACGCCGGTGCCGGCAACGCGCGCAACTGGACGATGTTCGTGGGGATGGCCGTCCGCTGATCGACGAGGCGGGCGTCCGGGTCCATGCCGACTTTGACGGACCAGCGCTCGACCCCACAGCCGGTCTCGCCCGACGGCTGGCTGGTCCCGTGCGATATTTGAAAAGGCATGGGGGCAAGACGCGACGCGGGCAGGGCGGCACAGAGTAGGGCGGCCATGATAACGGTGGTACTCGTTCGTCGGTCCATGAGGCCTCCTCCTATCTAACTCCCCTCATCATACCCGGCGTTTCCCGCGCACCCCACCCCATCGTGCTATACTCTTACTAACGCTTCGGTCGCGCCTCTCGCGCCTACCTCACCTTGGCGATAACGAACGCGCCTCGGCTCCACCGCACCACCTCCGTTGGTCGCACCTGTTCCACAACGTCGGCACCCCGGCCACCTGCCCCGCAATAGGTATCGCCCGCCCATCCCGGTGCCTCTCGCGCCCCTGTGACGACATCAGTACAGCGACAGAGGACACCGCCATGACCATCTTGCCCACGCTCTTCCACGCCCTCCCCGCGCCGCTCGTCAACGCGCCCGACGATGACACCGCCTGGCTCCCGATCGCCGATGTCCATGCCGCGATCCGCCTGTGCCTGGTCCGGCGTGATCGTGCCCTGACGTCTCGCCAGGTCGAGGAGGCGGAAGTCCTGCACCTGGCGCTGACAACCCTGTATCGCGTCGCCGGCGGCTTTATCGGTGAGCGCGGCGAGTGCATGTACTATCACGCCCGCACGCTGCGTCAGGCTGCCACGCAATTCGTCTGACGCACGATAATGGTCGCACAGGCATCGATCGGGTGCCATGGTCGTGAGGCGACGGCAATCGGACCTGCATGCCAGCCATCGCACGGTTGATGCGCGATGTAAACCGATAGACCGAGCCTGTCTAAAATCCACCATGCGCAGCCTTGTTTACATCTGCATAATGTGAGCTATGCATGGAAGCGCCTATTGACGCGGCGGTGGCAGGACGTCAACCTGCATCGTACAAGAGTTATTCTTCGAGGTCTACGGTATCATGGTCATTCGCATGAATCAGGTGGGCCCACAATCTCTGGAGAAAAGCCTCAGCCGGCTGTTCCTGATCCACCTGTTTTTTGCGGCGTATGACGGGCGCAAGATCAGATAACTCACGGATCACTGCCTCACTAGACTCTTTCTCGGGTCTTTCTTGGTGCTCGCGGTTGGTCATCGTCAAAGGTGCCCTCACGTTGTGCCAGGCGCTCACGCAAACTCACAATGCCGCGATGAAGAATCTGGCGTGTCGCGGTTGGACTTCGATCTATCAGCCGAGACACATCGTCGAGTGAACGATCCTCAACGTAGCGTGCCCGAACAGCAGTCTCCTGAATCGGCGCTAGGGTCGATAGGATACTATCCCACCATGTGGCGCGCTCCCATATCTCGGCCATCTGTGCAGGGTCAGTCTCTGGTCCGGACGTGCGCTCGTCCACTGTGAGCAGTGCCTTGTCTCCTAGCATACCACGTCCGCGCTGTCTGATTTGGGCCAAAAGAATATGACTCGCTACGGTTAACAGCCACGTAGAGAATCGGTTGCCTCTATCCTCATAGCGGTCGATAGTGCGCAAGACCTGCTCGAAAGTTTGCGCGGTTAAGTCTTCGCTATCGTGATGGTTGCCGGTGTGGGCGAGGAAGTATCGATAGACTTTAGGACAGTAGTGCCAGTACAGTTCGCCAAAGGCTGCGCGGCTCGTTCGTGCTCGCGCGATTAGGTCTGCGCTGGCCTCCATCTACCCTACCCTCCATCGCCTCTATCTGTACCGATGCTCCTACCCCTGAGTATCGCAATCTTCCATGTGTCTCTACTCTCTTAAATGCAAACGACACGTTCTTCGTGACACACGAAAGTCCCTCATTCGTACCCCGGCTGGGTCGAGCTTTTGTGTGAGTTTCCCATCAAGGCATGCGCGCTGTCACAGAAATATCTCATCGTGTCTTTAATCTAATGGGCGCTCCAACGAAGGGCTCACCGAGGCAGGCGTCGGTGCCGCTATGATTTGGTGCAACATACCCGACGCGTGATGTGTGAAGGATGTGACGCACAACCTGTTAGTAGAAAGCACGCCGCGTTGTCGTGCCTACCTCGAGCACCAGGAGAAAGCGACTGATGACCACATGCTCCCGCGACCGACGTGTCAACGAACAACCCCTATCCGGGTGTGACCGCCATCTCCCCTTTCACCGTGTCGCCCTTGTCCGCAGGTATCACCATCCCGACCGGTGCCAGGATGCAAAACAGCACCACGTGCCCTACGGGCACCAGGGTGCAAAGCGGCGCCATGTGGTCAAAGCACATGGACAACTGGATTCATGCGCTGATTCGGTATGAAACACGCGCTAGAATTGACGGGCAAGCGCTGTCTATCGTCGAGGTAACAGCTCATAGGGAACCGCCGCTTGCCCTCGTGGACCGAGAGGACGAACAACGCCTCGTCAGCGTAGCACGCGACACGTTGAGCAGATACTATGCCCCCTTCTCGGCGTGCAAGGATACGAATGCTCCTCGATGCAGTACGCGACGTTCGCATGCCGGCTCAAATCATAGCCGGCATCCCCGACGTCAATGATGGCCTATCCGATTGCCTCGATGTCATTGCTTTGCACGGCAACGGCGCCATGTCCTACATCGACGTAATGGCACACACGATATTTGAAAACGACCGTACGGGAGACAACCTACATCGGTCACTTCGCATTGACTCATTGCATTCGCTAGGGACTAGCAGGAGCGTGGCTGGATGTTGAAACCGCTGGAGAAGGAGGGGTAAAACATGGGCGATCAGCCTCCACAGGACATTGAGCAGCAGCACACCGACCAAACGGTTTCCCGTCGCATTCGCGTCGACCACTGGCAGCGCATGTCCCCCGCACAGCGCGATGCGTTCGCAGCCCACGTCTTGACTGGCTGGCTGGCTGGCTGGACGGTCGGGCCAGATGGCGCCGCGCTACACCCAAGATGCAGCGGAGGTCATGCGTCTGCTGGCTGAGGTCGCGATGGGCGGCCGCATCGCGGGCTTCGCCGTGGAGTTCGCCCTCCTGCCCCATGCTTGGTCAGTGTTTATCGACGTGCCAGTGTGCCGTGGGTTAACCGTGCAGGAGCATACGGTCGGTGCCGATTTCTGCGATTCGGTTGTCATAGCGTTGTTGCGCGTTTTCGACGTGGACTTTGTCGCGTCGAACGATGACACTGCAGCGGGGACGCCAGGCGAACGGCGAGCTGTCAACGCCCTGCTCCAGCGCGTGTCACATGTTCTCACCGACGATCTCCCCGATGGCTGGCATGACGACCTCGTGCGCGCTTTCGGACGCTTTCGTCATCCACAGAACATGACCGCCTATGACCTGACGATGTGGATGTACGGCGCCCTCGCTCGGTTGCGCACGACGGAGATCGGGCAGGCAACAGATGACGATAACAGGTCGTAGAGGTTGTCAAGGCTGCGCGCTGCTCGTGGCGCATGCCATAGAACCCGCCGTCGAGGCCACATGCGGTCTCTGCGGGATGAAGCCCAGGCGCGTGGACCGAGGACTCCAGGACACGTTCCGCATCAATGTCACGAAAGAGGGAGACAAAGCGCATGCGTCAACCACTCACTCTTATGCCGACCTCACGCGCCGACCTCACCGTCACGATCACCCCGTCGCGTGCCCAAGCGTTCGCGCGTTGTCCGCTGCAGTACAGCGAGACATTTGGCAACGCACGCCCCGATGACATTAGCCGCCATCTTCAGGTAGGCCAGTACATCCACGAGTTGGTGGATCGCCACAACAAGGCGGTGATGGTGGGGCGCACACCGAGCATAGCCGAGGTATTGGAGCAGACGCCGCTCCCCCTCCCACTTCGCGATGGCGGCGACGGGGAACTGTATGTGCGTGACCTCGGCCGGGACTCACTGGAGGCCTACCGAACGTTCCTGGAGGACCAGCATTTCGCCGCTATCGTGGCATCCGAGCAGTACGTGCGCACGCCATCACGGCCCGTGGCCGGCGTCCCCGGTTGCGCTATCGTCTTGTCGGGCCGCTTCGACCTCATCGCCACGCGCGTCGTAGCCTCGCACGATGAGATCGAAGCCAACACCCTCAGGTCGGTCACATGCATCGACGTGAAAACGTCGATCAGCGCCGATCTTGCCGACCAACCATCGTCGGCCATCTACGATCACCTGGCTCGTTTCGCCTATGGGGCTGACGACGTGGAATTGATGCAGGTCACCCGGACGGGCCAGTGGACGAGCGTACGGCTGACGCCCGCGCAAATCGAGGCGGGCAAAGACTTTTGCCGGCGCATGGTGGCCGCTATACACACGCAGCGATTCCCGGCCTGCCCTGGCGGGTACTGCGACTATTGCCCGTTGGTTTCCACCTGTCCCGTGCATCGACCAAAACCGGGGTGGGACACCGCGTTCTAGCGCCCGTTGGCATCGACCAAGGAGGGATATGCCCATGATGGCCACCAATTCACCCGTCGCAGACGCACGCACACGCGCTAGCGTGGTCATGCCAGCTTCGGTCGCCCATGATATGCCCATTCTGTGGTGCTCCACCTGCCGGCAAGCTCACCAAATCGACGCTCGCGGACGGCGTCTGTGCCTTTGCCACCGCTATGTGCGCACCCTCGTGCGCCGCCTGAACGACGCGCTCATTGATGGCAGCGCGCCTGCGGTGGACGACATCGTCCGGCGTGCCGCGCCCCCTACCTGCCTCCGCGATGATGGCGACGACGAGCGCGCCACGCGCGCGTGGGGGCTCGCCTGTTTGCGGGCGTATCGCGATTTCCTGCGCGGCCAGCAGTTCGCGTGCATCATCGATTCCAGGCGCTTTATGCAGAGGTTTGCTCGCCCTTTGGCCGACCATTGCTCTGCGGTCACTTTCGTCGGTTCTATCGATTTGACCGCGATACGGGTAGACAGCACGGTCTCCTGCGTAGCGTTGACGTTAGACTCCCTGCTGATCGTGTCCTCCGATCAGTACGAGGCCGCGTCGGCCTTACGCTGCCGTGCTGCTCAGGTCTATGGAACCGATAGCGTCGAGGTGATCGTTATGGCACTGCCATCCGGCCGTTGGTGGAGCATGCGCAATGCGGGTGGGCCACGCTAGGCCAGAGGGATTGGGATAGGGGAATAGCGGTTGTTGTGGCGTGTGAGAGCAGGTCAGAGAGAGTCCCTTGTATGGATGGAGGTGCCGCGTGTGCCGGACTAGAAAAAGCAAGTAAGCGCCCCAGCCTCCAGGGCCATTTAGTTCTCGCGGCGACGGCGCGGCCCTCACCCCCAGCCCCTCTCCCGCGTCAGGGAGAGGGGAGCCGTCCTACGTGTGGTGGCTTTTCCCCTTGCCCCTTGAGGGAGAGGGGCTGGGGGTGAGGGGGAAAACTAAATGACCCTGCCCAGCCTCCTATCGCACCAGAGATCGCCACGACGCGACGCCGGAACCGAATAACCAAACCATGACCGGCGTCACTGTTGACCTATGTTATCGCTTAGCCACAGCCCCAGTTTGGGCAGGTCGATGCCGAGATCAACGCGTGGCTTATGGGCTACACCCGGCTCGCACGCATCGTCCTACGGCTGCGGCCTAGCCTCACCGTGCCACGCATCACCCTCGGTCAGGCCGGCGACTGTGTCGTCAGGGTCGCGGTCGCCCTGCACAGGCTGAACGGCGCAGTTCGGCTTTGCTTGAGATACCGACTGCTCGGCCGATGCGGTGACGTGCTTCCTGAGCCCAGGGGCATGGAGCAGCCTCTGTCGCAGTGCGCCGAAGGACTGGTCGCGCGGGTATCGCCGCAGGACACGCTCTGCGTAAGACAAGTAAAGCTCGTAGTCGTGGGGAGCGTCTTGGTCCCAGCCCCTAACCAGGGCGGGATACCAATCGGTGACAGCGCGCAGGAGCACACGAAACTCGGGCAACGACGCGGCCTTAGCGCTAGCTTGCCAGGCCACACACGCGGTCTCGAATGCGTCCAGCGTCGTTGCCTCGTAAATGCTCATGAACCTCGCGGCAAGGTCATACGCCGCTGACAAGCGAGGGATGCCCCGTGTGTACGGCTCAATAGACGGCGGCTGCCGCGGTGTCGAGAACAGCCAGCATTCGCGCTCTACTATGATATACATGATTTGCCATGCCATGTTCCGCACAGCCTTGCTCGAGTCGTCAAAGAACGCGGCTGCGATATCTCTTAACGCATCGTCAATGACTCGTGTGAGGCCACCGGTGGTGTACGTTAGGGTGAGGGCAAGGTGTGTGTAGGGCAGTTTGCATTGAACAACGGCCTCATATTCCATCGCATGGACGCCGACATACGCGTGTGTGATGCGATCGCGGTCCGGTAGGCGCTCTAGCCAATCCCGCAGACGATCGATACTTGTGTCCGGCAGGATATCGAGGAGCGTGCAGGCGCCGACGTTGGTCAGCAGCCATCGATCGTGACCGTGGATGTGCGCTACCTCGATGCCAAGGGTAGCGGGGGTACGCAAGCCAGCCAGCATGCGGGCATCATCACGTTCTCGCTGGTCCTTAGCGATGTTGCGGATCGTCCGCTCGCTCAACCCGACCTCGGCGGCGATAGCGACATTTGTCTGGCGCACCAATTTGGCCAGGATGTACATGAGCAGACGGCGCGTCACGCCGCGCCCCCGCTGACTTGGGCCCTCCCCGTCCGCCAGGTGGACGTTTGCGTCTTGCCAGGGCAAAGGGTGGAAAACGGGTTCGCCGCACGCGCCGCATTTGGAGATCCGACGCAGGGTGAGGGACACGTGCTTGCCGGCACATGGACAGTCCTGGAACGTCCACGCCCCACTGCTCAAGAGCGACCACGGTCCCCGTGCCCGGCACGATGGGCACACGACAGGAGGCTTACAAGGTACCAGCACCCGGTGAAGCGTGGCGCCAGCCTCCTTTTCCGACCACACATACCAGCCCGGATAGTCCGGGTCCACCGATAACGCTCGGCTAGAGGACACGCTCATATCTCACTCCGTCCGCACCGCCATTCGACCTGTGCGGAGTCACGTTCCCCATCGACGCCTGGCTTCCGGCCAACGCGCCGCCCACTTGTGCCGCAGCATGGAGGCCGACGCGAGGCTTGCCCCCAAAGCATCCGCATGAAAGCGCCTCTTATTTCAGTCGATTCCGAGGGACCAAACTCCGCGCGATGTCGAATGGTCCTCGGCGCGATCCATGAGGTCGCGCCCCATATCATCGTCCCGTATAGTCGGTGTCACGACGGGGCAATGGGAGGGCTGATTGTCGAGATACGAAAATCCGACCGACCAAACTCATTTTGTGGCGACGAAAGGAGCGTATTCGATTCGTTGCTATGGCGACACATTTTATCAAGGTTGACGTTGAATAAATGGAGAGCGACGGCTGCGAAGGCGTTGGGAATATGCTAGAGTGGGTTAACAGATCTGCCGGTGGGGCACATCGACGTGGAAGGAGGTCAGGGCGCGACGAAACGATAGCTGAGAAACACGAAGACACGGACACTCATGTTGCATGTGCAACAGAGCCGTCCGCCCCGGGACGTCGCCGCGCCAACGGCGAGTGCCCCGAGTATCACGGGACCGAGGTCCCGCGAGATCCGCACGACGACCGAACCGCCATGCGCATCATCTACCATGATACGCATGCGCTCACCAATGATCAACCGCCCGAATGGGCGAGGAGAGCGTATGACAGTCACTAAATCTGTGACGTGCCCAGAGCCCGTCAACGCACTTGAGGCAACGCCTCGTGCTGCTCCCTTACGCCGCGTACACATTCCTCCGGTACCCCTCCAGGCGCCTCGCCTAGACGATGGTCTCGCTGGCGTTATCACATGAATTTGGCCTGGTTCTTGAGCGACCACTGATTGCGGCCCTGGCATCATGTCGCCGCCGCGATCATCCGGCCCGTCGGCGATGAACGCTGCGCCTAACACCCCACTACCTAGGTTGACGTAGAGAGACCATAGATACCTTCGAGGCTTTCCATCTTTGCTTACCACCGGATAGCTGTGGGGGCCAGGGGCGGAGAGCTGGGACTACGAGTCTTCACCCGATGGAGGCGGGGTAAACCGCCGCTGTGACGATGCGCTTGACCATGCTGCTAGGACGCCGAATATCGGGTATTGGCACATTTGCATCAATTGAGAGTGGACACGAACGTCGTTTGCTTACCCAGACCACTGATAATCCCAGAGCGGTACAAGGGCACAAGCGAAAGCGGACCCAGCAGAAATGACCGTTGTAGGTGAGATTCGGTTATTGATGTGGGCGCGGTAGATGAGGATATAAGGGTGTGAACATTGCCACCGGCGCGCGAGGCATCCTCGATGACGAGCGATTGTCGCTTACGACGCGTATGAATCATAACCGGGAAGCGGGGAATACATGAATGACAAGCAACGAGACCCATGCGCCGGGATTAACGCTAAGGGAGTCAACTTTTCTCTAGTGAGTCCCTCGCGCAAGGACGTGATTGAGCGCTTCATCTTTTTTGGCTTATATAACCCAGGCAAGACCAGTGCGGCACCATCCAGCGCAACCATCATCGTTGACGCAAGGGAGACGCTTCTCGCAGGGTCCGACCTGGTGTCGCTCTTGGGTATCGATATCGACCACGGCCATACGACAGATAAGACCCCATCTGAAGGTATAGTGCGATCGGAAGGAGCGGCTAGATTCGGTCCCTGCACCTTTTTACATATCGACAAAGTGGACATCGACATCGTCGTTGGCGGCCATAGTCACTTGGTCTTGCCCCTGACCGAGGATACATAGACCGCATGATGCAGCATGCTTGTACATCCCCTACAGCCACTGCTATCCCTGCGATTGACCAGCCGGAAGGTCAACTGCAGGGACACAGTGCAACCCACAGCGATAGTAGGAGACATCAATGGCAGAACACCCGGGCCGGGAGCGGCGACGTGGGCGCCAGCGCACCGGCACGTTCCCCAGTTACAAAATGGACAAACCGGTCCGCTACAGGTCACCGTACGAGCGCATGATGTATTTTCTCCTCGAATTAGATGTTGACGTCGTCGGCTATGAGCATGAGCCCTTTAAGATCACCGCCCGGTTCGATGACGGGGAGGATCACGACTACACGCCGGACATCCAGGCCTGGTGCCGCAAGCGACGCAATCGTCTCTACGAGATCAAGGGCGAGGACTACGTCGACGACGAGCACACGCATCAGCAGGTGGACATCGGGCGGGCGTGGTGTGGCGAGAACGACCACCAGTTCCTCTTAATATCGAGCGCTGACCTGCGCGCCGACGCCCTCCAAGCGAACGCTGAGTTGCTGTGGGATTACAGGTGGCGCGCATTGCCGGCCCCCTTTATCTGGGAGTGCCGCGACCTCGTTGCATCCCTGGCGGATAGGGCGTTGATCGCCGCCCTGAGGGCGCACATCGCGCTCACGTACCCGTCGCTGCCGCCGCTCCCGGCAATTTACAACATGCTCTTCCACCACCATTTGGCAACGGATCTGCGTCAGCCCTTAGGCCCCGAGCGTTTGCTCCGGTGCGACGACGAAGAGGTATAGACGGACTATGGGACGAGTCACCATTACCGAAGGTACCGCGTACAAGCACGTCCCTACCGGTGATAAGTGGGTCGTGATACAGGTGCTGATGGACAACTACTACTACGTCGAGAATCAGACCGCCGGGGGTAAAGCGCGCGTCTCGCTGGGCGATCTCGCCCTGGCGTGGAGCCGAGAGGAGATCGAGTTCTACGGGGCGTACGGTCCCAACGCGCGCGTCCCTTTTGGGGAGGTCGTCGCCACGGAGTACACGTTCGCCGATTTTTCGTGCATCGACGAGAAGTATCGCGAGGTGGCGTGGCATCGCTACAACCAGATATTGCCGTTCTTCGCGTTGACGCCGACGCAGCGGGGACGACTGCTAGGAGAGGAAGATGAGCGACGGCCCGTGCTTCTCGACGCCCAAGGGCGCAGGATCCGGCAGGCGCGCGTCACGGTCCTGAAGAGCGACGACCGGACGCGGGCGCGCTCTCACAGTCGCCGCAGCAGGGAACGTTGGCTGCGCACGTTCTCTCAAAGCGGCTACGACATACGCAGCCTAGCTCCATCTGTCACACATCGCGCGCCGAAGGCGGGCAGCGTCGACGATGAAGGGCAGGACGACAAAACGACCATAAATCCCAATCCGGTGTATGCGACGCTGGACATCATACTCGCGGGGCAGAAGCTCAAAAGCTTGCCAACTACGATGGGGGCGCTCAGGCGCGATTTGTTCCGGCAGGTGACGGATAAGATCACGGCCGGGGAGATACCGGCGGGGACGAAGATCCCGACAACCAAGACCGTGGGGCGCTACGTCAGGAAGAAGAAACTAGACTGGATTCTGCGCCCACGCCCGAGCGACGTCGCGGCGCACGGCGACACGACCGCCGTCATGCCGAGCCCGCGCCCGGACCGCAACCTCGCCCGGGTCGAGTTCGACCAATCTCCGCTCGACCTCATCGTCGTGGACGAGGATGATCGGTTGCCCATCGGTCGCGCCACCTTGTCGACCGGGATCGACAAACACAGCGAATACCCATGCGGCTCGCACGCGGGTTTCGAGGGCTACAGCTTCCAGGGCATCCGGTACGGGCTGCTCGACGGCATCCTGCCCGAGGAGCGCCCCCTCGTGGTCGATGGCGTCGAGTACCGTGATCTGTCCTTCGGGATCCCGCGGGTCGCCGGGATCGACAACGGCAAGCCCTACATCGGCACCAACATGACCGAGTCGGCCGGGATGTTGGGGATGATCCTGGACGAGTGCCACGTCAGGTCCCCCTGGGAGAAGGGCGAGATCGAGCGTTTCATCCGCACCAACCAGGATTGGGTGCATACGCTACCCGGCACGTCATTCAGCAACCTGATGCAACTGCGGATGACCGACTATGATCCGATGAAAGACGCGTGCATCAGCCTCTCGGCCTTCCGCAAGATGCATCGCATCTTCCTGTACGGGATCTATGCTCGTCGCCCTCACCGGGACTTGAAAGGTCGAGCACCGGAACGCGTCTGGACGGATGGGCTGCAGGAGTGCCCACCGGACCTGCAGCACCGCGCCCGGGATGTGCGTCTCTGGTTACTCCCCTCGGAGGCGCGCACGATCCAGTCGACGGGCGTCGAGATCCACTGTTTGCAGTACCAGTCGTCCAAGCTGACGCCCTTACGACAGGCACAGCCCGACGGGACGCACTTTGCCATTAAGTACGACGAGGCGGATCTCGGCCACATCTACGTGCTCGACCCAACGAAAGCTGACCGGCGTACGTTCGGTAGTTGGGTCGAAGTGCCTGCGGTTGACCAGGGGTACGCGCGCGGCCTCTCGCTCTACAAGCACAACGTCATCCTCGATTACGCCAAGCGCACGGCGCAGAAAGAGGAGATCGATGAGTACGATCTCGCCCTGGCCGAACATCATATCCGCAAGATTGTAGAGGACGAGTTCCGAATAACGGGTCAGGCGAGAAGGACGCGGGTGACTGCGGCGCGCTTGCTTGGGCGAGATAAAGACGCGCGGGTCTTCAAGGGCGTTGATCTGCCTGATGCGGTCGGTGAGGACGTGGATATGCCGCACGCCATTGTCTCCCTCCACCTATCACGGCCGCCATCTGTGACGGACGGGGAAGAGCGACTCGCACTGACGACCGACGACAATGCGGACCCATCCACGATCGAACCGGACCCTGTCGGTCGGGAGCGCCGTCCCTCCGCCGGTCTGTCAGGCGCGGCGAAGGAATCGATCGCCGAGGCAACCATCTATCGCTCGCCACGGGAAGGGTGGGGCGGCGACCATGGTCTGCCTCGTCCTATGGGAACGCGCTAGGGCATAGGGATCACATGCAGAAAAACAACAAGAAGAAGCGCCGGTGGATCAAACCGTCGTCGTTATCAAATCGTGGAGGACGAGGCGTGCCGCCGCGCCGAAGAGCGAGCGGAGCGGTTACACGATAGCGGCCCACACGTTGTGCCACGGGTGTCGATGTGTCCCCGCTACGCATAGCCGGCGAGTGGGCCGTCAATGGGCGCGCGTTGATCGAACGGGAGGGAGGACAGCATGGGTAAGAAGGACGACGGGGCGATGTCGGCCGCCGAGATAAATGCCCGCATCCAGGCGGAGCAAGTGGCGCGCATCGCGCGGCATATCAAACTTCAGAGCGCGCGTGTGAAATCTCCAACCTATCTCACAACCTTGACGGCGCTCGAACTCTGTTATGAGATGCAGCCAACACGTGCGGAACCTCCATGCGCGTCACTGGCAGGTGCTCTAGGGTGTGGGAAAACCACCTTAGCCGAATCGTTCCAGGCGCTTCACCCGCCAACCAAAACTCCCACCGGCATGGAACGTCCAGTTGTGTATTGCATGGTTCCGCCTAACGCGACCTATAGCATGCTCGTTTCGGAGTTGCTCAAGGAGATGGGTGACCCCCGGTACGATAAAGGCAACATCGTGGCGCGCACCGCGCGCCTGCGCGATTACCTGAAGCTGTGTAAGACGCGTGTCCTCATTCTGGACGAGATAAACCACTTCGTCTATGCCAAGGACGAGGAAGTGTTGCGGGTCGGTGCCGACTGGCTCAAGAACCTGATCAAACACCGCGACACCAAACTCTCGGTTATCCTCGTCGGGCTCGAGGAGGAGTTGACGGCCTTCGTGCAGGCGAATGGCGGACAGTTAGCCCATTTTTTCCCGGACCCGCACAAGTTCGCTCCCTACACATGGCATCCAAAGGTCCGCGACGAGGACCAGGAATTATATATTTTCCTTGAGGAACTCGAAAAACTGCTGCCTTTCAAAGGCAATAAGTACCTGGCAAACAAGGACATAGCGTGGCGTATCTATTGCGCATCGCACGGTACCCTCAGATATGTCATGATGCTGGTGCGACGAGCCGGGGAGATTGCCATCGATACGGGTATGCCGTATCCTGACCGGAACACGCTCGCCCAGGCTTTCGACCAGGAACTGGCGGGGGAGCGGCGCGCCATTCCGAATCCGTTTGCCCGAGACGAGCGCCCCGTGTTGACGGCGATACCCCCGATCCCGCGTGACGGGCCGGATGAGACGCCCTCGCGCCGTCCTACGCGCGGGGGACTGGGCGGACGGGGCCGGAAGTCCCGCGCGCCGCGTCGCGAGACCGTGCGGTCTGTCCTTCCGCGGCGCGGGCGCTAGAGGTGACAGCGGGCAAGCGCGTGCTGTTTCCCCGGCTACCCACGACGAATGAGAGCCTGGAGCAGCACCTGCATCGCGTGAGGCAAGCGTGCAGCTACGAGACCGCGCGTTGGTGGCGCGACCTCGTCCCCCCGAACGCGGGGCCAGCGAATCTGCTACATGCCGATCAACACATGGCGGCGCTGGCTGCGGCGATTGGGCGCAGCCCGAGCGAGGTAGCCGAAATGACTGTGCACCGCTTCGCCCCGGCCTATCGCGCGGCGGAGGGGACGCCTGCGTCCCGCTGGAACTCAACGGACCTATTGGTCTATACGTTAGGGAGCAGCAGGGAGACAGTCGGCAGGGTCTGCCCACTGTGTCGGGCGGGGCGCCAAACCGTTCTGTTACCCTGGTCGCTGAGGCAGGTCACGACGTGCCCGACACACTTGGTGCGGCTCGTCGATCACTGCTCCAACTGCAATCGCCCGCTGCAAATGAACGTCAAATCAGGATGCTGCGTCTCGTGTGGTTACAATGCCGCTCGTTACGCGAGCGACACGATTGCCACGGATCCTGATGCCGTTGCGATGACGATCGCTGTCTGGACCGCCCTCAATTGTCTCCCCGAGTCTTTCCCGCCGGTTGGCCTCGTCGACGCGAACCATCCACTCGCACGGATGGCCCCCCACGCCCTTCTCCTCTATTTATGGGAATGCGCGCTCTTGCTTGAACGCCGAGACCCGACCCATCCGTTCTTCGATAATGGTCGGCGAAACTCGAGCGTCTTGTTTAGGACACGTGACGTCAACGACTGGCATGTGCTCATGCTCCAGGCCTGGCGATTGCTGGGTAGCTGGCCAGGAGAATTCAACGCGGCGTTAGCGCGGATCGCGGCACACGAGGAATCGACACATCAACCACAATGTCACTTTCCGCGCTTCCTCTTCAGGCGCCTTGCCGACCCTTCCTTTGCGTGGCTCCACGATGCGTGGGAGTCTTTCATGTATGATGCGCTGGACGTACGGCCGAGTACGCTCCGCTGGTATCCATTCTATCGTGAGTTCCACGACAGGACGGGAAGCACCCGTCCCTCGCTCATCAGTAAGAGCGATACCGCAAGCCGCCTCGGGACTGTGGCACAGACGCTGCATAGATTTGTCGCGGAGGGGCGCCTGACCCCACGCGTCGTACCGGCGGTAGTCAGAGCGAGTGGACCGTGGCAGAGGACGTTCTTCGACGCTGATGAGGTCGATGCGGCGCGACGGGAGCTTGAGAGCGAGACACGGTCCGCGCTGACTATCGAGCAGGTGGCCGATCGGCTAGGCGTGGGCCGTAACAACGTTCAGTCGCTGACTGCTGCGAAACTGATTCCATGCCGACCGAGTCATTCGTCGGGTGGCAACAAGACGCGATACGGCAGCTACAGCGCGCCTGAAGTTGATGCCGCGCTGGACGGCTTCATTCGACACGTCCCCGTGCGCCCGTGCCCGAAGGATGACGCGGAGGCCGTCCGCGTCATTGGAGCCTACCATGTGCTGGCGGGTGTAGGGACATTGCCGGAGCTTCTTGTGTCCATTAAGAGCGGAGCTCTGCCCGCTTTCCGCGATCCTGACTCACGAGATCTCACCGCCCTATGGTGCGAACGGGTCGTACTCGTGCAATACCTCGGAACTCTAGTTCCAGATGGAAACTTGCCTCGGTACACCGAGCGGGACGCCTGCATGCTGCTCGATTGCACCCTAACCTCATTGCGCCGCTGGACGGCGGCGGGGTTGCTTACTTCTACCGTCGAGGAGATACCGTCTGGCGGACAGGTCACGTCGTACAGTGGCGACGATGTGAGGGCCTTCGCCAATCGATACGTCGGACTCCAGACGGCTGCCGCGCTCCTTGGCGTGCAGTACCAATCCGTGCAACGAGGCATTCGGCGTGGTCAATACGTGGGCGCACGGGTCTATGGTACGCCTAGGTATCCCGACTACCTGTTTGATCGACGCATATTGGAGGACATCCAAGCCAATCAAATCACAGGTGATGAGGCCGCGGAACTACTGGGCGTGGGGCGTAAGCATTTCCGACGGCTTGTGCTATCTGAGCAGATTGCGCCTGTGGTCAAGACCATGGTGCGAGATCGAACGTTCGACCGGCGCGACGTTTTGCGCTTGCGTGTCGCACGCAAACGACCTGCGAATAGCCTGAGTGCGCCATATGTAGGGGCCGCCGAGGCAGCCCGTTATATTGGTGTGACTGAGCGAACATTTAACAGATGGGTCGGGCGAGGGAGGATAAGGGAGATGAGCGTGGGCGGCGTGCGAAGACACCTCTTCGCATTGGATGATATCGTACGCCTATGCACGACCCAACCGACGAATGAGGAAATGCGATGCCTTGATGGGGGCCTCGTGGATTCGTTAACAGCCGTACAGTTGCTCAAAGTTAACCCCAACACGTTCGCGGGTTGGGTGAAAAGGGGTTGGGTCGTACCCGTGGATGGCGTCGGAGTGGCGAAGCGCTTGTACGCGCGGGAGGATGTCATGGCTCTCGTGGGGGAAGTATTCGCTGGGGGATGTAAGATCCGGTGAGGAAGATGCTGCTGGCGAACCTCAATGGAGCCTCGTCGGCAGGTCGGTGGCACGCGTGACCACACGCGGTTTGACGCGCCTGAAACTCGTAACGTAGGGTTCGCCAGCAGCATCTGAGGAAGTAGATCATGCCCTCTTTTGATGATGATGATAAGGACACGAGGGGCACTCAGGGCTGTAGAGACCAGCGGCCAAAGCTGCCCGAAAAGCGACCTGCAGACGGACAACAGAGCGTGCTGACCGTCTCAAACCCTTCCGGAGCGAGCCGCCTTCTCGAGTGATGCTCACGTCGCCGCTTGGCCTCACCAAAAGAGGGCACGATCCATTGTTATCGTAGCAGGCACAGAACTCCCATTTTCGCGCCTGCTGGGCGCGTCCCATTCCTCGTTGTCCCCGGATGCGATGGGTATCCGCTTGACACTCCGGCGTGTTCGACGGGTCCCCACACTGGCATTGAGAACCCTCAGTGTCGGCCTAGTCAGTCAACATTTCGCCGTCTATTGCCAGGTAGACTCCCGTGTGTTTACATGGCATACTATGGCAATGAGCAAAGTGGGGTAGCGACAACTTTTCGTGTCTCAAAGTGGGGTAGCGACAACTTTTTTGTCCCAAGTGCGACAAACTGATGTCCCAATTCCTTCGCAGGAGGACCTCTAGCGACAACTTGAATGTCCCCCTACACGGGTTGCGGCATAGCAGATAGTTGTGCATTTCCAGTTAGATGTATGAGCGGGCCTAGCGCGGTCTCATCCATAGGTCATAGCGCGTGACCTCCGTGAAACCGAGGCGCGCATAGAGTGAGTAGCCTGCCTCGGTCGCCTCGAGCACCGCTGGTAGCGCTGGGGCGGCTGCGAGCGCCTGCGCCGTGAGCGCCGCGCCATACCCCCGACCCCGCACCTGAGGCAACGTCGCCACCATGTAGATGCCGTTGACCGTCTCGTCGATGAGCGCGGTCGCCGTCGCCACCGCGCGCTCATCCAGATAGCCGACCCACAGGCGCAACCGCTCCCCCACGCCCCGTGTGTCGAACAACGAGCCAGCCCGCACCGGTTGGAGTTCAGGGAGGGGATAGCCGTCGATCACTACCCGTTCACCGTCGGCCACTGTCGCGGCATCGGTTGCTTCCACGATACGCAACAGGGGCGGCGGGGTGGGCAGGCCGCCGCCGGGGGGACGGACCATCAACGGCAGACGGGTCAGCAGTTCAAAGCCCCGTCGCTGTAGGTCGGATGCGGAGACAGGCCACGCGCTCCACAAGAGCCACGGCGCGCCTGACCGCGCGGCGTAGAAGTGACTCAGGCGGTCGATTAGGGCGTCGGTCTGGGTGGGGTCGAGGGGGCGCAGCAACGTCGCGCTGTTGAAGAAAGGGCTCGGGCCCTGCGGATCAGCAGCCCAGGCGTCATCCCAGCGGACCCAGTGCCGGTCCATGGCGCGCGCCAACTGCTCACAGAACGCCGCGAGATTGGCGGCAGAGTACTCTTGCCACGAGGCGCCAGCGGACAGCGGCGGGAGCCCGCCGTCGCTGGACGTGGTAATGGATGCCATGATCTCCCCTCCTTCGCGCGTGCTATGCGCCCTCTGATGCCACGATCAACCGCATCCGTTGCGCCTATTGTACCCTGTTTGCGTTGGGCACAGCAACGAGGTAACGTCAGCGAACAGGGTCTGTGAAGGTCAGGCCGCCGCTAACACTCATGGGGCGCGCCTGGACGCGTCCCCGGCGCGCGGCTCCCCTATGCCGCCGCGCCGCCGCTATAAGCGCGACAGATCAATCATGGTCACGCTGCCGTGCTGGAACTGGCTCCCGACCAGGCGTGGGTTTCCATCGCTATCGGTATTACCATTGACGACGAAGACGTGTCGAGTCGCCTGATCGAGGGCGATCCAGTCGGGGACATAGCCCACGCGCACGGTGCGCAGCCGGGCCAGCGTCACCTCATTGAAGATCTGTAACGAGCCACGCCGCTCCGGGTTACCCAGCGTGTTGAACGGGCCGACCGACGTGCCGAGCACATGCCCCGTCACGCTATCGACGACGAGGAAGGACAGAAACGTGTCAGTCGTAGCGTTGACCACTACCGTCCCTGTCCGCGCGTCCAGCGCCAGCAGGCGCACCTTGTCCGTGAACGGGTAGCTCGCGCCGGGCGGCACGGCCTCGGCGTAGACACGGCCCGTGCGCGCGTCGACGTCCGTGCCGTAGACGGCGAGGCCCAACGCGACCGTGCGCGTCACCCGGCCGGTCGTGGCGTCCAGCACGCGCAACGTGTCGCCGGTGCGTGGCTCGAGTTCGAACACGGTTCCGGCCACCTCATTGAGCTGGAGATAGGGGTATCCGCCGACCGTCAGCGTCCTGAGGACGTGGCCGGTCGCGGCGTCGAGCACGGTGATGACGCCCTGTGTACCCTCATCGCTCGTCACGAAAACGCGGTCGGTGCGCGTGTCGATCGTGAGGCCGGAGGGGCTGCCCTGGACATCGACGGTTGACAGGAGGGCGCCGGTGCGGCTGTCCAGCACGCCGACCGTGCTATTGTTGTAGATGGCGACGAAAACGCGCGCCGTCCGCGCGTCGGCCGTGATATCGCTGGGCGAGGAGGCGAGTCCGACCGTTCGGAGCACCGCGCCGGTGCGCGCGTCGAGGGTCGTGACACTGTTGTCCTGTGCGGCGACGAAGACGCGTCCGGCCCGCGCGTCGAGGGTCAGCGCGGTCGGTTGCGCGGCGCCGACGGCCTGGCCGACGTCGACGGTGCGCACGACGGCTCCGGTCGCCGTGTCGAGCACGCTCACCGTGTTGTCGTAGTTGGCGACGAAGAGCCGGCCGGTCTGGCTGTCCACGACCGACACGCGGGGACGCTCACCGACGGCCACGGTACGGATAACTGCATCGACGCTCTGGGTGACGGGTCCTCCTCCGGCGAGCGCTGTGGACGTGTCCGCGTGGCGCGGGAGCGCCAGGGAGCACGGCAGGAACGCGAGGATGGCGACGCGGGTGGCAATGCGGGCGAACAGGGACAGGGCCATGGTGACCTCTCTTCCCTGGTTGCCTTGAGATCAGGGTAAGGCAACCAGACATACACAATAAAGTTAGCGGCGTAGCTGCTGTCAAACGGCAGCAGACGTGGCGTTGGCGGGGCAGGGGTAGTCGGTCTGTCTCCTAGCTGGCGGCTCTAGTGGAACGATTATCACGTCGATGCCGGTAGGCAAGCCGGCGATCACCAGTGCAGCCAGCATGTGCCATACGCTTCCTGTGTGTCGAGTCAACGTCGTGTGCCTCCTTTTCTGCTTGTCTGGGCCTGCGGCAGCGCCGCACGGCCCTCACCACACGCCCAGTATGCGGCGCTCTCGGGGCGCCGACCACGCAGACCGGAAGCGTTACCCGCAGATTCGCGACGCGTCTCATTATCCTGCGTGTTCCGTGGCTCCTCCACGTTCGCGCGTGACGTGGGAGATCCGGCAGCGGTAGCCATCCTACTCCGTCTCCTGGGTAACGTGGCTCGTGAGCAGGGGCGCTATGAGAGCGCCACGAGATGCTATGCCGAGAGCCTGGAACTGTGCCAGCGCCACGGTTTTCACATGGATGCGATTGAGGGTCTGGAAGGCGTGGCTGGCCTTGCCAGTGACATGCGGCAGTTCGAACGGGCAGCGTGGCTTTGGGGGAGCGTCGCATCGGCGCGGGAGGCCATCGGGCTGCTCCTGCGCCCACGCGAACGTCCTCCGCACGACGACAGGGTGTCCACTGTACGCGCCATGCTTGGTGAGCACGATGCCGCCAGAATGTGGGCCGCGGGCCAGGTTGTGACGCTGGAGGATGCCATCAGCACGATATTGGGGGGCGGCCTAATCGGACAGGCTATCTTGGCCGATTAGCCCTTCCGTGCGGTCGCGCGGCCGGTTAGAGATGATACCAAGTCCTCGTTGATATACCGCTTTTAGAATAGGCCGTTGACGGCTCCAGTATTATAGGTGTACACTGCACCATGAATTGTGGTGCGGTAAGGAGGGGTACATGGCATCGGCGCTTAACACGAGCATCAGGATGGGCGAGGACGTGCGCGACCTCTACGAGACCATCAGCCAGGCCACGGGACGCACGCGTAATGAACTCATGGTCGAGGTTCTGCGTGAAGAGGGGCAGCGCCGCGTGCGCGAGATCGCCATGATTGAAGAGGGCATCCAGCAGGTACGCGCTGGGCGCACGTCGTCGCTGGAGGATGTCGTCGCGCGGTTCAAGGAGCGCGGAATGTTGGACGCCGACTTCGACCTCGACGCGGCGGGGGACGGCGACGAGGCCGCGGTTGGCGCGTGAGGCCGCGTCTAACTGACGCCGCGGAGGATGACCTCGCGGGCATCGACGCCTATTACCGCGTGCGGTCGAAGACCGCCGCCGATAAGGTGACGCGGGGTATCCTCAAAGCGGTGCGCGGATTGGGCAAGTTCCCCCGGATGGGCAGGGTTGGGCACTACCCCGGCACGCGCGAACACGTTACGGCAACGTACGGCTACCGGATCGTCTACGAGATAGACGAGGACGCTAGGATCATCTATGTGCTGCGCATCATGCACGGAGTCCAGCAGTGGCCGCCCGCCGCCAATGATTAGGGCGCCGTTTACGGGGCGTAGGGGCGTATAGCGATACGCCCCTACACACCCGCGAATTGGCAGCGCTGCGGGGCGGCACGCGTCAGAGGGTGGGGAACGCCGGAGTTGAGAGGACGGTCTGGTCGGCGAGGATGGTCATGGCCTCGTAGCCGCGCGCGACGAGCCGGGCGGTCCATGCCGGCCCCTCTTGTCCCATCGCATAGGCGGCCGTGGCGTAGGCGTCGGCCGTCGCCAGGTCCGGGCCAACGATCGTGACGGAGAGGACGCCGTCGGGCGGCCGCCCCGTGTGCGGGTCGATGATATGCGCGCCGCGCTCGTACGCGCCTGACGTGGCGATCGCCAGGTCGGTGGCCTCGATCACCGCCGCCACTTTGTCGCCCAGGGTCGGATGCTGGATGCCGATGCGCCAGCCCGACGTAGGCGACGGGCGCCCACGCACGCGGATGTCACCGCCGGCGTTGACGCTGTAGTCGCGCGCCCCGGCCTGCTCCAGGATACGCGCGGCGCGCTCCACCGCCCACCCCTTGACCAGACCCGAGGGGTCGACGGCTCCGAGGCGTAGCGCGACATCACCCACGCGCTCCCACTGCGCCAGGAACGCCGCCCCGATGTCGAAGTAGCCGCCGGTCTCCTCGTGCAACGCGGCGCAGCGCGCCAGGACGGCGCGGACATCAGGGTGGGCGTCGGGTAGCGCCAACTCGCCGCGGTTGAGCCTGCTGATCTCACTGTCTAGCTTGTAGGTGCTGAACGTGGCGTCGACCCAGCGCAGCCACGCGAACGCCCGGTCAAGCGCGGCGGGGTCGATCGCGGCGTCGCGCACATCGACCCCAATGGGCATCCCCATGATGTGCTCGACGCGGCGCGACCCAGGGAGCGTGTTCGATACGGCGCCACTCACGGGCTTACAGGGTGTGAGCTTTGTGGGCCTTGTCGACCGCCGCTTGCAGCGACTGGTCGTAGGCGTCGCTGGTCATGGTGGCGCCGCCGATCAGGTCAATCGTGGCGCTCTGGGCCTGGAGAACCTCCTGACGCAGCATCGGAACGGCCTGCTGGTTGATGAACGCCGAGCGCTCTCGCTCGGTCGGCGCTGTCGCCCGGATATCGGCGATGCGCTTGCCCTTCACGACGATAGTTACCTGCACCGTGCCCCACTGCATATCCACCCTCGGCCCCGCATATGTGTATGTGGTACTGGTGGATTTCTTATGCGCGGCCGGATGGGCCTTGGCGTGTGTCGGTGTGGCCGTCGGCCGCGGAGTCGGGTGCGTAGCGGCCAACGTGGTCGTGAACGGGAGCACGGTCGCGGCGGTCGTGATGATAAAGGGAATCGAGCGATGCATCGTGTGTGTATCCTTTTCTATTTATTTGTTTTGTCGTCAACAGTCTATATAGTCGTTGAATTACAGGGCGAAGCGCTCACTGTGGATGGCCGCGCGCGGGACGCCCACGCGGCGCAGGTTCGCCTCCGCCACGCGCATCATCGCCGGCGGCCCGCACACGTATACCTCGCGGTCGGCGATGTCGGGGACTAGTTCGCGCAGGTGCTCCGGCGACAGGCGATACGCGCCCTCCGCGCCAGTATGGCCGCCCACAACGTACGCGAGCGCGACGCCGCGCTCGCGCGCCAGCGCGTCGAGCTCGTGGCTAAGGACCAGGTCCTCCGCGCGCACGACGCGGTAGATGAGCGCGATGTCGAGGCCAGGGGGCATATCCTCGACCAGGGCGCGGATCGGTGTGATGCCGATGCCGCCCGCGATGAGGGCGACCTTGTCGCGCCGGCGCGCCGCGTCGGTGAAGACACCGAAGGGACCCTCCGCCACCACGCGCGTTCCCGGAGTGATCGCGCCGATGCGGCCCGTGAAGTCTCCCACGTCCTTGACGGTGAGGCGCAGCGAGCGGCCATCGGGCGCCGCCGAGAGCGAGAAGGGATGCGACGCCCACCAGCGCCCGCGCGTGAGGAAGCGCCACAGGAAGAACTGGCCGCCGCGCGCGTGTAGCCGGTCGAGGCGGCGCCCGGTGATGCGCAGGGACACGACACCTGGCCCCTCAGTCGTCACCTCGGCGACGCGCAGGCTGTACCAAAACGCCCCTGCGATTGGCCCCGCGATGCGGAACAGCACGAGCAGGACCAGCGTGGCGATGTAGAGCGCCGTCCAGTAGGTCGCGGCGGCCGGGTTGGCGGTCAACTCGTTGCCGGTGGGGATCTGGTGGACCCAGGCCAGCGCGATGCCCGCGTAGGCGGTGAGATGCACGAGGTACCACGCCTCATAGCGCAGGCGGCGGCGCACGATGACGAGCGAGGTGACGACAACGGCGATCAGGAGGGCCGTCCCGACCGTGGCCGCGATCATCCCTGGGTAGTCGCCGAGCAACCGCGCCACCTCGGGGGGGATCGCGATACGGTCCATCGCCGCGTAGCCGATGGTGATGAACACGACATGCGCGAGCACGAGGAGGAGGCAGACCTTGCCGTTGAGGCGGTGCCAGGCGGTGAGGTGATCGAAGCCGGCCAGCCGTTCGAGCCACGGTAGGCGTGCGAGCAAGAGAACCTGCAGCAACGCGAGGTAGGCGCTGAGCAGACCTGTGATGCGGCCCACGCTAGTGCTGAGGTCGCCCAGTCCATGTACGGCGGAGATACCGCCGCCGCGCAGCCAGAGCCACACGATCACCGCCGCGTTGATGGCGACGATCGCTCCAATGGCCCATGCCACGGCGGCGCGATAGCCACGCCCACGCCATGCCCTGGCGACTGGCGCTGGCGTCGCCCGTCGCGCGCCGTCGCTACGTGCGATGTCCATAAAATTCCCACCTCCTGTCTCACCGACTATCTACCATCGTAGGCGAATCAGATGACGATTGTATGAAAATCTGATGGGAATTTTCTCATGTAAAGTTATCGACTCTATCGACCGCTCCCCGCGCCGCGGCGGTCTCCCGCGCACTGTGGCTGCCACGGGCCGCGATGGCGGCGCCCACTGCCGGGAACACCAGGCGGTCGCTGGCAACGAAGTTCACCACGGAGGCGACGATGGTCCCCAACGCCGACGCCACGACGATGGGCAGGTCGGTTCGCGCGAGGGTGAACACTCCTATGTTGAGCAGCGCCGCTCCACCTGCGGAGCCCTGATAGGCGGCCCACCGTCTTAGGACACCGTGTGGCGTCCCCGCGCGTGGCCGCCGGTCACGCCAGGTATACAGGTAGCTAAGGACGAAGTTGACCTGTGTCGAGAGCAGCAGGGCCACGGCGTCGGCGGGGATCGGCGGCCAGCGTCCATCCGTCAAGGCGTCGAGTATCCCCAGTTGCACGAGCGCCGCGGCGCCTCCCGTCAGGGCGAAACGCAGCAGACGGGCTACCCACGGCCACGGAACAGTCCTCACACCGCGCCGCCATCGACGGCGTGTACCGGGGGCGCCGGCGTGATCCATCCTTTGTTGTTTGGGCCCGCTTCGGTGACCATGTGGGGGGGCGTGGGCCGGCGCGCGGGGCCATGGCGGCGCAGCAACGCCGCGAGACGCGCGGAGTTCGCCGGCGTCGAACGGCTCGACGAGATAGGCGTCGGAGCCGGCGTCGAGGCCGGCGACCGCGTCGTCGACTGTACCAACGATGTCGAGGATCACGAGGGGAACATGTCCGTCGGCGGCGCGCAGACGCCGGCACAGAGCCGGTCCGTCGCCGTCCGCCAGGGGGAGCAGAAGCACGATCAGGTCGCAACGCTCCCGCGCCAAGTGGTCGCGCGCCGCATCCTCGCCCGAAGCCAGGTCGATATGAAGACACAGGGCGTCCAGGGCCTGGCGCACGAGGTCGGCGTAGGCGTCCATGCGCCCGATCACCAGGACGCGCGACCGGCCCTCATCGCGCGCCACGAAACGCCCGGCCTGCTGGCGTCCCTCGCCTACATCGCCGAACGCGCTCATGATAGGCGCCGCGGTCGATGGCTTGCCGCACCCATGATCGTTCATCCACGCCTCCCCTTCGCACTTTTCCATTTGCCGATACATCCAGCGTACCTGGCTACACTGAGAAGCCGGTAAGCGGAGGCTAAGAAGAGGCGGAGAAATCACTAAGAATTTGCTAAGAAACGGAATGTAGGATGCGCAGGCGTCCGTTGCCGGGGCTCTTAGCGTACTCTTAGACTTGTGGCGTATCCTGATGGTGCAAGGCTTATCAGCAACGAGGCCCAGGATATTGCCTATGACCACCATTTTAATCGCCGATGACGACCGTGGTATCACCGAGATGTTGCGGCGGACGCTCATGTACGAAGGGTACCAGGTTGTGACGGCGGCCACTGGGTGCGAGGCGCTCGTACAAGCGGCGGCCCATCGCCCCGACCTCGTCGTGCTCGATTGGATGATGCCCGATCTCGACGGGCTCACGGTCGCCCGGCGCCTGCGCGAGGCCGACGATACGCCCATCCTGATGCTCACCGCGCGTGACGCCGTCGAGGACCGCGTGGAGGGACTCGATCGCGGCGCGGACGACTACCTCGTCAAGCCCTTCGCCCCCAACGAGTTACTCGCGCGCATCCGCGCGCTGCTGCGCCGCAACACGCGTAGCGTCGATGGACGCGAGAAGGCGCTGCGCTATGCCGACCTTGCGCTCGACCCCGTCACGCGTGAGACGCGGCGTGGTGAACGCGTGTTCGTCCTGAGCCCCAAGGAGTTCGATTTACTGGCCTACCTGCTGCGCCATCCCCGGCATGTGCTGCCGCGCGAGGGCATCCTGGAGGAGGTGTGGGGCTACGACTTCGCGCGCGATGACAGCGTCCTTGATGTCTACATCGGCTATCTACGCGCCAAGACCGAGGCTGGCGGTGAGCCGCGCCTGATCCAGACCGTGCGCGGTGTCGGCTATGTCCTTCGTGAAAGTTAAGCCCTGGCCGGCGCGCCACGCGGCAGGTAAGATCACGACACTCCATCCGCGCCGTGTGTCGCTACAGCCCCTGTCGATCCGCCTGCGCCTGACCCTGCTCTACAGTGCGATCCTGGCGCTCACCCTGATCCTGTTTGGCGCCGTGCTCTACGGCGTTGTCGCCACGGTGAACTCCGACGCCGCGCGGAACGCCCTGGCGGCCGACACCGCCGCCTTCGCCGCGGAGTTGCATCACTACGGAGGTCCTACCGCGCAGTCCCCACTCCTCGTCGGGATGGAGACCTACCTCCAGTTCCGCGGCGTTGACGGGACAATCCGACGATCATCTAACTTGCAGGACTCACACCAGACGCTCCCACTCGATCCGTCGGCGCTTCCAGCGATACAGGCGGCGCTCCAATCGGGCGTGTCGCCCCCGCCGACGGTCGTGACCGTCGGCGGCCAGCAGCTCCTGCTGGACAATACCGCGCTCGTCCTCCACGGTGTGCCCG
>JAABUR0100002609.1_pt1 | contig 27018 bp, 29 predicted proteins | sample 5560091 | NCBI WGS metagenome assembly JAABUR01 (sample SAMN10711879, study PRJNA513375) | rock metagenome | isolation source: Antarctica rocks | place: Antarctica: Victoria Land, University Valley sud
CCAGAATCCTGCAGGCAGCCGCGGACTCGGAAAGCGAAACCCGGACACGGGAGCACAGCGAAGAACCCCTCACCGGGGATGAGTGGATCGCCGTGGCCGACCAGGTGGACCCGCGACTAACGCGCGGTCGGGATTGGCCGTTGCTGGCCGCCGCTCTGAGTCGGGCAGCCGATGCCGGCTACGACGTCGAAGCGAACCTTCCCCTGCTCGCCGATGCGGCGCCGCTGCCCGACCGGCACCCGGCCAGGGAGCTGCAATGGCGGCTCCTGGAGGACTGCGAGGCAGCCGTGCCGGTGCTGCCACCACCACCTCGAACCACCGAGCCGACAGTGATCGACCAACACCGGCCACCTCCGAGAAGCACACCAGAACATTTCGGACCGAACCGCTGAACCCTCAGACCTACCAAGGGGTTTCACCCGAGTCCGGCTTCCCGGCCGGACCCTCACGAAGGAGAAGTGCAATGTCTGGAGAAACCACCACCACCATCGTCGGGCAACTCACCGACGACCCAATCCTGCGCCACACCGCAGGCGGCGACGTCACCAGCTTCACAGTCGCCTCCACCCCACGGACCCTCGACCGCACCACCGGGGAATGGCACGACGGCGACACGCTGTTCCTGCCCTGTTCGGTCTGGCGCCAGCCCGCCGAATACGCCGCTGCCACACTGCACAAAGGCGCCCGGGTCATCGTCACCGGCCGGCTCAAACAACGCAGCTTCACCAACACCAATGGTGAAAAGCGGACCGTCATCGAACTCGACGCCGACGAAGTCGGAGCCTCGCTGCGATTCACCGGCGCCCGGATCGTGGAGCTGGCCAAGACCGGCACCAACAACGGGTCGCCCGCGCCGGAATGAACGTCCGCCCTGCATACGTCCTGGTCGTGCTGGTCATCACCGGCTGCTCGCCGACCCTCGAACAACCCGGCATGTCAGCGCAGGCGCAGGGCCCATTCCAGGTTACCGGCGTCGTCGACGGGGACACCCACACCGTCGACGACGCCGGCTCCGCGGTGACCGTGCGACTTCTCGGTATCGACACTCCGGAAACGGTCGACCCCGGCCAGCCGGAGCAATGCTTCGGCCCGGAAGCCACCACCCGGGCCGAAGGGCTGCTCAGCGGCCAGCGGGTGTGGCTCGAAACAGATCCGAGTCAGGATCCGACGGACAGGTACGGCAGGCGGCTGGCCTACGTCTGGCTACCCGGCGACGAGCTGGTCAACCTCACGCTGCTCGAGGAGGGCTACGCCCGGGAATACACCTACGACGGGCCCTACCGGTACCAGGCCATGTTCCGCGACGCGCAGACCACCGCCAGCCACGCCCGGAATGGCTTGTGGTCGGCCCAGACCTGTGGCGGCCGATGACCGACGATCCGCGCGGAACGCGCGGTTTCAACAATCCGGGCCAAGGCTGACGAGTTGCCCACAGGTTCTTCGTAGCCGGCCCGCGCCTGCCTAGGTCAGGACACGGTTCGACCGATGAATCACCCGCACGCACACGCCGAAGGAGACCAACCATGAGCACTGCTGGACCAAGCATCAGCACGAACGACGAAGCCGTCCTGACCTTTGCCGCTTCACTGCTGGACTCCGTCGGAGCACAGGCCAGCGTTCCGGCCGAGGTCGTCACACCATGCCTGCTCGCCGCCACCCTCCTGGAAAGCGCAGGCGGACAGGCGCACCGTGTCTCACTCGTCGACGGGCAGGCACGACCAAGCATCCTGGCCGCGCTGGCCGCGCTCGCGCAGCTGGACGCGGGCACCTTCGCCGGCAACGACGTCCTGGAAGCGAGTCGGGCCGCCCGAGACGCGCTGGCCGAGCTCGGCTGATGTCCACCACGATCCGGCAACTGTTTCGCCGCATCGCCGCCGACACAGCTGAAGCCGCACCCCGAACCCCGAACGAGATCGACGCCATCGGCGCCCTGGACCACGCCGGCCGGGCATTACACCGCCTGGCCGAAGCCGGCCTGGACGAACGGGCCGGTGGGCCCCGCGACCTGCTCACCGCCGACCTGGGCACGGCATGCCGCGCCGCCGCCCATCAGTCTGGCCTGGTATTCGGTGGTGGCGGCGGCGAACTCACCACCTGCATGGGGGCCGCCGCCGACCTCGCCGGCAGAGCAGCCTTCCAGCTGGGCCGCGCGGAACGGTGGGCGATGAGCGTCGAGTTCGCCACCGCCGCCGACCGCTGCGCCGCACTGGCCCAGCAGGTCTTTCAGCACAGCGCGGCCGACGAACTGAGCGGCGTTCACCGGCTTGCCGCACTCGTCGAGCAGACAGCTGCCGCACACCCGCCCTCGGCGCTGGGCAGGGCCGCCCTGGATCGGCTTGTACCGACCACCGAGCTGCGACCAGCATGGGCCGGAACCCAAGTAGCGGCCGAAGCAGCTGCCGCGCTTGTCGCGGCCATCGACCGCGCCGACGACCGCGGCGGACTGTCCCTGCGCGAGATGAGAACGATCACCGCGACAGCTGAAGTCGTCAGCGCCTACTCCGCAGCCGTGGTCGCCGTACTCCCACCCGATGTAGGCAAGAAACCTTGGCGGTCAACCGCTGTCGCCTGGTACGTGGCCCGCGCCAGCACCGAGAAGTTCGACGACGGCCGCACCAACCGGGCCGCCGATGACACCGACATCGTGAGGGCCGCGCAGCTCATCCAGGCCGCCATCCGCTATGACCTGGGCCCGGTGACCGAACTGGACCGCGCGGCCCTGCACGCCCGGCCGGACCTGCCCCACGTCCTCGACGAGCTGCGGCTGGTGACCAACCAGACGCCGGTCCTCGCCGGGCAGCTCGGCACCATGGCCCGGCGCTGGGCCGGGGACGGGTCACTCCACGCCGCCGCGCGCGACCTGCCGGTCATCGATGACATCCCGCACATGCGAATCCGCAAAATCATCGCTGACGAACGGATCCGGGCCAGTGGGCCCGACCTGTCCGACATGCGAAAGGCCATCCACCGCGCCGGCGCTCTTTCAACAGGACTAGCCGACGCCCTGAACCGGACCGCGGACGCCGGCCCGCCAAGCCAGCCGCACCTTGCCGCGCTCTATGCCAGCCACGTCAACACACCTCGAGCCGAACAACAGCTTCTGGCCGCTGCGCAAGAAACCGCTCATGCGCTGACCGCGACCCGCGCACCGTTTCAGGCGACCACGCCACGGCCGGACGGGCCGAGCCCGGGCCGCTGACCGTGCCCGGTCGCTCACACAGCCACGACCAGAGAAGGTGAGACAACCAGTGATGAGAGCCAGACCCAGCCGCCGCCGACAGCCCGGCATGATCAGTAAGGGCAACCGCGTTCTGCAAGGCGATCCTCTTGTGACACCGGCTTCCTGCTGACGGGCCGGGAGCGCGGCGGCCCCTCGAGTGAGGTCGTCGTTCAGGCTTGCAACTGACGCAGCGTCAGGATCTACGTTCGGTGTATGGGTCAGACCGAGTCGCTGTCTTGGACGGTGGGTGAGCTCGCGAGAGCGGCCAGGATCACCGTCCGCACTCTGCACCACTACGACCGGGTCGGGCTTCTTGCCGCCTCAGGCCGCACCAGTGGTGGTCACCGCCGGTACACCGAGCGCGATGTTGCTCGGCTATACCGCGTTCTCGCTCTGCGCGGGCTCGGGCTCGCGCTGGAGGAGATCCCGGCTTTACTCGACGCCGACGGTCTGGCTCCGTTGCTAGCCACGGCGCGTATGCAGCGTGAGCGGGTGGAGCAACAGCTTACGAACCACGAGCGGCTGCGAAGCCGCCTCGACGAGGTGATCCGTCACCTCGAGCACGACCGAGTCCCGCCCAGCGATGACTTCCTCGACACTTTGGAGACAATGGCCATGACTGTTCACCTGACACGTATATACACCCGCCTCGGCGACGACGGGCGAACCCACCTCGCCGACCTGAGCCGGGTTGCGAAGACCGACCCGCGCATCGAAGCGGTCGGCGCTGTGGACGAGCTGAACGCCGCCGTCGGTGTGGCCGTAGCGGCAGGGGACCTGCCTGCCAGGTACGCCGACTGGATGGCGCAGATCCAGAACGACCTGTTCGACCTCGGGGCGGACCTGAGCCACCCGGTCCCCTCCGCGGGCGACGAGGCGCCGACCACGGCAGTCGATGAGCAATATGTGGCCTGGCTGGAGAGCGTCTGCGATCGGGTGAACGCGGACCTTCCAGAACTACGATCCTTCGTGCTACCCGGAGGCACTCAGCTGGCAGCGCACCTGCACATGTGCCGTACGGTCTGCCGCCGCGCCGAGCGGCGAGCCCTGGCCGTTCCCGCTATCAATCCGTACATCACCCGATACCTCAACCGGCTGTCTGACCTGTTCTTTATTCTCAGCCGAGCCGCTAACAACAGCGGCGAAGAGCCACTTTGGCAGCCAGGCCGCCACGCTGCGTCGTAGTTGGCCGGCAAAGGCTATTCATGGTCCAGGATTGTCATGTGGCACGGTCGGTTGCCCGGCATAGAGTCGTTGTCGGGTTGCCGGTCGCGGACGGCGACGACAGCACGTTCTTGGTCCTGGTTCGGTTGTCGTATCTGGCGTCGGCTCGTCACTGCGGCTGCGACGGAATTCGTTGCCGGACCTGGTCGATGCACTGGCTTCGTGAGGTGAGGCCAGCGAAGCGGACCAGGTCGTCGTGGGGGGCGAATGGGGGCTCCAGCGCCGATCGTTCAAACAAATCCCCGCCGCACGATGACTTCGGCTGACCGAAACAGGCCGAGAAGGCCTTCACGACCATTTCGGCATTACCACGCAAACCCACTCAGCTTGACCCGCGAGCTGTCGCCCGTCGCCTACATGCCGCCGTCCGTAGGCCGATCGGCTTTCGAGACTCACGGTCTCGACTCGGGCTAAGCGACTCATCGGAATCGGTGGTGCCGTCGCAGCTTCTCCACAGCAACTGTGATGTCGGTACCGGGTGGCAGGCTGAACGCATGGCCGAGTTCATGAAGCAGGACCTCTCCGGCGCGCGGTTCGAGCAGGTTGATTTCAGCGGCGCCCGCTTCCGTAACGTCTACTTCACCGGCGCAACGGTGCGCGGCGCATGGCTCGAGGATGTCGACATCGACGGCGAGATCCGCAACGTCCGAATCAACGGCGTCGACATTGGGCCGCTCGTCGAAGCCGAACTGAACCGACGCTACCCCGAGCGGACGAAGCTCGACCCGGTCGACGCGGATGGCTTCCGCGAGGTGTGGGCGATCATCGAGCAGGCGTGGCCACCGACCGTCGACCGGGCCAAACGGTTGCCGCAAGACCTGCTGCACGAGCGAGTCGAAGGCGAGTGGTCGTTCATCGAGACGCTGCGCCACCTCGTCTTAGCCACCGACGCGTGGGTGCGCCGCGCGATCCTCGGCCTCCCGGAGCCGTACAGCTCGCTCGGCCTCCCGCACGACGAGATGGAGCCCGACCCGAGCGTGCCGAACGACCCCGGCGCACGCCCATCGCTGGACGAGATGCTCGAACTACGCGCCAACCGTATGCGCACCGTTCACGACGTCATCGCTTGGCTCACCGACGACGTGCTCGCCGGCGAGACTGACCCGGTGCCCCCGCCGGGCTATCCACCGGCCGGCAGCTACCCGGTACGCCGCTGTCTGCGCGCCATCGTCAACGAGGAGTGGCTGCACCGCCTCTACGCCGAACGCGACCTCGCCGTCCTCGAACAGCGCGGATGACGCAACCCCCGCTTCAGCCGCCAGCGCTACGGCGCATCGGAACTACACCCGCGGCCGGCAGGCCTCAGCCGTCCGGCACAAGCATGGCGCAGCGACCTCGCAAACGGCGGGAAGCGCTTCTGAGAGCGACACGTCCAGCCGCTTAACCGTGCCGGACGGAAGGCGTTCCGCAACGGGCTCCAACAGGCCCGGCAGGCGGAATCGCCGACGGCTCGGTCATACCGCGCGCGGTGATCAGCAAGTTGGACCAGCACCGTTCGCTCGGCGGCCGCCGCGCGGAAGCAATGCTCATGGCAACCGTGACCATGTCCCCGTCGCCGACCTGTTCACGCGTGCGTACGCCGATCTCGACGGGTAGGACGTATCCGCCATCCTTCGGCAGCAGCGACGTCTCCCACTCGGTGGGCACCAATCGGGGCGCGTCCGATAGCCGATCGTTCTGAGGTGACCAGATTGCCCTGCGTGTCAGGGTAACTTGCACAACATGGGCGGGGCAAGGTAACCTGCATAGGTGCAGATCGCGGACAACGCGCGTAAGCACGGTGTTGCCGACGAAGACATCGAGCACGCAGTCCGAAACGCCATCCGCGTAGTGGGCCAGGGTGACCGTGATCTCTACATCGGTGCCGACCGAACCGGTCGGCTCCTGGAAGTCGTCACGCTCGACGACGACGGCCAGCCGGTGGCGATCCACGCCATGGCACTCCGACCCAAGTTTTACGAGCACTTGTAGAGGTGAAGGACATGCCGCGTACCCGCGAACAGCTCCAGCAAGCCGCCGACGCCGCCGAGCGGTGGCTCGACTCGCTCGATCCGGCCGCTATTGCTTCACCGGACGCCGATGCCGCTCGTTTGCGCCGCATCGGCGATGCCGTACGCGCTGTTGCCAAGAGCCAGGTGGAGTTGGCCGATGCCGTGGCCGAGGCCCGGGAGCACGGACACACGTGGACCCAGATCGCAGCCATGCTCGGCACCAGCCGCCAGGCCGCTCAGGAACGCTACGGCGAACTGGCCGAGCGTCCGTAGAGCGAAGGATCCCCTATCGCACAGGTTGATTGGGGGGTGAAGTGAGATCGCCGACGGAGTCGGCGTAGAAGGTGCTGCCGAGGTGGAAGGCGATCTGGCGCAGGGTCCGGGCGTCGCCTTCTTGTCGGTCGAGTCGTTCATCGTCGAGGGCGCTGAGTTGCAGCGACCAGATTTGCGCCAGGCGGGTGAGTCGGCTGCGGGCCTCGTCGAGGTCCTCGGTGGTGAAGGGGGCCAGGTCGGCGGGCGTGGTGGTCGCGGAGGCGTGCCAGTGGTCGGGCAGGGTCGGACGGCCGGCCAGGCGGGCCTCGAGTTCGGCGAGGTGGTCAAGCAGGTGGTCGGCGAGGCGGCGGATCGCCTTGTGCGGTGTGTAGACACGGTCCTCGATCGCCAGTGGCTGTCCGTCCCATGCGGTCCACGTCTCCGCTAGACGAAGAGCGTGCGTTACCGCATCTTCGACGACTTGGGCAGGGCGACGGTCATCTGTAGCAGGTGCCTCGGCAGTCATTCTGGATCCCTCCCGGAGACGGCCCGCTTCCTTCGTTGATCGTACGCGCACGACGCTTCGGCGCATGCCGAACCGTGACCGGATGGCCCGGCAGCGGTCGGGACGTGCATTGGCGTTAGCCGATCGTCCTCTGACACACGCTGCCCGACGGCTCCTGGCCACCGGACCGTGCTCCGCAGACCGTTCGACGAGCGGGACGGTGAAGTGCTCCCGCAAGCCGGTTCGTCAGCGTGACGTTGTCGCGCTGCACTAACTCTGCAGGTGCGTCGCGTGTCCTACGGCGACGAGCCCGTCCCGGAAGGTCAACACCTCGTTGACCAAACCGCCTAGCTGGTTCCGATAGTGCAGGACGATGGTATCGACGCCGTGGTAGACGCCCACCAGCTCGAAGTGCAGATCCCGGTTGCCCTCCAACGCCTGAGTCCAGTAGCTGCGTAGTGCCTGCTTGCCTTGCACCGTGCCGCCGCTCTCAGGGACGACGCGCTGCGCCGTGGGCGAAGTGAACAGAACATCCTCCGCGTACAGGGTCAGTACCGCCTCGACGTCGCGAGCGTTCCAGGCGCTGATCCATTGCTCGGCGAAGCCCTGCGGCTCGGGGGTGTCCACGTGCCTCAGTCTGCAGGACCGGCAGGTCCTCGGGACCCGAGCTGCCATCCCCGCTCCAGGATCGGTCAGTGGGACGGGTTATTCGTGGGGGGCCGCCTTGCGCTGGTGCACGGCCATGCCGCCGTAGGCGAGTCCACCCACCACAAACCAGGGCTCGATGGCGAGGAGGACCGCGGGTATCTGCTCGTCGAACGTTCCCTTGAGCAGCTCGACGCCGAGCAGCGTCAGGCCCAGCATCCCGCGGAGGAGGAGGACAGCGCATGCCGCGGTCGCGGCAATCAGCAACCAGCGGTGCAATCGCTGGCTACCCCGCCTCTTCGCGAGCACGAGGGCTACCAGCGCGCCCAGGATGCCGAGGCATCCCGCCACCAGGTTGTAGGTGGCGAACCAGCCCTGCTGCAACGCGGCGTCCGCTGCAGCCGCCTGGGTTCCGAGACCCGCGCGGCCACCCAACGCCCAGTAGAAGTGGGGTGCGGCGAAGATCAGCGACCAGATGCCGACCAGGACAGCCCACAGGATCCCAGATGATGCGGTGGTCCTGACTGGGCTCATGGGCCCCCCGAAGGTACCCGTCCGAGACTGGTGCCTCGCGTGCCGTAGGGGATCCGCTTGCGGTACTCGCCTCAGTCGGTAACTGACGCGGTGAGCAGCGGCCGCATGAACGACCGCTCGTAGCGCAGTACGCAGCCGCTCTCGTCTCGGATCTTGTCCGCCTCCACGAATTCCGGGTCGACTCCGAACAGCGCCCGATAGGCCTCGTAGTCAGCAAACGACGGGAACGAGAACAACGCGAGCGCTCGGTCGCTCGCCCCCTCACTCGGCAGGAAGTACCCGTGATGGGTACCGCGATGCTTGTTGACCAGGCCAATCCAGGCCCGAGCGAACCGTTCAAACTCCGCGGTCTTTGCCGCATCAATCGTGTATTCGACAACGCAGGTGATCATGCGCTGACACTAGACCGGCGCCGACGACGAGCCCGATCGCTATTCGGCCTTCAGATAGTCTGTTCCGGACACCGATCGGTCACCCGGGACAGCCCTGTCCGCCCGTTTCGCTCGGTGCGCTGACGCCGCGCCCGCTAGGGCGCGTCTCCTCATGGGTTCGTGAGTCGTGGAGAGGATCGCGGGATGTCCAGCGGTCGTCTCATGCAGATCCATAGCCCGGAGTTCCAAGCCATGGCTGAGAGGGTGCGGCTGGTCACCGGGCTCACCTCGCGTCTGAACGTCCTGCCGTTCGAGGACGAAGCGGGTAAGGCGGCACTGTTCGAGCAGATTTTGGGTCGCGCCCTCCCCGCTCGGGTCACGATCTACCCGCCCTTCTACACAGACCATGGGCTTCGTCTGGACCTTGCCGAGCGCGTGTTCATCAACCAGGGCTGCACCTTCCTGGACCATGCCGGCATCCGGCTTGGCGAGCGCGTGATGATTGGGCCGAAGGGCACGTTCATCACCAGTGGTCACCCGGTCGACCCGGCTGAGCGCAGGCTGTACCTCACGGGTGCGCCCATCGATGTGGCGGAGAACGTGTGGATCGGAGCCGGGGCGACGATCTTGCCTGGTGTCAGCATCGGCCGCGACGCCGTAATCGCCGCCGGAGCGATCGTGGCTGACGACGTGCCAGCGGAGTGCTTGGTGACCGGCGCGAAGGCGACCGTGCGCCGACGCTGGTGACAGGCTCGCTGCAGACGGTTGCTTGGTGCGGCCTAGCGGCGGTCAACCACAGTCCCGGTGACCGATCCGCTACCGGTCGCTGCTCACCGCGTGGGTCAGCCGCTCGGCGACCGCCAGCGCGCCTCCGGCGGTGTGCCCGGTGTCCTGCACGTGCCACGCCTCTGCCAGCACGGCTCGGACCAGTCCCCATGCCGCCACGCGCTCGACCGTCATGCCCAAGAGCTGGGCGAGGAGCGGCAGGCGACGTCGAGCAGCGCGACTGGGTCGGCGTTCCATGGGTTGATCAGAAGCGGCCCGACGTCGTAGCCCGGGTCGCCCACCAAGCCGTGCGGGTCGATGGCGACCCAGCCGCGGTCTTGCGCCCAGAGCAGATTCTGTGGGTGCAGGTCGCCGTGCAGGACCCGGTCCTCGACGGGGTCGCGCAACAGCCGGTCCAGCGTCACGCGGGCGGCCCGCACGACCCGGGGCGGCAGCGGCGCGACTGCCTGGTCATCGTCGAGGACGGCGCACTCCTGGTGCACGGTCGGGAGCCCGCACCGCGCAGGCACCGGAACCCACAGCGCGAGCAGTGTGGCGGCGACCGCAGCCATTGCGTCGTCGTCCGGGCGCTCGGCTGCCGGTGTGCCGGGCAGGATGTGCTCCAGGATCAGAACCTGATCCTCAATCCGCAGCAGCCGCACGACCGGCGGGCCCAGAAGGAGCAGCGCCTCGGCCTCTCGGCGTAGCTCCTCCCAACTCCGCGCTCTTTTGCGCCAGACTGGACGGTCATCCACGCCGGGCACCGTAGGGGATCGTGCGCCGATAGCCGATCGCGCCCCGGCCACGACTACGGGTGTTCGAGCACTTGCTTGAGCGCAGCGAGGTCGGTGGCCACCGCCTCTACGTCGCCTTGGAAATCTTCGTCGCTCATCCCGGGTCGCCGACGCAACGTGAACACAACCTCGCAGTGGTCTGCGTCGGCGATCACCCGCATCGGGTTGTACACGACCTCGCCTGCGGGCAGCGTCACGTGGTGATCGAGGACTCCATACTCGTTGCGCGGCACGAACGCGAAGATGACCCGTCCCATCGGCGATGCGGCCACCCACTGCCCGTCGACCTCCTCCACCGAGCTTCCGAGCCCGGGAGCCCACTCGGGCAAGTTGACCGGCGCCAAGGCGTAGTTATAAACCACGTCCGCGGACCGTTCGACCCGAACGCTGATGTGTCGCGACTCCGATGCCATGGCGTCACCGTGCCAGATGCGACTGACATCGCGAGCGCAGCCCGGCCGTGGCTCTGTTCCAACCCGGAGGTGTCCGAGCGAAGCCCTCAGCCGCAACACCTGTCGTACCGGTAGACGATGGTTCCGCGGGACCGTTGAGTCTTTTGAATGTGGGCGGCTGGGGTGCGGGCGTGCTTGAGCCGCCGGGCCGCCGGCTTCTCCTGGTTCCTTGGGTCGTGGGTGGACGGCGGGGTTCGCCGTTCAGCAGCGCGCGGGGATCGCGGTGATCGCGGTCAGGGCGGTGCTGAACGCCTCGGCCCAGGGCCATCGTTGAGGTAGTCGTAGGTGCAGGCGCCGGGCGGAGTGCACGAGCCGTCCTGGGATGGTGAACAGGGTGCGGCGCAAGGTGGCCGCGGTGGCGCGGTTCAGCTGTGTGCCGGTGAGTGCTCCGACGGCGCGGGCGAGGTTGTGGGCCATCACCGATAGGGCGAGCCAGGCGGCGTTGGCGGTGAACCGTCCGGAGGGCAGGTGCGGCCGATTTGAGTTCGGCGATGGTCTGCTCGATGATCGCGTGCCGGCGGTGCTCGGCCTCCAGTTCGAGCACATCGCCGGCTCGGTCGGTGACGAAGGCGTGGTAGTCCCAGTCGGTGAACAGGGCCAGCTGGGAGCCTGGTGTCGGGCGGACTCTGCGCACGATCAGCCGCACCGTGATGGGCTGGGTGGTGCCGGAAAAGCAGGTGTAGGTGGTTTCGGCGACATCGGCTCCGGAGACCTCCGGGGTGGACAGCCAGTACGGGATCGGCGCCCATGCGTGCTCGGCGATGGCCTGAATCGCGGCGCGAAGCTTGCGGTCTTGGCGCACGGTGACCGAGAACCGGACATTCAGCTTGACCGCGGTGCCCAGGACGGACTTGGAGTAGAACGCCGAATCCGCGCGCACCGTCAACTCACCGGTCGCCCCGGCGTGGCGCAGAGGGCTGATCGTCTCGGTCAGCAAAGACTTCGCGCCGCGGGCGGCGCCGGCCGCGCCGCCACGGAGCCGGGAGAAGATCACCTGACCGGTCTCGGCCAACGTGGCCAGCTGCGGGTGATAACCGCGGACATTGGTATAGCCGAAGGCCGCACCCTGCTTGGACCGGCCGTGCACCGCCACGATCGTCGAGTCCAGGTCCAGCATCAGCGGCCCGCCAGGATCAGCCGGGCCGGCGCCGGCATCCCAGAGCCGCTTGAGCAATTCGCGGCTGACCGCGTCGAGCTGGCGGACGTTGTGCCATTTGAAGGACCGCAGCCAGGACCCGATCGTCGACGGCGCCCGGATGGCGTCGAACAACTCCGGTAGCGCGCCAGCGCGGAGCAACGCCGTGTCATCCCACCTCAGCGACCGCCACGCGCCGACTTCTTCAGGTCGAAGTAGCTAGGTACAACGGGTTCCGGGGCACTGCTCGCGTTCCCGCACGCGGGAGCCGTCCACGAGGTCGTTTGCCGACCGTCAGCAGCGTCATGGAACCCGCATGAGGTTGGCATCCGAGATGACATGGTCCCGGCGCCGGTCGCCCGCAACAGGCCTAAGCTGCGATCGTGACCCTCGCCCCGGCGCCGATCGTCTCTCGGCCGAGCCCGCCTCGGGAGGCCAAGAAGGGCTCGGTTTTCCTCAACCTGCTGAGCACGACCGACCACAAGCTCATCGGGATGATGTACACCGTCGCCTCGTTCGGGTTCTTCATGGCCGGCGGGGTGATGGCGATGCTGATGCGCGCCGAGCTGGCCCGGTCCGGAACCCAGTTCCTTTCCCCGGAGCAGTACAACCAGCTGTTCACGATGCACGGCACGATCATGCTGTTGCTGTTCGCGACCCCGCTGGTCTTCGCCTTCGCCAATCTCGTACTTCCGCTGCAGATCGGCGCACCCGATGTCGCATTCCCGCGTCTGAACGCCTTCTCCTTCTGGCTGTTCCTCTTCGGCGGGCTGACGGTCATGTCGTCCTTCCTGACCCCCGGTGGCGCGCCGGACTTCGGTTGGTACGCCTACTCGCCGCTCACCGACATGAACAACTCGCCCGGAGTCGGCTCCGACCTGTGGATCGTCGGGCTGGCCATCGCGGGTCTGGGCACCATCCTGGGTGCGGTCAACATGGTCGCCACGGTGGTCTGCCTGCGCGCACCCGGCATGACGATGTTCCGGATGCCGATCTTCACCTGGAACATCCTGGTGACCAGCATCCTGGTGCTGCTCGCCTTCCCCATCTTCACGTCGGCTCTGCTCGTGCTCCTGGCAGACCGGCATCTCGGTTCACAGGTCTTCGTGGCCGAGAACGGCGGACCGATGCTCTGGCAGCATCTGTTCTGGTTCTTCGGACATCCCGAGGTCTACATCGTCGCGTTGCCCTACTTCGGGATCATCACCGAGATCATCCCGGTGTTCAGCCGAAAACCGCTGTTCGGCTACACCGGAATGGTCCTGGCCACCCTCTCGATCGCCGCCCTGTCGTTCACCGTGTGGGCGCACCACATGTTCGCCACCGGTGCGGTCCTGCTGCCCTTCTTCAGCTTCCTGACGTTCCTGATCGCCGTACCCACCGGCATCAAGTTCTTCAACTGGATCGGGACGATGTGGAAGGGGCAGATCGAGTTCAAGACCCCGATGCTGTTCGCCGTTGGGTTCCTGGTCACGTTCCTGCTGGGCGGGCTCACCGGCATCATCCTGGCCGCGCCGCCCCTGGACTGGCATCTGAATGACAGCTACTTCGTCGTTGCCCACTTCCACTACGTGCTGTTCGGGACGATCGTCTTCGCCGCGTACGGCGGGATCTACTTCTGGTTCCCGAAGATGACCGGCCGGATGCTCGACGAGAAGCTGGGCAAGCTGAACTTCTGGATGACCTTCGTCGGGTTTCACACCACGTTCCTGGTCCAGCACTGGCTGGGCAACATCGGTATGCCGCGGCGCTACGTCGACTACGAGGCGATCAACGGCTGGGAGACCCTCAACACGATCTCCACGATCGGCTCGTTCATCCTCGGTGCTTCCCTGCTGCCGCTCATCTGGAACGTCATCAAGAGCTGGCGGTACGGCGAGATCGTCGTCGAGGACGACCCGTGGGGCTACGGCAACTCGCTGGAGTGGGCGACCTCCTGCCCGCCGCCGCGGCACAACTTCACCGAGATCCCGAGGATCCGTTCCGAGCGGCCGGCGTTCGAGGCGCACTACCCGCACCTGGCCGAACGGCTCCAGGCGGAAAAGCACGTGAGTCGGCGGCGGGACCAGGAGATCCCCCTCGTGGACCGTGCCTCCGACGACTCCGGCAGCGGCGGCACCCCCCGTCATTGAGCGTCGCCCCTCGTCGTCAGCCCATCTCGCCGGCGAACACGTACTGACGGGTGACTGGCCGGTGGGCACGTGTCCGCGCGCCGGCACCCCGGTTCTGTGCGCGGTTCGTGTGGGGCCCGACGCGTGGTGATTGGCTCAGCCGCCGACCTCGGCTACGTCGATGTAGACCCGGAGATCGCCACGCTGGTAGCTCACGCAGTAGCCATACTCTCCGAGCTCGGTGCACATGTCGACGAGCTGAACCCCGGCTTCGCCGATCCGGTAGAAGCGTTCAACATCCTGTGGTAGAGCGGCGCGGCCAAGGCCGTCCAGCAGTTCCCGCCCGCGACATGGTCGCGGCTGGATCCCGGCCTGCAGGAGATCGTCGAGGAGGGACGCCGGGTCAGCGCAAGCGACTACATCGACGCCACCGCCGAACGGAACCGGCTCGGCGTTGCGATGGCGCGGCTGCACGAGACCTACGACGTGCTACTGACGCCGACGATGCCGCTGGTCGCCTTCGCGGCTGGGCACGAGGTGCCGCCGGGTTGGCCACAGCGTCGCTGGACGTCCTGGACTCCGTTCAGCTATCCGTTCAACTTGACCCAACAGCCAGCGGCCAACATCCCGTGCGGGCTCACGTCGGCGGGACTACCCGTCGGCTTGCAGGTCGTGGGGCCGCGGCACGCAGATTCCACCGTGCTCACCGTGTGCAAAGCCTTCCAGAACACGCGCGACTGGCAGAGTCCGGCACTGTCCTAGTCGAGTGGCCGCACTGATGAGAGCCACCCGTCAGGACCGATGAAACAGCCGGCACATCTCATCGGGCCTGGACTGGACTGGAAGCACCCTCAGATTCGATCGCCGGCTCTGGTCTGCAGATTGACGACATGGCCGGAGATATCGTGGGCACCATCCAAGTACTTCACGATGTCGTCGGCCGTCCACATCGACAGACGGCGCGCAGAGGATGTCGAATACCAGGCCATGTGCGGGCTCAACAGAACGTTCGGGGCGATCAGTATCGGACTGCTCGAATTGAGCGGCTCAACCTCGAAGACATCGAGGGCAGCACCACCGATATGACCGCTTTCAAGGGCCGAGGCGAGCGCGAGTTCGTTGATGAGGCCGCCACGTGAAACGTTGACCAGGATCGCGCCCTTCTTCATCAGCATCAGGGCGTCTGTGTCGATCATGTGTCTGGTACTCGCCAGCAGCGGCGTGTGCAACGTGACCAGATCTGATGTCTGCAGCAGGGCCTCCATCGAGCCGACGACCTCGACACCGGGGATATCCAGGGCGAACGCGGGGTCGTAGGTCAGGATTCTTGCCACGAACGGGCGAAGTCGGTCAATCACCGCCCGGCCAATATTTCCGGCACCCACGACACCGGCCGTGGCCTCATCCAGAGGCGCAATCATCCCGAAGTCGCTCGCCGATCCCCAACCGTCCCGAGTGGCGGCATCGGCCTTGACCAGTCGTCGGTGAACGGCAAGCGCCATCGAGATCGCATGGGTGGCAACTTCGGCGGTTGCATAAGACGGCTGATTGATGACAGCGATGCCTCGAGCACGGGCCGCTTGAAGATCAATCGCATCCACCCCGACGCCTGCCCGACCGATTGCCCGCACTGAAGGTCCCAGCGCGTCAATCGCCTGGGCAGACAGGCGTTGCTGAGCAACAACTACGCCGTCGGCGTCCTGGGTCGCGGACATAACCTGATCTTCGGTATCCAGGTCAGCCTCGATAAAGGTGGCTTTCGTCTTCCAGCGCTCCTGCGCTTCCCCAAGCCGGGCCAATGATGCTCGAGCAACGACGATTTTCACGACAGCTACCCGCACAGCCTGTCGGCGGCGGCGCAGATATTCTGATCTGTGGCGGTGATCGTGAGTCTCACATGCCTGCGACCAGAGGCTCCGTATATCTCTCCCGGCACGCAGATGATGCCGCGCCGGGCGAACCAGGAGGCCATCTCCCAGCAGTCCTCGCCGCCTCGACGGACCCAGAGGTAAAGCCCGCCTTGGGAATGGTCCACGGTGAAGCCGGCCCTCTGGACCGCGGCTCTGAGAAGCTGCCTGCGCTGAAGGTAGCGTCCCCGTTGCGCCGTCACGTGATCGTCATCGTTCAATGCCGCCGTCATGGCGGCCTGAACCGGTAGCGGCACCATCTGACCCATGTGCTTGCGGTACTCGAGTAACCGCGACAGCAACCTAGGATCGCCGGCCAGGAAACCAGCGCGGTAGCCCGCAAGGTTGGACCGCTTGGACAGCGAATTGGTGATCAGCAGACCGGAGGGGTCGTCGTCGCACACGCCTGGATGCATGATCGAGACGGCCGGGCGGTCCCACCCGAGGTCGAGATAGCACTCGTCGCTGACCAGGAGCGTGCCCGTGTCACGGGCCCGGGACACGAGGACCCGCAGATCTGCGGCGCCCAACACCCGGCCCTCTGGGTTGCTCGGTGAGTTCACCCACATCACCGCCACGCCGTCGGTATCCACCTCCATCGGATCGAGATAGCGATGCGGCTTTGCCCCGACCGATAACGCACCGATCTCGTACGTCGGGTATCCGAGGTCTGGGATCGCAATCGCATCGCCCGAGTGCAGACCGAGGAACGCCGGCAGTTGTGCGATGGCCTCCTTCGAGCCGATCGTGGGCAGGACCATGTCTGCGTCGAGACAGCTGACCCCTCCTCGGCGCCTGAGATAACCCAGCATGGCCTCGCGTAAGGCGAGCGTTCCCTCCGTGGAGGGATAGCCGGGGGCATCGACGGCCCGGATCAGCGCATCGCGCACCGAGCGGGGGGTGGGGTCCACCGGGGCTCCCACCGAAAGGTCGATCGGGCCATCGGCGTACTTCCGTGCTCGCGTCCACAAGGGAGTGAGCTGATTCCACGGGAAGTCTGGGAAGAGCTGATCGGCCATCGTGGCCGCCCATCGGGGCGATGCTTGGGAGTTCACCGATGACCGCGCTGTCCCTCTGGCATCTGTACGGCCTTGATCTCGAGGAACTCCTCGATCCCCCAGCGGCCCAATTCCCGCCCGTTGCCAGACTGTTTGTATCCGCCGAATGGTGCGGACGGATTCCAGGCCGCCCCGTTTACATCGACCCGACCGGTGCGCAACCGCCGAGCGACCGCGAAGGCCTGCCCGTCGTGTGCCCCCCAGACGCTGCCCGCCAGGCCGTAGGACGTGGCGTTGGCGAGGACGACCGCCTCGTCGACATCCGCGTACGCCAGGACGACGAGTACCGGGCCGAAAACCTCCTCCTGGGCGATCCGCGACTGGGGCGAGACCCCGGTGAGCACCGTCGGACGAACGTAGTGGCCGACGCCCAATTCGTCAGGGCGCTCGACCCCACCGGAGACAAGGCAGGCCCCCTCGGCCACCGCCCCGGCGATGTAGTCCAGGATCGAGCGGCGCTGCGAAGCGGAGATCACCGGACCCAGGTCGGTAGCCGCGTGTCGCGGATCTCCAACGACGTGCTGACTTGCGGCTTCCTCAGCCACTGCCAGCGACTGGTCGATCTCGGACCGGGGCACCAGGAGCCGCGTCCACGCCGCGCACGTCTGACCGCTGTTGACCATCACGTTCGCAACGGTGGCCGACACCGCCCGCTCCACGTCCGCGCCTGGCAACACGAGGCTCGCTGACTTTCCGCCCAGCTCCAGGCACACCCGCTTCACGGTCTCGGCGGCCATGCCCGCCACACGGCGCCCGACCCGGGTGGACCCCGTGAACGAGACGATGTCCACGCCGGGGTGCGTGGACAGCAACTCGCCTACCTCGCTGCCAGGTCCCGGAACGAGATTGAACACACCGGGCGGAAGCCCGATCGCCTCGGCTGCATCGGCAACGATGAAGGCCGACAGCGGTGTCAGCTCCGCCGGCTTGGCAACGACCGGACAGCCGGCCGCGAGGGCCGGAGCTACTTTGGCGAGCAGCTGGTACAGCGGGTAGTTCCACGGCGTGATCGCCCCGACCACTCCGGCCGGCTCCCGCAGCACCCGGCTGCTTCCGATGCGTTCCTCGAAGTCGAAGGTCTCGAGAAGGTCGGCGTAGCTGTCCAGTACCGCCAGCGCTTGGCCGACGTGTGAGGAACGCGCCAGGCCGACCGGCGTGCCGACCTCACCCACCAGGGTGTCCACCAGCAGATCCTCGCGGTCGCGAAGGGCCGCGGACAGCTCACGCAGTACACCGATCCGGTACGCCGGAGTGGTCCTACCCCACCCGGCCCTGGCCGCCGCGGCGGCCTCAACGGCCTCCGCGGCGTCGGCTGCGGTGGCGCAACGAACCCAGCCCAGCACCTCTTCGGTCGCCGGATTCTCGACCTCGCAGATGTCGCCCCGCGGTTGCACCCAGGAGCCACCGATGTAGACGTGCTCTCGCACCCATTCCGGTCGACTCATGCGGACGTATCCCCTTCCATCACGTGCAGCACCGTCGGCCGGTCTGCCACAAGGGCTTTCGCCAGTTCCTCGCCCAGGTGCTCTGGACTCTCGATCGTGACGCCATGGCATCCCAGCGCCCGCCCGACGGACGCGAAGTCCGGGGACGGGATGTCCACTCCGAGCGGGGAGTAGCCGCGGCGCTGCATGTTGTGCCGAATCTGGCCGTACCCACCGTTGTCTACGACAATCACCGGGATCGCCAACCTCTCAGCGGCGGCCGAGGCCAGCTCGGCAATGGTGAACATCACGCCGCCATCTCCGAGTACGGCTACGACCTGCCGGTCGGGCGCTGCCACCTTGGCTCCGATGGCGGCCGGCAACCCGTACCCCAGGGTGCCGTAGCCGGTCGGGTAAAGGAAGGATCCCGGCGCGTAGAGCGGCAGGTTGGCCCGCAGCCCGTAGTAGCAGACGGCGGCCGAATCACCGGTGACGATGGCATCGCGGGCGAGGACGTCGCTCATCGCGCGGATCTCGGCCTGCCAGAGCGCACCCTCCGCGGCGGCCTCGGAGCGGATCCGAGCGGCCCAGTCGACGGCTTCCGGGGCACTGGCTGCGCGGTCTGCGCCCTCGCCGAGCAAGTCCAGCAAGGAGTCAAGGGCGTGGGCCGCGTCGCTGACCAAGGCAACGTCGGGACGCGCGTTGATCACGATCTGACGCGGATCGATGTCGATCCGGACGAGGCACCCCTCGATCTGCCAGGGACCGTTCCACAGGTCGGAGGAGCCCAGGTCGGTGCCGATCGCGAGGAGGACGTCCCGGCTGCGAACCCATTCCGCGACGGCAGGCAGGTGCGCCCCAGCGCCCAGGGACAGCGGATGGTCCTCCGGCAAGGTGCCCTTGCCGTTGGTGCTGGTCACCACACCTGCGCTCAGCCGCTCCGCGAGCCGGCGCACCTGCGGCGCGGCGAAGCGAGCCCCGCCCCCGACCGCGATGCCGGGACGAACCGATCCGGCGAGCAGAGCCGCGGCCCGGGCGAGCTCGTCGGGCGGCGCGGTCGGCGTCGACAAGGGCACCGGTTGCCCGACCTCGGTGTCCGCGGATTCGTCGAGCACGTCGATCGGCACCTCGAGATGCACCGGTCGCGGGCGCCCGCCGACCAAGTCGGCGAAGGCGTGGCTGACGGCCTCGCCGATCTCGGACACCGACGTGACCCGGGCGCTGACCGACACCACCGCGTCCACGGCGGCGTGCTGGTCCTTGGTCTCGTGCAGGTGCCCGTTGCCCCGGTACGGGTGCCGCAGCGGCATCCCGGGAGAGATGAGCAGCACCGGCACGGAGTCGGAGTAGGCCTGGCCAAGTGCGGCAAGGGTGTTCAGAACCGCCGGGCCGGCCGTGACCAGCACCACCCCGGGCCGTCCCGAAACCCTGGCGTACCCGTCCGCGGCATAACCGCAGCCCTGCTCGTGGCGGCCCAGCACGTGGCGGATCCCGGCTGAGGCGAGGTGCTGGTAGATGCCGAGGTTGTGGTTGCCCGGAATCCCGAAGACAACGTCGACCCCGTGCGCGGCGAGACTTCGGGCCAGCAGTTCGCCGCCGGTGTGGACAGGCACGTACGGGGCCTTCTTCTCTTAGTCGGTGCTCGTGTCATCGCCTGCACGCGGCGCGTGCCGGCCCGCTCAGATGATCCCGCTGTCGGTCAGAAAGCGCTCGGCAACGACCTCCACCGGAACCCCATCGATCTCTACCTCGGCGTTGAGCCGGGTGATCGTTTCTTGGGTGAGTTCGGCGCTGATCGCGTCGAAGAGCTCTTCGTAGGCATCCTGGTTGGCATCGTAGATCTCCGTCCGCATGGATACCGCTGGGTTGTAGATGGGGAAGAAGGATTTGTCGTCCTCGAGCAGGGTGAGGTTGAAGGACTCGATCGAGGGGTCGGTGCTCGTCGCGTAGGAGAAGTTGCAGAGTTCGTCCTCGGCCAGCGCCGTGAGCGAGATCGCCTGTTCGGTGGGTACCAGCTCGGATTCCGGGAGGTCGAAGCCGTAGGCCGCCTCCAAGCCGGGGAGTCCGTCTTCGCGGGTGCTGAACTCCGCGCTGGCACAGAGTCTGGCCGCCTGCGGGTCTTCGTTCACGAGGGCGGCGTACTCGGAGATGGTCGTCACGCCGGTACGTTCGGCTGCCGCTGGGCCGGCGACCAGCGCGTAGGTGTTGTTGAACGGGGCCAGGGAGAACCATGAGATGTCGTTCTCGGCCTCGGCCGCTTGCACCATCTCGTACAACTCCTGGGGGTCCGGTATCGGCTCGGTGTTCTGCAGGATCGTCAGCCACGCTGTGCCCGTGTACTCGTAGTAGGCATCGATCTCTCCGGACTCCAGGGCGGCGCGGACGACCTGGGTACCGGTGAGCCCGGTCTGATCCACGACGTCTGCGCCCGCTGCACCCAGCGCCTGGACCATGATCGAACCGAGCACCAGCTGCTCGGTGTACTCCTTCGAGCCGATCGTGATCTGCACACCGGAGAGGTCGATGCCCGATGCCACCGAGTCTTCACCGGCCTCGGGAGCGCTGGAGGATGAGCCTGCGGAGGACCCGCAGCCGGCCAGCACCAATGCTGTGGTGAGAGCGCCGGCGACACCGGCGATTCGGGGCGTATGAAGAAGGTTCATGCGAAACGCTTCCTTCCGGGAATGATGCGTGTCAAAGCCCACGGGGTGTGAGCAGTTCTTGGGTCATGCGCGTGAGGTGGTCGAGGGCGAGGGCGAGGATGGCGGTCAGCGCGCCCCCGACAACGGTGATGACGTCGCGGTTCTGGACCAGCCCGGTCACGATCAACGAGCCCAGCCCACCGGCCCCGGTGAAGGCTGCGACGGTCGCCGTGCCGACGTTGAGCACGATCGAGGTACGCAGGCCGGCCAGTAGCACGGGTACGGCAAGCGGAAGCTCTATCCGGGTCAGCACTTGGAACGGGGTCATCCCCACCCCCGAGGCGGCCTCCTTCAAGGCCGGCTCGATCTGCTGCAGCCCGACGATGGTGTTGCTCAGGACGGGCAAGATCGTGCTCAGGATGAGCGCATAGATCACGTACCGACTGCCGAAACCCAAGGTCAGCGCGAACAGGACGATCACCCCGAAGCTCGGGATGGTCTGGCCGACCGACGCGATGGCGATGGTGACCGGGCTGGCGCGGCGGAATGACGGGCGGGTGACCAAGATGCCGAGGGGTACGGCGATCGCGAGGACCGCGAGTGAGGACAACCCGACGAGTTCGAGGTGCTGGGCCAACGCCTTGAGCACCCCTCTCTGGGTGAGGGTCCGATCCTCGACGATGTCCAGATCGCGGCTCTGCACCCAGAGGTAGAGCGCTAGGAGTAACAGGGCCAGCACGATCGGTGTCGTCACCAGCCGACGGGTGAATCCCGGGCGAAGGCCGATGCCTACCCGGGTCGGGACCGGTGCTCCCGGCGGGACGAGCAGGAGGGTGTCAGGCTGCGCCGTCGCCACTGGCCGCCTCCAACTGCTGGCTGGGCTGCCGATCACGCTGCTCGTCGGTTTGCGCATCGGGTGGCTCGTCAGGTTGTTCGCCGCTGCCGGTTGCCCCGACCACGGCGGCCTGCACGGCCCTCATGTCGACACATCCCAGCAACCGCCCGTCGTCGTCGACGACGACGGCCGCGGGGGCCCGGCTGGACACGATCTGGTTGAGCGCGTCGGCCAGCACCGGGTGGGCGCTGAGCCGCAGGGGCTGGATCCGGGTGGTCGCCGCCCCGGCGGCAAGGCACCAACCCACGGGACGGTCGTCCTCATAGACCAGCCGGGTTCCCTCGGGCTCGGAAGGCGGCGGCACCAGAGTCTGCCGGTCGATCGGCATCAGGGTCAGCGCACGCAGGCCAGCATTGGCCCCGATGAAGTCGGCGACGAAGTCGCTTGCCGGGCGGGCGACCACGTTCCCCGGTGTGTCGTACTGCTCGATCCGGGAACGTTCGCCGAGGATCGCGATGCGGTCACCCATCCGAAGGGCTTCGGTGATGTCGTGGGTGACGAAGACGATGGTCTTTCGGATCTCTCGCTGCAGGCGCAGGAACTCGTCCTGCAAACGCTCCCGGGTGATCGGGTCCACGGAGCCGAATGGCTCATCCATGAGCATCACGGGCGGGTCCGCAGCCAGGGCACGCGCGACACCTACCCGCTGCTGTTGGCCACCGGAGAGTTGCTTGGGATAGCTGTCCCGGTACGTCGAGGGGTCCAGGCCAACCAGGTCGAGCATCTCGTCGACTCGACGGGCGATCTTGTCCGCGGGCCATTTGAGCAGCCGCAGGACCGCACCGACGTTGCCGCTCACGCGCACGTGCGGGAACAGCCCAACTTGCTGGATGACATAGCCGACCCGTCGACGCAGCTCATTGGGGTCGATCGAGGTGACGTCTTCTCCGGCGATGACAATGCGTCCGGACGACGGCTCGATGAGCCGGTTGATCATTTTCATGGTCGTGGTCTTGCCACAGCCCGACGGCCCGATGAACATCACGATCTCGCCGTCCGGGATGCTCAGGTCCAGGCTCTCGACGGCGGGCACGGAGTGCCCGGGGTAGGTCTTGCTCAGCTGCTCGAGCCGGATCAGGGTCTCAGTCACGGATACCTCTCGGGATCGTGATGCGGGCCACCGCGAAGAACAGGGCGTTGAGCAGGAGGCCGACCACGACGACGCCGACGATTCCGGTGAGCACCTGGTAGAGGGCCACCGAGCTGCCAATGCTGTTGAGTCCCGCGTAGATGGCATTGCCCAGGCCGGGGCCTCTTACCACGGCTCCGAGCGCGGCGGTGCTCACCAGGATGATGGCCGCCGTCCGGATGCCGACCAGGATGACTGGCCAGGCCAGCGGAAGTTCGACCCGGACAAGGCGGACCTTGTCTCCCATCCCGATGCCCCGGGCCGCCTCCAGCACCGAGGCATTCACGCTGTTGAGCCCGACGATGGTGTTCTGGATGATCGGTAACAGCGAGTAGGCGGTCAGTGCGAGCAGCACGGGCGGCCAGCCGAGTCCGAGGATGCCGATCAGCACGGCGTATAGCGCCAGCGAAGGGATCGTAAGCATCGTGCCGGCGATCTTGAGGACGACCTCGCGCGGTCCTGGATGGTGACGAACGAGGATGCCTGCGCCCACCCCGACCAGGCTGCCGAAGACCGTCGCGAGCAGGACCACGGCGAAATGGTCGCCGAACTGGCGCAGGAGGTCCTCCTGGAAATACCCGAGGTACTCCTGGTAGGTCACACCCTCCTCCTTGCCCTCGGCCGGACCCTTCGTCAGGCCCGTCGTCTGGAGGCCTGCGGTGCGTCGCCAGCGATGGTCAGACAGTAGGGGTGAGCTAGAGCACAGTCAAGGAATGACTCCAGTACTGTCACTTAGTGAAACCAGGTCGAGATGCTGACGCCAGGGCCGAATCCCCTGATCCGCTGCCCGACCATGAGTGGCCGAAGGCCGCTTGACCAACGAGACTACGCAACGCGATACTCTCATCGTGCGTAAAGACCTTTCAGTAGGTGAGAGTGTCAAGACGCTTGCCCGTGGCTTGGACATCCTGCGGTCGTTTCGCCCCGACCGCCCGGAAGCGACTCAGTCCCAGATCGCTGCGGCACTGGGCTTGCCGCTGCCGACGGTCGGGCGGCTGTGCAGGACGCTGGTGGCCGAGGGTTTCCTGGAAGGGGACACCGACAGCCGGCGTTTGCGACTGGGCCCGGAAATCGCTCGGATGGCACTGGTTGGCCCCCGCGACCCGATCGCCATCGGCCGGACCTGGATGGCAGACCTGGCCGAGCGGTTCGGTGAAGACGTCAACCTCGCCGTCCTCAACGGCACGCAGGTGCTCTTTGTCGACTCGCTCGCCAGCCGGCGGACCCTGAGTGCGAGCACCGCGATCGGCACCCGAGCGCCGGCCCACTGCACCGCTGTCGGGAAGTGCCTGCTGGCGCAGCTGGACGACAACGTCGCGCTCGACCGTCTCGGACCCGGACCATACGAACGTCGCACGGACAAGACGCTCACCAGCTGGAACCGGCTCCAACCGGAGCTGGCCTCCATCCGGGCCAGGCAGGTGGCACGCTCTTTCGAGGAGTACGAGGAGGGCCTCGTCGGACTGGCCGTCGCGCTCCGTCGGGACGGCAATGGCCACGTCTACGGCCTGTCGGTCGCCGTCCCCTCGGTGCGGGCCAACGCCGACGTCGTTGCCGCGATCGAAGATGCGCTGCGCGCCGACCCACGCGCCGTGCCCGCAACCGCAGGCATCCCATGACGGTCACGACCCCACGATTGGTCGATCCCGCCGCCGAGCTCGACAGCTGGGCGTCCACGCTCGCCACAGAACTGGACAGCCGGGGCGAGAACCTCTACAACGGTTCCCCGTCGGACTCCGACTCTCGCTTGGCAAACCAGCGCTTGGGGGCGGCCGGACTCATCGGACTGCCCTGGCCGCAGGAGCTGGGCGGTCGCGGCATGGATCCGGTAGACGTCGTCGGGATAGAGGAGCAGCTCGGCTATCACTGGTTGCCGCTGTGCGGCTATCTGCTGTCGGTCAAGACGATTGGCAGTGCGATCCTCAAGTTCGGCTCACCTGAGCTTATGGCGACCTTCCTGCCCGAAGTCATTGCCGGAAACACGATGTTCTGCCAGGGCTTCTCCGAGCCCGAGGCCGGCTCCGACCTCGCCGCACTGCATACCCGCGCCGTGCGCTCTGGCGATGGCTGGCTGGTGAGCGGGCGCAAGATCTGGACCTCCAGCGCTGAGCTAGCCGACTGGATGTACCTCGCGGTACGGACTGACTCCGAGCTGCCCAGGCACCGAGGACTGTCGGTCATGTTCGCTGACATGCGGACACCCGGGATCACCGTGGACGTGCACGAGACCTTGGGCGGCGGCACGTTGGGCGAGGTTGTCCTGGACGAGGTGTATGTGCCCTCGGGCAACGTGCTCGGCGAGGTCAACGGCGGTTGGAAGGTCCTGCTGGGTTCGCTGGACTTCGAGCGGGTGACAAGTGAAAAGGTCGGCGTGACCCTGCGCGTGTTGGACGATCTGGAGCAGCTGACGATCTCTCGGGGCCACCGCCGTACGCTGCTCGCGCTGCGCGGCGAACTCGACGCCTGTCGCCGACTAGGGCATCGCGCCACTCGGCTGATCGCCGCTGGCCAGCCGGTTTCCAAGGCCTCCTCGATGTGCAAGCTGTCGGTCTCGCTCGCTCAGCAGAAGGTGGCCGCGCTCGGGGCCGAGATGCTGGGACCGGCCGCATTCATCGACCGCGGTCCCGGGTCGCCCGCGCACGGACGTATCTCCGCCTTTGCCCGCTCAGCCGTTTCCATGACGATCGCGGGCGGAGCCAGCGACATCCAACGCAAGGTCATTGCCCAGCAGGGCCTCGGTCTTCCTCGATGAATTCACCCAACCTACGGAGCACTTCGCCGGTGTCGTGCAGTTCCTTGCCCTTGGCCGGTCTGCGCATCCTTGACTACTCCCAGTTCGTCGCCGGTCCGCTGGCCACCACGTTGCTCGCCGATCTCGGCGCCGACGTCATCAAGGTGGAGTCGCCGAGCGGCGACGCCTACCGGCACTACGAACCGCTGGGGGGCGGTGAGAGCCGCCGGTTCTACGCGCTCAACCGGGGCAAGCGGTCGGTCGTCTGCGATCTGAAGAGCATCCGAGGGCGTGCGGTCTCTCGCGCCCTGATCGCCTCCGCTGACGCCGTGGTGCACAACATGCCACCCGATCGCGCGGTGGCGTTTGGGCTGGACGCTGAATCCGTACGCGCCGTGAACCCCTCCGCCGTGGTGACCGTCGTATCCGCCTTCGGAAGCGATGGTCCACAGGCTGGGCGAATCGGGTACGACATTGTGGCGCAGGCTTATTCGGGTCTACTGATGGCCGACGCTCGCACCGACGACAGGGTTCCGCGACGCAGCGGGGGCATCCCGTACTCCGACATCACAGCCGGTCTGCTGGCGTGTGTCAGCGTGCTCGCGGGGCTGGCCGGGCGCGATCCGCAGTCCGCCCCGCACATGGAGGTGTCGCTGCTCGGCGCCGCACTCGCCACCCAGGTGCAGGACTTCGTCCGTACCGAGCGAGACGTTCCGGTCGCGCAGTCGCCGGGCACGATCGTCACCGCGACTGAGCTCGAGGACGTCGCTCAGCGCGTCCACGAGCATGATGAACTCGAGCCCTACTACCGGTGCTACGAGGCGGTCGACGGATTCTTCGCCTTGGCCTGCCTCAATGTCGCGCAGCGACGCCGACTTCTGGCAATGCTAGGACTGCAGGACCCCTGGGTCGAGAACCCGCAGCTGCCACCGACCTCCGCCCAGGAGCGGGCCAGGCGGGTCACGCTGTCTGGACGCATCGCCGAGATCGTCGCCGGTAGGCCCGCGGCGCACTGGGTGGCGGCGTGCGCTAGTGCCGGCGTACCCGCCGGCGAGGTCCGACTGGTGCACCAACTCTTCGAGGACGAGCAGGTCCAGGCCAACGGTCTGGTCCAACGGATCGAGCAGGACCGCGGCGGCTCCGTGGCCGTTCTCGGCAGCCTGTTCAAGATCGATGGCATGACCCAACCGTCCAGCCGTCCCGCACCCCGGCTGGGCGAGCACACCGAGTCGA
>JAABUR0100002610.1_pt1 | contig 27017 bp, 28 predicted proteins | sample 5560091 | NCBI WGS metagenome assembly JAABUR01 (sample SAMN10711879, study PRJNA513375) | rock metagenome | isolation source: Antarctica rocks | place: Antarctica: Victoria Land, University Valley sud
AAAGACAGAACAACATCAGAGAATCAATAGAATCAACGACGAGACTGTTTGAATTGCTAGAGAATCTATCGCTCATTAAGTACGCAAAGTTCACTCGATCAATAGAATCAACGATAAAGAATCTTCGTTGATTGCTAGAGAATCAACTCATTCTCATGAAGCAGACGAGTGAAAACAATCTGTTCAATTTCTTTTTCTCTTCGCCTCAAAAGCTCGTGAATCAGGCGAGTCAAAACAATCTGTGTCGTCAGATCAATTTAGTGAGTCTGCTACAAATGACGCTCTCGTAGTGAGTCTGCTTCAATGACACTCTTTGTCAATGCGATGACATATCTACTCTCATTGCTCTATCTATCAGTAAATCGATCTACCTCACGTTCACGTGCAACTAGTGAGTCTGCTTCAATGACAAGTCGATAGTCGATCTCTTCGATGAGCAAGTCGACTAGTGAGTCTGCTTCAATGATACTCTTCGTCAATGCAATGACATATCTACTCTCATCGCTCTACCTATCAGTGAATCGATCTACCTCACGTTCACGTGCAACTAGTGAGTCTGCTTCAATGACAAGCCGATAGTCGATCTCTTCGATGAGCAAGTCGACTAGTGAGCCTGCTTCAATGATCACTTTATCTCACATAGTGAGTCTGCTACAATAGACATTTGACGAGTTGATTTGAATCAATAGAAAGATTGATAGAAAGGCAGGCATCAAGACTCTACGTCAGTGCTATGAACTACACTACAAGTCATAGAAACATGACTTTTAAAGAGAAGAAGATAATGTTACGAGTGTGTCGAGATTGAATAGAGTTTTCTAGTCAACAAGCTCTAGAGGTTTTGATCTATGTTGAATCTCTAGCCTCAACACTCTATTCTAGCGCTTTTAATACTTGAGCAAATCTGCTTCGTTCTCTTTGTTTTGCTCTACTATAGATACAGCTCGAAACTCTCTTTGATTTCTTCTGTATTCTTAATATTCTAGTTATAGCTATCTCTATTGATCAAACATTCTATTCAGCTACGCACTATCTTGCTGCAGTGTGATTAGATTCTAGGCATGATTTCAACAGTAAGCACATTTGAACTGCAATTCATAGAAGATGATCAAGATCTGATTCAGATCTTGCTCATATTTGACTCAGATTCAAAACAGAAATCGAAAGTTAATAAAGATTCAATCAAAGAGATGATTTCTATTCAGAATTGAATTATAGTTGAAAATCAAATGAATCAACAATGTATTGATATTTGAACAGTCATAGAACAGAACAGAAGAACTTGTCAAGATATGAGTTTAGACAATTGCAGAGTACTGAACGAAGTACTCTGAAAGAATGATAGACTGTAAGTTTCTCAGTGAATAATCACTCAATTGATAAGAAAAGCATATGATCTTTCAATCAATGATCATTCTGATATGAATCAAACATTAAACTTGTTAAGATGATCATATTGCTGATCAAAAATAAGAATGACAATTAAACGTTACATTCAAAACTGTTATGTTTATCGTAGATCAAAAGCATCAAGAGATTAAATCAATGAACTATTGAAATCATTGTTTATATCTGAACAATGATGACAAGACATATCATTGAATTTCATTATCAATTTATTGAAAAGTGATGAAAGCAACGCGATTCTGACAGTGATAAATTAATTATGTTGAGAAGTGCAATGACAAACTTGTTTCTAGCAGCTTATTACAATAACTCTGAATTCAGTCAGACTTGTTTCTAGCAACTCTCTTTAAATTAACATCAGAAATAAAGTCGTGCATCGCGACTTTGTCATGCATGACAGTATATAAATAAAGCAGTCTGTAACTTCTCTTTACAATCTAGATAGATTTCATCAGATGTGATACTGTTTGCTTTATTCTTTCAATAAATTATGAGTTTAATTAGCAAGAAGTTTTTAACATAATTAAATTAAAACTCTTTAAGCATTTGATGCTCAACAACTCGATACGAAATTTATTTAAATGAGCAATCAGCAATCACTTACTACGCGTTTTATAAGAAGATAAATAAGTACATTGACTTAGAGAAGTTCAGTGAAATTCGACAACTTATTACACATCTCATGAGAAGATAAATAAGCATTCACATCAAGTTGACAGTTTACTACAAGTTTTCAAGAGAGCAAACAAATAAACACACTCAATCACATCAAAGAACGTATAAACTTTCATCATCACTGACGAGATTAAATTCTTTTCACTTCACTTGTCAATTTATCTAATATCTTTTTTTTTTCTTTGATTCTAACAACAAACTGAGTTTACATTGCACGTCATGAACTTCAACAACTTCTTCGTCAAACAACAATCTGTTCTCATTCTCACTTGCAAGAACTGCAATCAATGATTTTCTTTCATGAAAAGATGATTCATTGAGAAAGACTTATGATTCATTATTGAAGACAAGTTTAACTTGAACACACTCAACAACATCATCAACATCATCAACATCATCAGTGAAATTCAATCTCTCAACTTTGAAAGTCAAAAGATTAATGCAAAAGCTCATTACTGACTAATCATTTGCATCATCATCAATGATTAAGAACACACTGCAGACAAGACATTAGCAAAAAAGATTTGAAATGCTTTAAGCTATAAATACAAAGAGAAGTTACAAATCATTGAAAGATAATATTTGATGAACTTCATTGATTACAGAATGTCAATGAATATCTTTATTAAAAAGACATGAACACATCTCGTTAAATTGACTCAAAAGATCATCACAATACAGAAAAACATGAGCAATTTATTCAAGTCAGAACGTCACTTTCAAGTCTTACTTCAATTACTGTCAGATGAATATACAGTCATTTAAGATATCATTGATGCACAGAATAAGTTAAACATCAAGAAGAAACTTCAAAAGCTACAAGAGAAGAAAGCATAATTAAAGACAACAGAAATTACGCTATAAGTTAAGCAAAAGAATGAATGTAAGCGCACTGATCATGAGCAGAACAAATGCAAAATCAATCATCATTGCAAAAGTTTTTCAGACTTCGACAACAATTAATTGCATCATCATCAGTTGCAATAATTTTTAAAATGTTTTCTCTGTGAAGATGAACATTGTTTAATCAATTACTTTCATCTGTTTGCAGCTCAAAAGCTTGTAAAGAAATACAAAGATAAAGACAAAACAAAGCACAAGAATGTTGATGATTTTCAAACTTTTATTAAGATTCTGAAGAGCAAGCACAAGAAACACAGAGTCTACAATGCAAAAAGCAATGACTTTGAAATCTTTGATAACAATGAGAAAGATGAGAATGAGAAGAGTGAGAATATTGCAACTTTGTCAAAGAACATTATCAGTAAGATTTCTGAATTCAACTGAGTTGCAGATTCTGATATCTTCTTACACATGATTAATCAACTTTGACTTTTTAGTGATTCTTTAGTTTGCATTAAGAGATGCATCATCAAAGTTGAAGAGAGAAAATTGTATGTTAATCACTGTGACACAGCAATCATGTGAGATCATCATGAAAACTCAGTCAAGCTGTTTTCTGTTCTTCATGTTTCTAAGCTTGAGATGAATCTTCTTTCTGAAAGAAGAATGTGTGAGAAAGATCTGCAAGAAAGTTTTGATGATAAAGATCTGTACATGCACGACAAGCAAAAAAAGCAAATGATTGAAATTCTAGAATGCAAAGATGTTTACATAGTAAAAAGAATTGCAAATGATCTTGATGAATTTGCATTACTATCAGTTATGCAGCGTGACGTTTCATCAGCATTTTCAATGATGCACAGTTTAATGAATCTCAATGATTCAATGAATTTAAATCACTTCACGTCTTACATTAATGTGATTCATCATGAGAACGAGATCAAAGTTGATCACGATTAACTTAGTTTTGCAAATGACAAAAGCTTTAAGTTGTACAAGCTGTGACATCATTATTTCACTCATTTCAAATCAGCAAAGCTTCATCAACTTCATAAGATCATCACTTTGAAAAAATTTATTTTCATTAACAACAATCATGAGAATGTGTGTAAAATATGTGCATTCATCAAGTTCATTAACAAACGAGAACACAATGTCAATGATCAAAAGACAAGTATCTTGACTTTCATTTTCATAAACATTTGTGAATCACTATCATCATTTCTTGATAACGAGTTATACTTTCTAGAGATAGTTGACAATCACTTCAGAAAGACTTGATGCATTTCTTTGAAGCAACAATTCAATGCATCAGATGCTCTGCAAAAATGAAAACTCAATGTAGAGCTTCACAACAATGTCAAACTTTTCTCAGTACGCAGTGATAACATCATGAAACTTAAAGTTATCTTAAATGATTAATGTTCATCAGTTGACATTGTTTTTCAATACATTGTTTTACACATGTTGATTCAAAATGAAGTAGTTGAAAGAATCATATACATCACAGAAAACTTGATGTGAATCATGATCAAGAATGCTGAACTTCTCATTGAGTTCTGAACAGAAGTTGCAAAGACAGATGTCTATCTGCAAAATTAAATCATCATGAAATTTTTGATCAACAAAGTTCTCATGATTTCAAAGAAGACATTCATCGAGATCAAGCTCTCAATTGATCATGTACAAGTATGAGAATGCAAATATTACTCATACGTTGATTTCAAGTCATTGTCAGTCGAAGATAGACGAGACAAATTCATGAACAGAGACAAACTCAATGTCTTCATGAAGTATGTAAAAAATATCGACAAGCAATATCATCTTTGAGTCTCAGATTTCAATCGAGTCATCAAGAATCATGCTGTTAAGTTCACTGAAGATGAAAAGAATGAAGACATGAACTTGCAACTTTGCAAGCAGACATTCAATGTTCTTTTAGAGCGAAGATCTGTGAGAAGATCATCAAAGAATAATGTTTCAACTAACATTTTAAAATCTGATGCTTTCATGATTAACATTTCATCTGAATCAACTGATGCATTGAAAACTATCACAATCAACTTAATTGACATTTTATTTGAATCAACTGATGCACTGAAAATTATCACAATCAACTTGAATGCACTCAATTCTAAGATCACGTCACATACATCAGATGAGCGCAAAGCTCATGCAAATGTTCAGATCACTCAAAAAGTCTTTGCATCAAGCATGTTTAAGTCAGCAGCTCAAATATTTCTGCATGTAATCATTTCAAAGAGAAAAAGAGACAGCGAAGATCAATAATTGAAAGAATGCACATTCAAGATCTTGCAAGCTATGATGATTTAATTCATCACAGAGAAAGTTAATGATAATGAGAGCAATTTTGACATAAGCATGTCATGAACATTATTCAACATTGATGAATCTGATTCTTTTAAAGCAATAAGAATTCTCACGTTGAACATTTACAAAGATGTAATGCAGAACTCAGTTTGAAAGAAACTTTGAAAAGAAGTGATTAATGCAGAACTTGTAATGTTAATCATTAATGAAATCTGACAAGAAGAAGTGTCGTTCAAAAAGATTAACATCATGACAAGCAAATGAGTCTTCAAGTTAAAGATGCATGTCAATGATTCTTTTGATAAATTGAAGACAAGACTGATAGTCAGAGATTTCTCTCAAATTTATGAAGTTAACTATGAAAATACTTTTGCATCAATTATCAAGTTTGACATTCTGCAAGTCTTTTTAATCATTGCAACAATGAAGAATCTTGAACTTCATTAAGTCAATGTAAACAATGCATTTACTGAATCGTTTCTCAAAGAAATCATTTACATGTCTTTTTTGTCAGAAGTGAAAGTCAGATTCAACTGTGCTTTAAAAGTTTTTTGAAGTCTTTATAATCTCAAGCAAGCTGCATGAAACTGACATGATTACTGTGTAACAATGCTGTCTGAACTCGACTTCGCTCAATGCATTGCAGACTCATGTCTTTTGATTCATGAATTAAAAGAAATCATGTTGCTATTATACATTGATGACATAGTCATTATTTTCAAATCATTGAGCAACATTAAATAATTTAAGCATGAGTTTCAATGTGTTTTCAAAGTCAAGAATCTGAAGAAAATGAAGAATATTCTTGACATTCAAATTATTTGCAACAGAAAGACATGAATCTTACAAATAAATTAAACTCACTATCTTCATGATGTTCTCAAAAGACTCAACATGAGATAAAACAAGCACAAGACAACAGATCTTTCAATGAATGAATATGATGCTCTTTGCTCAGCTGAACTCAAAGACGTGAGAATCAATCAGCATGAATATCAACAAGTCATTGAAAGTCTTATGTATGTTGCAATTCACACTCATTTCAACATTGATTTTGCTCTCAATCAACTAAGTCAATATCTCAGCAATTCTGCAAAACATCATGAACATGCTTTGAAGAAGTTGATGCAATATGTTCATTTTATCATTGATTTAAACATCATGTACGAAGTCAGTGAAAGCATGAAGTTAGTAGAATACTCTGACTCAGACTACATCTCAGACAAACTAGATCACAAGTTGATTCTCATTTACATCTACATGCTTGATGAAGAATCAGTTTTCTGAATGAGTTGAAAGCAAAAGTTCATTGTCACATCAATCATTAAGACAGAGTACATGATTTTATCAATCTGCATCAAGAAAGATTTATGAATCAATCAAGTACTCAAGAACATGAATCTGACAAAGTATCTGAGCATCAGTTACAGTCACGTTGATATTCTTGAGAAGATTACTCATCAATCTGTCTCATTCACACAGCTCAAAAGAAATAATCAAGCATCTTTTATGCTGATTAAGAATGCTCATATTCACGAAAGATCAAAGCACATTGACATCGCTTATCATCATATTCAAAATCTGCACAAGAAGAATCAGATTTCAGTGAACTTCATCTTTAATTAAGATATGATAGCAGATGAATTGATCAAGTCACTATCTTGACAGAACTTCAAAAGATTTATTAAACAACTGAGATTGAAAAGCAGTGAAAGCTGAGAAACTCACAAGCATTAAGTGAAAGTGTTGAGAAGTGCAATGACAGACTTGTTTCTAGCAGCTTATTGTGATAGCTCTGAATTCAGTCTGAATTCAGTCAGACTTATTTCTAGCAACTTTCTTTAAACTAGCATCAAAGATAAAGTTGTGCATCGTGACTTTGTCATGTGTGACAGTATATAGATAAAGCAGTCTGTGACTTCTCTTTACAATCTAGATAGATTTCATCAGATGTGATACTGTTTGCTTTATTCTTTCAATAAATTATTTAAAGAACATCATTATATACTCTGTTGATTAAATAACAAAGAAACTTTCGCTGAATAAACAGTCAAGCTGCTGCTGATATGAATCTTCAGAACTCATGAACTATCAAGATCAATAATGTTCAATAGAAGTTCACAATTCATATCAATTGTCTGAAAGTCTTTATGTCTGAGACTCAACATTAAGATGAAACTATTCATTGACTATCACTCATAAATCAATGATTAAACGAAAAGAGCGAATCAGAATATAGAATAATATCTACGAAGTTACTGCTCATACATGCAAGATGACTGATTCATCTGACTATCTATGACTGAATTCATTGATAACAATGCTATTTTGTTATCAATTAAACAATCAGCGTTCTTTCTGAATAAAAACTTTCACTCTCATATGAGCTTTGATTCGAATTCAACTGAATATGAGATCACTCAAGCTAAAATTCAAGCAGACAAAGCAAAGAATATATTCAAACATATGAAATGATCATTAGCGTTGATCAAGCAGACATTAGCAAGAGTCAGAGTCACAATGAAGAAACAGATTAACAAGCATTGAAAGAAAATGATTTACAAGATAAATGACATGATGTTTCTGAATTCTAGAAACATTATGATTGCAAGATTATCAAAGAAGCTGAACGATAAAATGCTAGAATCTTTCAAGATTCTGACTAAGATTGAACATGCATATTGATTGAAACTGTCATCGACAATGAAGATTCATTCAGAGTTCACTTCAAATCTGTTATGATTGAATTCAAAAGACTCTTTGAAAGAATAACAAAATGAGTCGTTTGATTTTATAGTGATAAATGATGAAGATGAATGAGAAGTAAAGAACATACTGAACTTCAGACATTACAGAAGACGACTGCAATATCATGTTAATTGAAAAGACTATGACGTTGATCTACATTATGTTAGAATCATGTTTAAATAAGTTAATCAGTAAAAGTCAGAATTAAATAGTGCTTGATCTTTAGAAATAGCTATAACTGAATATTAAGAATACAGAAGAAGATGAGTACAAAAGTTTCTATTTAAGTAATATTCAGAGACTGCACTAAGTCTGAAGAAAATGTGTTTGTGACATGAGTAAAATATGATGTAGAAAGAAAGATAATGTTGAACAAAGAAATGTTGAGAAAAGAAAATAGAAACTGAGTCAGATCTGAGCTAGAAGCATTGACTAGCTCTAATCAATACGCAGAGTACTCGCTAGCGTACTCTGCAAATTGATTAGAGCTTCAGTCTTTTTCAGCCTTAATACGCTCGTAACATTATCTCTCTCTTTGAAAATTCATGTTTGCATGAATGTAGCTCATTTGCTTGCTTTCTTATTGAGTTATTTCAATACTAGCGTGACTTTCTTAAATATAGCATATGAAATTCGTTCAAAACTTTCTTGAAGTCATCGAATTCATCTTTATCAACATAGTATCATTCATCATCTTTATCTAGATCTTTTCATTTGATTTTGTACTGTATTTGACCTTGATAGCATCTGAAGTTCAGAATGTCATCTATCTCTCAATGTTCATCGTCATCTTCATCAATAATGATGAATCTGAGAAATTCTGCATGCTGTTTTGATAGAAGATCTTCTGAATATGATCACAGTAGCTTTGAGTTGAACATCAAATGCAGATGCTTTATGCTGACTGATAAATGAAGATGATAAAAGACTCTTGCTTTGACAGTGATCTGATATGATTCTAGTTGTTTATCTTTCAAATCTTTGCATGATCTTGTGATTTTGACGTTTCTGAAGAATAGTCAAACTCAGTTTTCTACTTCATAGATGATGTCTCGTCTATGTTTATTGATCTGTGCTTCGATGATCAGCTTCGTCTTTTTCAATTGTTGATAATCAAAACTCAGTAACTCTTTCATTCAAATGATAATATCATTTGCTTTTCTAGCTTTCAGTCGTTCACAAGTGATTTTGTAGTCAGTTGTATCTGAATCAAAACTCATTCAAGAGTGAAAATCTTTATTGAAGTAGAAAGAAATCATTGAGATAATTGAGAAGATATTGAAATTGTCGCTGAATTTCATCATAGATATTCATTTGACTCAGTCGTTCTGCATGTAATTGCAGTAGATTCTAAGTTTGCGTTCAACGTCTTGATTGACTCATTTCGTCTGATTGTCAATCTTCAAATGATAGACTGTGAATAAATTAGCTGTGATTCTCAGTCGCTTGCAAAGACTCTTTCACATAGTCGATATGAATTGAGAGTCTCTGTTTGAAACAATAGAACTGAATAGATCATGCAGTCGATAAACGTTTCATAGCATGATTCAAATCATTTCTTCAACTGAAATGTCATCGTCTTCTCAATGACAGAAAACATAGTGACGTTCTTTGATGAGACAACATATGATTGTGCAAATGACGTTATAGTCTTCTGATAGAGATAGCTCAGTAATGAAGTTTATAATTATATCTTTTCAACATTCTTGTGAAATGAGTAGAAGATGATGAAGTTCATTGATGCTATCTTTAAAGACTTTGCTTCGCTGACAGGCATGACAGTTTTGAATGTACTGTCTGACTGTGACTCGATGATCTGATCAATAGTAGAATCGTTGAATTAGATCAATAGTTTGTTTATTGTCGAGATGAGAGATTGAGAGCTGATCATAAATTTTCTGTAGCAGTTTCGTATGCATATTCTTGAAGACTTACAGTAAGCCTTTTTTAAAGAGAACGCTGTCAATGATTTTGCAGTTCTTCAATTTAGTGATATGAAATTTGAGCTTGTTCTCGTTCATAGCTTGCTTATATTTATCGCAAAACTCATTCATTTGATTGATCATATGCACTCACTGATAAAGATTTGCTTTCGATTCAACGAGTAGAACATTGACTCTATTGAGAGTCAGAATAGTCTGAAAATAATCTTCAAGTCGTTGAGCTGATTCAGAGACGTTCACTAGAAACATTCAAGTTAAAGCATCAACTTTAATATTCATTTTGCCTGATCTAAAGATGATCTGAAAGTTGAACTTCAAGAGAATGTTCAAATAGTTGACTTGTCATCGACTCAACTGTTTATTTTTCATGAAGATCTTCAAAGCTTAATAATTGATGAATATCTGAATGAGTAGTTCAGTGCACTTTAGCTCAAGTCATCAGTGTTCAAAGCATTGAATAATGACTAGTAATTTCTTGTCATAGATGTGATAATTGATTTCAGCGAGAATCATGCTTTTACTGTAGAAGATCATTGAATGAAGAACTTTCTCGTCATTGTACTGAGATAGTATTTCACCTTTTACATAGTTTGAAGCATCAATCTTCAAAATAGCTTGTCGTTTGAGATCAAAGTGACAAAGTACTGAGATTGAGCTGACTTGTTTCTTTAGATTGTCAAAGACTTGAACATAGATCTTGTTTTAAACAAAAGACATGTTCTTTCTAATCAGCTGAGTGAATGATTTGACTAGCTTCGAGAAGTTCTTAATGAAACGACGATAGAAGTTAACAAATCTCATGAAGCTCTGAATTTCTTTTAGATTGATCGAAGTAATTTAGCTGACTATGACTGTCACTTTGCTGAAATTCATACAAAGATCTAGTTTTGATACAATAACTTCTAGAAAGACAGTCTCTTCTACATCAAATTCGCACTTTTGAATATTCATCTGCAGTTCAGCTTCACGTAGTTGACTCAATACTAGTTTGACGTGATCTCTATGTTTCTTTCTCATTTTGCTATAGATGAGAATGTCATCTAGATAGACTTGACAAAAGTCGTTCAGAAAGTCTCATAAAACATTATTCATATATTGCTGAAAGAAGATCAATTTATTAGTCAGTTCAAATGATAGCATCTTGTATTTATATGCTTCTAAAGCAGTGATAAAAGTGATGTAATTCTCATTATTGAGATGCATTTGAAGTTTGTTGAACGCTGATATGATGTTTAATCTAGTCAGATGCTTGCAATTCACTATTTTATCAATGATCTCGTCTATCAACGATAGAGAATATCTATTTCTTTTGAAAATGACATTTAGCTTTTGATAGTTCATGCAGAATTGAAGATCTTCATTTGCTTTGAGAACGAATAGAACGAAAAAGAAATAGAAGATCTGATTAGAAGTGATGAATTTCTTCGACAGATTCTCGTTTAAGTACTTCTTTACTTTCAGAAGTTTGACAGAAGACATTCAATAGACTCGACAGCGAGAGAGTGTTAAATCACTGATGAGTTCAATTTTATGATCATAGAAACGATGAGAGAGTAGTTTATTCAATTGAACTCAATCAAAAACATCTAGAAACTCATGATATTCTGATGACAGCTTGACTTTAATATCTTTCAAATTCTGAGTTATTTCATTGATTAAAAAGACGTTTAAAACGTTCAAATCGCGCTGAGTATTGTACGCGATTTCTCTATCAATATCAGTCATGAATAGAACAAAAACTTCAGTCTGATTCTTCTTTGATCGATTCAGTAAAGTTTTGAATGAAGCTGCATTTATGCTTCAAATCGAGAATGATTCTTTCTTAGTCGTAGTTGAAACAGATTATTTAAGCATAATAGAGATCTTAGTCTGAATGATAGAAGAGAACGAAGTTAATCATGATCAATTTGAGTGCTTTGAATTGAGAAGAATTGAAAAAATCGAAATAGAAGTATTTAATTGATTCGAAAAAACAATGACGTCATTCTGCATATTCAATAATATTTCGTTTTTGTTCATTCAAAGCTTACTCAATATGACTTCATGATGATTGATATCAGCTATCAGCATGAATATAGTCAATTTCTTATGACTTTCAATGATGAGATTGAGTAGAATTTTATGAATGATGATCTTCTTAGATATCTTCTCATCATAGTCTCTTATTAACTTCTCTTTTGTCAGTGATATAAATTGAATTTCTAGTTTCTTGCATACTTTATTGACTAGATTAGCATGTATGAGCGTATGAGCGACTGAATCACTGTCTATCAGAGAATGAAGATTAAAAGATCAATTCTGAGAGTTAAGAAAGACATCAATTAGAAACAACTTTTCAAAGTAATTCTCTTCTGATAGAATTTTGTCTAGTTTGCACAAAGATATAATCTTTATCTCTTTGATGACTTTTGAAGAGATGACTAGTTTTTTGAATCGAAATTTGAATTGAAATTGAACTCAAAACAATCATATTCATTGTTTACTGCATTGATTCTAGTAGGTTGATCAGAGCACTCTCTAGAACTATGATCTGATTTATGATATATGAAACAGATTTCAACTAGAACGTCTGCTTCTTTAACGCTAGTTAAAATCGCGTCATGCAACTTTAGATAATCAGATTTTGAATGATTGACTGATTGAGTAACAACAGTTTTATGAAAGATGATCTTTGACAGATCATTAACACATTTGATGATATTGACTTTGTTCTTGATTTCTCGAATGACTTGCTGATCATTATTCAAATAAATCAGATAGAAATGAATCTCTTTAAGAAAATCAGGTTGAACTAATTAATTTATTCAAACGAATCAAAGACAAGAATTTATTTTATCTTTCAGATCAACGATCAGTTGCTTTTCTTGATACTTCAGATAGAAAAATAATCGTTGAAACTGAGTGTAAAACTCACTGAACTTCTTTGATTCTTGAATCAAGTTGTAGTATTTTCTACGAAAGTTGACTTTCTTATCTGAATCATTGAACAACTCAGCTAGTTCTTTCAAAAGATCATCGACGATCTTATAGAAATTAACACAGTCATGTTCGCGTCTAGATTGAGTGACATCAGCTGCGTCATTGAATAATCTGAAATGTACATAGCTCAGTTTGACTCGTTCATTTAAAAAGAGATTGACGTTGATCTTTAGTTTATTCTGAATTTTGTCGTATCAGTTTTTTCAAGTAGAATTCTTTTCATCAGTAAATCAGAAAGAATCAGGTATTTTCTGAGATCTAGAACGCTCAGAGTAGATGAAATCAGAAGAAGTGATTTCTTTAGTTTGAAGTTTAGTCTTCAACTCTTTGATTTCGTCATCTCATTGTTTACTCAGCTTGTTGAGTCAATCTGTTTCTCTGTCGAGAATCATGCATCGAGTCTTTCGATTTTCGATAGAAACAGAAGATATTACTGTTTCAGCAAATGAGTCATTATCTTCATTGATAAATGATTCAGCACTAGAGAGTTTCGATGAATCAGTCTCAGAGATTTGAGAAAAGCGACTTCGAAATTCTTTGAAATGTTCTTCAATAAATGAACATTTTGACATGATGAAATTTGAAGAAAGAACGAAATTGAGTGAATGACGATGCTCAACAGTATTAATGAAAATGTATGATCAAGTATTTACTCTTCAGAAAAGAATGTTGTTGATTAGAAGAATATTTTTGATTTGTGAGTTTTTTGAATGATTCTCAAGCAATTCACGAAGATTCTTTATCGTCAATTCTCTTAATCAAATTGAACAGCTTATTTTCACTCGTCTGTTTTATGAGAATGAGTTGATTCTCTTGATCGAATGAACTTTACGTACTTAGTGAGTGATAAGTTGTCTAGCGATTCAAACAGTCTTGTCGTTGATTTTATCAAACTCTCTAATGTTATTCAGTCTTTTGATTGCGTTGATCATCAGATAAATGAATTTCTTTAGACTCGTTCTGTCTGTATGAGTATATTGAATGAATAATGAGATCAGTATCATGTGATTTATTGAAAGAATAGAGTGAACAGTGATGAATTCAGTTGAACGAGTAAAAGAATAGTTGTAAAATTTATCTACTAGACAGTGACTATACACTGAATGTCTTCTGACACTAAACTCAATTAGATCGTTTCGTCGACGTCTGTTTATATCTCTATTCTATCGAGTTCTAATGACTGCGCGTCTGTCATCGCTATTTTCAACACTTTCACTCGATGCAGATGATCGTAGTCTGTTAGCTCTCACTGCTTCATAGCTTCAGACGCAGGTGAATTGCTAGATGATCTGTCATGATCATAAGAAAACATGCATGTGATTCTGAAAGTTCAATTGCAGATCGTTTGATGAGCTCTGTCTGTAGACGCAAATGAGATCTGATTGTAGATGATAAGAAAGTTCATTTACAGACAGTTAGACAGAGCTTGCTTGCGAGTACAAGAAAGCTTTATTCAATGACTCTCATTGTCTTCTAGTCTTGACATGAGACTTTCATTAGTTGCTTCGTTGTAGCTGTTGAAGACGTCTGATCACATGACTTTCACTGTTCTTTAGTCTTAATATGAGATCTTTGCTAAATGTTCTGTCGCGATCGTCAAAGAGATTCTTCTGCAAGTGACTCTGCAAGATTGATTGCAAGAATAAACGATGTAATTGTAGACAACTCGATAGAGATCTGTCTGCAGACATAGAGAACGTCTGCACGTAAGTCATTTGACGAAGTCTGCTGCAAGCATTTAAAAAGACTGTCTTAGCCTTGATTGCAGATGCTTTCTTATGTAGCTTGCTATAGATGTAGAAAAGATTCAGTGTGAAACATTTTGACAAGATCTGCTGTGAATGTAGAAAAGCTTGATTGCGAGCAATCTGATGATGTTCAATGTCAAAGTCTATTCTGATTGCAGAAGATCTGTCTGTGAGCAAGTCGATGAGATTTGTCGAGAACGTAGAAAATCTGATGACTCTCACTTTTTCTTAATCTTGTGAGAACAGAGCATTAAGAGCAGATCTTTTGACGTGTTATAACAACGTGATTGCGAGCTTGCGTTGTATCGCTTTAACTCTCACTCAACGCATGCGAGCAAGGTCTATTGACTCTCACTGATTTGCGATCTCAACAGCATGTGATATTGACTAGACCTGTTGTAAATGCGAAGAGATCTAAGTCTGCATGACTCTCACTGCTTCATAACTCTAGGCATAGATGTGATAATATGAGCTGTTTGATGAAGTCTGCTGTGAGCATTTGACTCTGCAAGGTTTGCTGCAAGCGTTTGGCAAGAGTGTCTTCTAAGATGCGCGAATATGTTCATTGATTCTCAATGCACTTCAGTCTTAATGATAGACGCCTTTTAGAAAGATTGCTGTAAACACAAGAAATCGAACGATGCTTTGTCAGATAGCTTGCTATAAGCATAAAGAACTTGACTTGAGACAGTTCAACAAGATCTGCTGTGAGCGAAGAAAGTCTGCTGCAAGCGTAGAAGATCTGATGCTTTTGTGACAACAATCTTGTCTGCTTCGCTTCGCAATGTTGCTTGTCTGCTTCGCTTCGCAATGTTGTCTTGTCTGACTCGATTGCTTTGCCTGACTCGATTTCGCAATGTCGCCTTGTCTGATTCATTTCGCGATGTTGCTCTTGTCTGACTCGCTTCGCAATGTTGCCTCACGAGCATTATTGAGTTGTTCTTCGCTTCGATCTAACGCTTTCACTAATCTTTGCTTCTGCATTGAGTGACGATCCTTCGCTTCTTCGTTGAGTGACGATTCTTCGCTTCTTCATGAGTGATGATTCTCTGCTTCTTCATGAGTGATGATTCTTCGTTCCTTCATGAGATTATTTCTTCTCATGAGTGACAGTCTAGCTGCTTTCACATCGAGTTATTCTTTCTTTCTGTTGATGACAGCTTAGCTGCTTTCTCATCGAGTTATTCTCTTTTATCTATGAGTGACAGCCTAGCTGCTTTCTCATTGAAATATTCTCTTTCTTCTTGATTCTCTATGAAGCTTCATCGACTTTCTATTTTCTCTCTCCCCCCGTTTTCTGCCGTGCGAGAAACGAAGATATATTGATTATAGAGTCATAGAGATAATGAGCGAGATATCGAGTTTGTCGTGATAGACGAAAAAGAAACTCTCTAAAAGAAAGATGATTAATAACATCTCTACTGAGAATTTCTTCATATTGTGCTCTTTCGATTTCATAGAGCGAATGAGTGAAATGTGAAGACTCTCTTGATTTCGTAAGATGAATGAGTGAGACGTGATTGCTTTCTCGAGTTCGTAAGATGAACGAAGTGATTCAATGTCTAGATCGTGTAGTGATCGTATTGAAGTCATGTAGATAGAATGGAAAATAAAGTAATGCAATTCAACAGACAGTTCTAAAGAAAGTGTGAACTGATTGATGTTGATGATCGTAGAGCAGTTGCAGATGTCAACTGATCGATGATATTGTCATTTAGCGATGAAAAGACGTTGATACTGACTCTCACTCAGTATTCTGACTCTCACTCAGGCTCTTTCATCAGGTATGCTTCCTCATTGCCGTACATGATGAAGATTCAATTCGTGCTGTCGACGCAGTGATATAATCGAGTTGAACGATAGTCTATAGATCTAGACTAGTTCAGCTGTTGTCGATCAAATGATAGTTCATTAAGACAGAAGACTGATTCGAATGTTGACAGATGATTTGAGCGTCTTCTCATCGAGACGTAGATGCTTGTTGAACGTAGCAAGCTGCCGTGTCTGTTATGCTCTTTGCCTAAGAGCTTCTTCTTCGTGAAGGTCTCATTCGTCATTTCATGACTCGTAGTAAGTTGTCGATAAATGCAAGAACTGTGTCATTCGACGATACTACGTACACTTCTTACACTCTTCGATAATTGTTTATAGTGATATCTGTTAATCACTCTTCTTCTTAATTTATAACGCTCAGGCCAAAGATTCTGCGACATCGTGTAAGATCTGTGTCATTCGACGATACTGCGTACGCTTCTTACACTCTTATTTGTCTCTCAATGAGACGCGTAGTAATGATCGCGTTTTACATCAGTGTCGTAGCATCATCGTAGATGAATGAAAGCATTCTTGCTGTTTGAACTCATAATCTATTGAAAGAGTAGAGTGAACAGTGATGAATTCAGTTGAACGAGTAAAAGAATGATTGTAAAATCTATCTACTAGACAGTGACTATACACTGAATGTCTTCTGACACTAAACTCAATTAGATCATCTCGTCAACGTCTGTCTATATCTCTATTCTATCGAGTTCTAATGACTGCGCGTCTGTCATCGCTATTTTCAACATGATTAATGAATTCTTAATATAATGTCAGAATCATGTCTAAATGAGTCAATCAGCGAAAGTCAGAATTGAATAGTGCTTGATCTTTAGAAATAGCTATAACTGAATATTAAGAATACAGAAGAAAATGAGTACAAAAGCTTCTATTTAAGTAATATTCAGAGACTGCGCTAAGCTTGAAGAGAATGTGTTTGTGACATGAGTAAAATGTGATGTAGAAAGAAAGATAATGTTGAACAAAGAAATGTTGAGAAAAGAAAATAGAGACTGAGTCAGATCTGAGCTAGAGACACTGACTAGCTCTAATCAATACGCAGAGTACTCGCTAGCGTACTCTGCGAATTGATTAGAGCTTCAGCCTTTTTCAGCCTTGATACGCTCGTAACATATTGATACAATGTCGATGAAAATGAATTCAAAGACTGCTTAAAGATTGTAAATGACTTTCATCAGAAGTATTCAAACAAATCAAAGTAGAAATCAACTCAACAAAAATTGATTGAACTGCAGCAATGAGAACATTGTTAGATGAAGAAGAGAGATAATGTTGCAAGCATGCATCTCTGATACTTCTGATTAGTCTGATTAGTCTAACATAAACTAGTATAAAGCTGTGAGTAAAGCTGTTGTTGACACGCTAGCGATCTAGCGTGTTTTCATGAGTAAAACTCACGTCATGTTGCATCTTCTTTCTACTTTAGCTTTGAACTTCTAGTTAGAATACACTCATATGATTCGCTCTATGCAGACTCATAATACTATCTTCAAAACTTCATCTTTTGCTGTATTGTATATGCGTCGTTGAATTCTATGAGCGCATGACAAGCTCATGATTCTGATAAAGATGTTGATGCATGATGACAAAGATTCTTCAATGATCGTGATCAAATTGTACTGTTTCATGATCTTGTGTAAAGCAAATAAAGTCACATGAGCAATGAGATCGCATAGTATCAAAGCTCGTAGATGAAAAGAAAGTTTAGTCTTCGTCATCTGAATGATTGCAACGTAGTCATGATGTTGATTCATAAGCAATAGCTTCAGACTATCTACAACACTTTTCAAATCATCAATGAAGAATGAAAGCTTACGCTTCAGAGTTGCATTGCTTTCTTCATCACAAGAAGTAGCATGATTATTAAAGTGTAATTTGCAATCAATTCAGCATTTAACAAACTTCTTCTTGTAAATCAGCAGTAGATCGTTCTTTAAATAGAAAATTGCTCATTCATGACTTGTGTCATAAATTTTCTGAAGATTGATTAATTGAAATTAATACTTCGTCTCGATCTTAGCATACATGATCAGATGTCATGTTTTGTAGAATGTTTATTAAACTTCTTCAGTATCAAAATGCTTTCTGCAGTTGACTAAAACATTCTTGTCAATGTGTCAAATACACAGCAGATGTGAACTCTGACGAAAAACACTTCGCAAAGCGTTGATCAGATTTCGCTCACAGTCAGTCAAGATCACTGTCAAATTAGATAAATCAAGCTCAGTATACAGAAGCTTCAGCTGCTTCAGAATTCACACATAGTTTGCTGTTTTTTCAACTGTCATGAAGCAGAATTCAATGAAGAAGAAGATGTTCAGAGCAATGACTTTGATGATAATCAGCAATGACATTTTGTAACAATTGATTTTGTAAATGCAGTTCATGATGAGTATCTCGCTGTTGCATGTCAGTATATCACAACAGCTTGATTAACTGAAGAAGAGTTTGATGATTCTATCAAGCTCATTCTTTTCATACTGTCAGAATCAAAACTTGCGTTTCAGATTTTGAAGAAGAATCTGAACAGAACTTAAAATGTCAAGAGCTTGTCTTCTCTGTTGATTCTTTACATTGTAAATGTCATGTCGTGTGAAGAAAGAATTTTCCTGATTAGCATCAAGTCGAAGATGAGTGAGAATCTGCGTTGATCTGACTTCAAATTTGATAAGAAAACTTATTGATTCTTGAATCTTCTCTGTCATGACTAGTCTTTGAAGAGCTGAATGAGCTGAGACGAGTGTAGAAGTATGATTGTGACTTTCGTTTCATATAATTTCAAGATATCAGTCATCATTCTCATTTTGTTTGTCGACGACGCTGAAAGAACACTTCATGAGTCGTGTGTCACTGTGAATACATCTTTCAAAACTCATTAAATGTGCTTTTTCTTCACGATCGCATCGTATATAGACGATTCAATCAACATCTTTCTTGAACTTCTTGAAGCGTGCAATGATGACAGCATAGTTCTCTGACTCAGCGTGTTTATTGAGTTCTTCAATCAGAAGTTTCGCATCGTTATAAATCTTTCTCGAAACGAGAAATGAAGTCAAAGACATGAGATCGACGAAGGCGATGCTGACAGGTGAGATGTCGATGAGGGTGATCATGACAATGGCGATGACGATGACGATGAGTGTCAGAAGAAAGTCTGATGTGTGGGTTTACTAGGCTAGATTAACCGAATTTAAGGCTGTGGGGAAGGTCATGAAGAGGTTTCTCAGAACCATATGTAAACACTTGAATTACCTACTAAATTTAGTGTGTAACTGAGTGACGTGCAATGGAAATTTCAGGTTTCCCCGAAGGGGTGTACATGTAAGCAAAGGGGGGTGTACATGCAAGCAAAAGGGGTGTACCGGTAGGTGCTCCCTTTTTTTAAGGTTGAAGATGGATTTTGTTTGTACCGAGAAAAGAAAGGATGAATAAGGTAGAGGGAAAAGAGGGTGCTTTGAGAATGTGGTTCATCCATATCACCGCTCTATTTTGGTCCCTGAGAAGCCTTGGGGAAATTCCCAGGGGTGGTGGTGAAGTGCAAGCGTGAGAACTGGAAAGAGCAGATTAAGGATGAGAAAGGACATGCGGAATCATCAGGAAAGATGCGATGGAAACGGATTGCTTCGGAATGCATAGGTTTCTTATCGTTAGGAAGGTTGACTCGCAAATGCCTCGAAACGTATATGTCGACCCTTCAACGATCAGGCCCTTGTTAGTATGGAGATTGGATATCCGGTTCCAGACGGTTTGGCTACCTGACTCGAATCCACTTCAATGACCAGATCCTATGCCTACCTTGACATTGCCCTCCCGGTTCTCCTCATTAAAACGCCACTGCAATATTAAGGGTTTGGCAACTGTGCTAGCACCCCTGATAAGTTTGCTTTGTATCAAAGATTTAAGTAGCAAAACTTGGGCGTTGGCTTGTTCTCTAGGTTGGAAGGATATCAATTTTCCATTGCTGTGGCTAGCATCTTTAGCAATTAGATTGCTTCTAAAGACGATCCACAAGCTCTTCATACTAGCACATTCCATAACATCAAGTCTAGCACAATGACACAGCCTTGGTCTTTTAGCCATCCGCCGTCTAGACCTTGAAACCCCTGGAGCGTCTCCTTCCACGAGCGCGCTCGAATTTCCTGCCTTTGCTCTCAACGTATGGTTTCTACCATCCGATTAGCCCAAGTCATCCCCACCCCACCAAGAAACACCTATCAGAAGACTCACCTTTCCACTGTGTGGGCCGAAGCCAAAGTGCTTCACCGCCTCTCTCGCGTTCTTAGGTCCTCGCAACAACAACGTATTTGCCCCGGTCGGCGCCCTCAAAGCAAGTTGATCCAGGGTCAAGCACTCTCCTCCAGCCTTCTCGATCCTCGCTCTCGCAGTCGCCGTGAATCTCAGTGCTGCTATGGTCAGCTTTGGGACTGTGAGCAAGCGCGTGTCGTCGGTAATGGTGCCGATGACAACGAGGGTCTTCTCAGGTCGGGAGAGAGCAGCGAGACGTGAGAGTGACAGGGGAGGGCGATTGATACGGGACATGAAGAGGCGACGAAGAACAACACGGTTGAAGGGCGAGGTTGTTCGGCCTGTTGATTCGAATATGGTTAGATTGAGATTGAGGGTAATGCTACTCGGGGGGGCAAGAAGACGTACGAGCTAGGAAGCGGTAGAGTTTGACGAGTAGTTTGAGGTAGACATTGTCGCTCTTGGGTGCCTTACGATGGCTGGAGCGGACGTGGTGGTCATCGAGGTCGATACCTATGCGACTTACATGTCAGCTAAGGACCCCTTACGTTTCGTCTCATGGTTCTTGATGACGGCCCATTGCGTGGTTTCTTGCAAAGAGGAACCACAGGGTAAGGCCTCTGAGCGAAGACTCAGCAACGAGGAACATATCCAGCAACTTACCCATCTTTGCGGTTGGTGTTGTCGTGTTGTGATAGTTGTCGTTCAATTTCTTGGGTGCTTGTAAGTTACCGTGCGCCTCGCTTAGATTAAGGCTACTAGCGCATTCTCTTGAAAGCGACTCACGAGTCACACGATAAATAGAATAATGTGATATATACAACAGCAATCACGTATCTGAAATACTTTTGAGGCTTCTCTCGATATCTAGCACTCAGGTGGAGTTTTTTAAACCTGAAAGTCACAACCACTGAGCTTCGCCACTTTTATTCTTCACAAATTCAAAGCCAATCTCTCATGCTTCCAAGCTTTTCCCCCTAACCCATACTCCCCAGCAACTTGCCCGTTCCCACTAATTAAATACTTGTAAATCATCAGTCCCTCCAGCCCAACTGGACCCCTCGCATGAATCTTATTAGTGCTGATTCCCACCTCTGTGCCAAAGCCAAAGCGCATTCCATCTGCCATGCGCGTGCTCGTGTTCCAGAAAACACAGGCGCTATCAACGCCTGATTGGAAACGGCGGGCGAGGTCCTTGGAGCTTGTAAGGATGGCATCAGTGTGTTTAGATGAATGTGCGTTTATGTGGGCAATGGCTAGGTCGACGGATTGCGTGGGGGAGGTTCTGGAGGGGATGGTTTTGATGGCGAGGGTGGGGGAGAGGAATTCTGTAGCGTAGTCTTCTTCAGTGGACAATTGGAGGACAGCGGACTGGTGCTTTGGGAGGGAAGTTGTTAAAGCGGCTTTCGAGGGGGCGTCACAACGGAGGGAAACGCCTTGTTCCAAGAGTGCTGATGCTACGCCCGGAAGTATGGACTGAAGCGCGACTTCATCAATAAGCAGGGTTTCGACAGCGTTGCAAGCTGCAGGGTAGCCGAGCTTGGCGTCTAATAGCACTTTGATACTCATTGCAGGGTCGGCGTTGGCATGGATGTAAATGCTGCAGAGGCCGTCGGCGTGGCCAAGGACAGGGATGCGTGTATTGTTCTTAATATAGCGCACTAATTCGTTGGAACCGCGGGGAATAACGAGGTCGATGTATTTGTCGAGGTCGAGGAGGGCGGGGATGACATCGCGGGTTGTGAGAAGCTGGATCGACGCATTTGGCACGGCAGTCTTTGTCAAGGCTGTAGCTATGACGGTGGAGATTGCTTTGAATGATTCTGTGGATTCTTTGCCACCTAAAGGGTGTTAACACGACGTTGACACTCTTCCATTGAAGTCATTGCCTACCTTTCAGGATGGCAGCGTTTCCCGACTTAATGGCCAATGATGCTATATTGGCAATAACCTCCGGACGTGCCTCAAAGATTAGGAGCAGAACTCCGATTGGGCAGCTGACTCGCTCCAGATCCAGGCCATCATCCAGACGTGTCCTCAGGGTCATTTTTCCAACTGAAGCGTACAGGGCCTCAAGAAGCCATGCACCACAGTGGTCGAAGCTCAGCGTTGCCAAAGAGGCTTATCACCTTCAAAATAAATTCTTATAGTTGCATTAATGTCAGGGCCGGTAGAGTCTTTCCCAGCTGTGGTGCAGAGCTTCTGTATGACCCAAAGTACGATCAGTCAGCCACTGCAGAATGTCTTGCAACTAATCATATCCTCACCAGGATCTTCGAGGTCTCGGACGTCTAGTATGCCTTGTAGCATGTCTTCCCATTTACCTCTTCTACCTAGATCTAATCTTTTGAGTGCACTCTGGCTTAGCTCTCCATTTTCAGTAGCTTTGTTGGCCAGTTCCAGGTCTTTCGCATTAGCTGCCAGGATACTTTCTTTTGACTTGACAAGTGCTTCATGTATTGCAGTAAGTGCCTTGTTCCGTGCTTCAGTAGATAGAGTGGCCAGGCTCTGTGATGAGATGGAAGCAGCTTTCGCAACCTCTAGAGGCGAGGAATTTGAGAGTGACATGGTGGTTCGACTGACAGCCTCCGGGAGACTGTGATGGAACGTAAATGGACGCCGAGCACATTACCCTAGCGCCGTAGATCACCCACGATGTTCAAAAGAGTTGTGTATGCAAGTTCTCTCCTACCATCAGCAGTCCTTGTTGTCTGTGGTCATGTTTCGTGCCCATCATGCGATTGGCCCAATGCCAATTGATGACCCCACTGGAAGAACTATGGCCCGAGCCTGGATGATGATCGGCCGGGTAGGGCTGGACGTGATCACACTAGGATGCGATACTGCGGTTCAAATACTTACCTCAATTCGTAACAAGGTCCACCCCCCAACCCGCGTTGAAGACTTGGAGTCTGGAGGTGCATGGTTGGGCCCAGTAACGGAAACAGACAGCGCAGATATGGATGCCATCCTACCTCAACTCCTCTCCTTCCCCCCTCATCCTCCGCCTGTAACGCCGTTGCCTGATGCCGATTACGACAAACAGATTAAGATTGTGGTACAGCTGCTTAACAAAACCCCTGCAAATCAGCTTACGGCTGGTGTCTCTGGTGGTGGTGATCTACTTGATGTGAGTTACTAGAGTACATACTTAAGCTATCACTACCTTCCTACCTTCGGAGATTGAGCTCAGTGAGCCCAAACTTGGAGAGCTGACCCTTGTCTTACTACTCAGATACTGAACCCGAACATCAACACACTTCCCTTTCTCTATGTCCTCCTCGCCCATATCAGTGGACCCCAAGGTGGAAAACAAGTAGTGGGAAGCCAATCTAGTAGACTCCTGCCAGGTGGTGCCTTGTGGGCAAAGGTAGAAGACTTTACGGAGCGCTTCGATCCGGTGCAAATCAGATACGCTGGGAATTTGTTCACGCGCCTAATTGACATGGTTGCGAAAGCGGCGAGGACCGCATTGAAGGTTGGTTTTATACCGCTATCTCCCTTGCTGAACCGCAACTTCTTACCCGTTTACGTAGCCGCACTTGGCCGTACCTCTGGTTAGGTCTGCAATTCTCCGCCTTGATCCATCAAGCTCCACCTTTACATCTTCACACCTCGTCTTCGCCCATCTTTGCCTGGACGCTCGTGCATTTCGCGCTGCCTTACCAGTACTCGACAATGACATCTTTCACTTCCCACCAATTTCAGAAAAGGCATCTGCCAACTCGGGCAATCAGTTACCCTGTTCAGAGTATGAAACCAGTTCAACATTCATAACAATCCCATCAGGCTTGACGGACAAGCTGGATTATAGAGATCACCTACAGTATTTCCTCTTTGGTGCAATGCTCTACATGGGTTTGAAGAACTGGGAGCGCGCGCAACTGTTCCTGGAACTAGTCATCATATCTCCAACGACCAACGCACCGAGTATGATACAAGTCCACGCATATAAGAAATGGGTTCTCGTGAATCTCTTACTTGAAGGTCGGGTAAGTAGGATCATGTCTTCAAGCACAAGCTCAACTGCAAGTCTCTAACCGACCTTCTAGCCTTTGCCGATGCCCAAGACGACAAACGGTCATGCTGCAAAAATATACCGAGGCATTGCTAAAGCGTACGACAATCTGGCAGAAGTTTTTAGAGATGGAATATCCAAGGAGACAACGGCGGACAAACTAAAAGCCGAGGTTGACGCGGGTCAGGCTATATGGCAAGATGTATGTTGAAACCCTGTTCGAACAGTCGTCCATTATCAATGTTTATATCTGGTAAGCATTTTGCTAAAATTCTCCAAGGACCGCAATATGGGTCTTGTTTTCCAGGTCATCGATGCTTTCCGCCGCTTCTCCATCTTGAAGCTCGGCCAAACCTACATAGCTCTAACTATCGCAGACGTCGCCAAGCGAACATCCGACAATCCCAATGATTACAATGGAACTGCACATCACTTAATATCGTTAAAATCGGCTGGCCAGCTCAACGCCACCATCACCCAAGCTAATGATGTTCGAAATTGGGTCTTACGCTTCGCAACCTCTTCGACAACAGGTCCTCTGGCACGTACCGAAGAGCAAACAAGCGAAGAGATTATCAAGCAGTTTGCCCATACGACAGCCCTTTCAAATCATGTCAAAGAACTTGACCGGAAGATGGGAGTCAGTAAAGAGTACATTGATTGGGCTAAGAAGGCGCAGAGGAGTAAGGAACTGAGTCCTAATGGAGATCTCGAACCAAGTCATTCCCACGGTCCAGACGAGTATGCCCCAGATGATGAAGACATGATGGGGGATCTTTGAGTATTTTGAGGTGGCAATGATTCTTTGCGAGCTGGCATAAAGGGCGTTGGCAAGTATGAAGACATGAGGGAGCCTGAAGACATGGGCTATGATTTGAATGGATTGCATAGCATCGGAGTTGCTCAGATGTACTAGGCCATGTCTGGATCAGCCTGGTTGTACATAGAATAGTTCGATCATACTCCTGTCATCCTGTGTATGACCTGGAAGTTTGAAAATCTCTCAAATTCTGCTGACCCGTTGCCGAGCAAACCTGATTGGTAGATTTGCATAGATCACGTGGGGTGCCGTTTACCACTAAATTTATAAAACGCATCATCGCTACTCGTAACTGCAATTGTCTTCTACAATCAAAGACATCAAAACACTCGGCATCAAATACCTCGACCTAAGGCTGTTGTGTTTCATCTACAGTCCATCTACACAGTGTGTAATATCTACTCGGAACTGCCTTTCATGATGCTTAGAAGAATCGCCACTACGGCACCCCGCGCGGCCAGCAGAATCCTATCAACCACCGCCAGACCATCCATCATCTCTCAAGTCCACATCACAGCACCGGCAGCCGTCTCAGCGCAAAGGAGCTACCATGAGAAAGATAAGTAACCAGCTTCTCCCACATCTCCGTATTTATATCGTTTCCGTCCACCCACCCGTACCCCACCGCATCCTCTTCCTCGATCCAAGCTAACATTCCCCTCACTGCTCGACCACTACTCCTCCCCGCGAAATGTCGGCTCAATGTCCAAAGCTGACACAGATGTCGGCACTGGTCTCGTCGGAGCTCCCGCTTGCGGCGACGTCATGAAGCTGCAAATCCGCGTTGATCCCAATAACAACACCATCAGCGATGTAAAGTTTAAGACGTTTGGATGTGGAAGCGCTATTGCAAGCAGCAGTTATTTGACAGAGCTAGTGAGGGGTATGACGTTGGAGGATGCGGGGAAGATTAGGAATACGGAGATTGCGAAGGAATTGTGTTTGCCACCTGTGAAGCGTGAGTTTTCTTGGGCTTGTATTGGGTGGGTTGGGAGAATAAGGACTGATGCGGGTGTTAGTCCACTGCTCCATGCTAGCCGAGGACGCTATCAAATCGGCAATATCAAACTATTACACCAAGAATCCCAAGGCCAAGTCAACAGATCTTGGAGGCACGGGGTCGAGTATGCCAAGGGTGGAGATTGAGACAGTAACGGGGACACCGGCGCAGCAGACTGCGACGGCTTAGTGGCGAGATGGAAGGATTGCGTTTGAAAAGAAGTACGCGGGACTGGACTGGGAAAGGCAGGAAATTGATAAATGCAAAGCTTTCCAAAGGCAAACGTGTTACGGCTGAAGGAGAACAGAAAATGAGTCTGCTGTCAGCAAGGAAAGGTTTAGGAGCAATGTAGTGGCGAGCAATTTGTCTCAAGCAATTCATATGCAGAGGGCGTTCAGGTACGGTGGTGGCAATCGGACGT
>JAABUR0100002617.1_pt1 | contig 26973 bp, 25 predicted proteins | sample 5560091 | NCBI WGS metagenome assembly JAABUR01 (sample SAMN10711879, study PRJNA513375) | rock metagenome | isolation source: Antarctica rocks | place: Antarctica: Victoria Land, University Valley sud
GTCCCTGACGCGCACTCTGGCGCCGGACGGCGCCGCGAGGGGAACCAAAGGGCGCCGCCCTACGGTTCCCCTTCTGCACGCCGCCTACAGCACGGCAGGGCCGCCCCGGGTCGCATGGCCGGAAGACGGCCACGCGCCCGGCGCAGCCCGGCCGCGCCCGGCGTCATGCACACCCCTCCCTACCCGGTCTCGCCGACGGGCAAGGAAGCAGCGGGGCTGCTTCCGCTGCCAAAAGGAGGACACACCATGACAAGGACCACCACCCGGACCAGCCGCAAAGCCAGCACCGCCAGCAAGCCCGCCCGCGTATCCGCCCAGGCACCGGCACCAACGGCGGAGGAGAACCGGGCCGACATTTACCAGCGCATCACCGACCGGATCGCCGCCGCCATCGAGGCCGGAGCCGGTACCTGGCAGATGCCCTGGCACCCCGGTGCGGACGGGACGGCACCACGGCTGCCGGTCAACGCCGCCACGGGCAAGTCCTACCGGGGGATCAACACCGTCGTGCTGTGGGCCACGGCCCGAGCCGAGAGCTACCCGAGCGCGGTATGGGCCACCTACCGGCAATGGGCCAAGTTGGGCGCACAGGTCCGCCGCGGCGAGCAGTCCAGCCCCGTGTTGTTCTGGAAGATCAACGGCCCGGACGAAGGCGAGGACGGCGGCAGCACGGGCGGCGGCGGGGACGGCTGCCGGCCCCGGGTGTTCGCGCGCGGCTACAGCGTGTTCAACGCCGCCCAGGTGGACGGCTACGAGGCTCCTGCCCTGCCCGCCCTGCCGGAGCCGGAGCGGATCGGCCACGCCGAGGCGTTCTTTGCCGCTCTTGGCGCCGACATCCGGCACGGCGGCAACCGCGCCTGCTACGTGCCCAGCCTGGACCAGGTCAGGATGCCGCCCTTCCCGGCGTTCCGCGACGCCGTGGCCTACTACGCCACCCTGGCGCACGAGGCGACGCACCTGACCGGGCACCCGAGCCGGTGCAACCGCGACCTGCGGGGCCGGTTCGGGGAAGAGGCGTATGCAGCCGAGGAGTTGGTGGCCGAGCTTGGGGCCGCGTTCGTCTGCGCTGACCTGGCACTCACCCCCGAGCCGCGGCCGGACCACGCCGCTTACGTCGCGTCCTGGCTCAAGGTGCTGCGGGGCGACAAGCGGGCGATCTTCACGGCAGCCGCCAAAGCGCAGGTGGCTGCGGACTGGATGCACGCGCGCCAGCCCGCCACGGCGGGGAGGGTCGAGGAGGTGGCGCAGGCCCGGGCGGCATAGGCCGGGGCTGGGCAGGGGCGGCGCGGGCCGCCCCAACCGCCTCCGGACAGGTCGGAAGCGGAACGGTCGCGTTTTGGGCGGCGGGCCGCTTCGCGGCCCGAGTGCTTGGTATTTAGGCCGTATGCTTGGCTCGGGTACATGAGCATTGCCGGATGTGGAGATGGCAGTGCATAGTGCCATCAGCATAGCGCGTCATCAAGTAATCTCTAAATCAGGATTGTGCCATGAAGGTTGTTGCCATCGTGTCGCAGAAGGGAGGGGCAGGTAAGACAACCCTCGCCTTGCACATAGCCGTGGCCGCAGAGCGTGCAGGATTATCGGCCGCGATCCTCGATATGGACCCACAAGGCACCGCAGAACGATGGAGTGAGTGGCGCAAAGAGGAGCCGCCAGCCGTCGTCGCTGCAAAGGCAACCACGCTGGCCCGTAGGGTTGAGCAGGCGAGGTCCGGGGACGGTGACATCGTGGTCATCGACACCCCTCCTTTGGCCCAAACCGAGGCAAGGGAGGCCGCGCGCATCGCGGACTTGATCCTGATCCCATGCCGACCGTCAGCCTTTGACCTAGACGCCATCCGGATCACGGCCGACCTTGCGAATGACACCCGCAAGCCGGCCTTCGTGGTGGTGAACGCTGGCCCGCCACATGGCACGTCAGTTTACAAGGACGTGGCTGAGACCGTGGAAGGCTTTGGGCTGCAAGTGGCGCCAGCGCGGCTGGCGGAGCGGGCGGCCTTCCGACATGCCGTGCGCGACGGCAAGTCCGTTCAGGAGGTCGAGCCGGACGGCAAGGCCGCCGAAGAGGTCGCAGCGTTGTGGAGGTGGATTGCCGTACAGCTCGGCATCTCACCATCACGCAATCAGGTAATCTCCTTGGAGGCTCAGGCATGAAGAAGAATGCCTTTTCTAACGTCGCTGAACGCGAGCCAAGGGTTGCCGCGCCTGCCGCACCGGAAACCCCGCCGAGCTACCCGAAGCATCGCCAGGGTAAGAAGGCTCTGATCGCCTACTTCTCTCCCGGCGTCTCCAAGGCCCTCCGGCAGATGGCACTGGATGAGGACACAACCATGCAGGCGCTTCTGGGCGAGGCAGTCGATCTGCTCATGCATGCCAGGGGCAAGCACCCGTTCGGTGAACGCTAGGGGATCGCCCCCAAGCGGATGGGGGCCGGAGTGTCGGTTTGCATCTGCCCGCGCAAGCGGGCCATGCGACCAAGCTTGGACCGTTGCCGCTCCCGGTAGGTTTGCCTGTACTCCTCTCCGCCCTTCCGCCACCAGCCAAGCTGCACGCCAGTGATGGGCGCCCTGGAATAGGCCCGCTCGACTTCGATCTTCACACCCAACTCTGATAGGCCGTTTACCTCGACGCAGGCAGGATCGATCACGCGCTTGATGAGGTCGTTGCCACGCTCATAGGCGTCAGGAGGGACTCCAAGCAGGTCGCGGAACCGTGCGACCGTGAAGTGTTCGGTGCATCGGTCCAAGTTGCCGCGCAACTGGACCAGCTCGTACAAAGCAATCGCATACTTGCTTGTCATAGCGCAGACGATCTCCGCCTTGATGCGCCCCCAGCGTGACGACTCAGCGAGGATGGGAACCAGTGAAATGGGCACCCGGTATCGCACTGGACCTCCCACCCCTTCATCCGCCGGGATGTCGAAAGACTCAAACAGGTGGGTCAGCAGTATGCGGTCCCGGCCAGTCTTCGCCTCACGGTAGGCGACCTTCACCTGGACCGAGATTAGGCGGGACAGGCTATCCCGGATGCGGTCGGTCCCGTTGTGCTTGGACGGGCGTAGTGCGGTGATCGGAAGCTCCCAACAGGCAGTCGGATCACCGAGCCGACCGCTGTCATGGGCGTGCTGGTATAGCAGGTTGAGGATGGCCCGGTCAGACGCTTCAAGGGCATGAGCCCCCGTGATCTCGATCAGCTCGGCAGCTTTCGGGATGCCATGTAGGTTCGTTCGTTGTTCAAGCGTCAGGCTCATGGCGACATGCTGCGACATGGAAGGGGGCTATGTCGCGTCGGCGATGCACCCGTTTTGTCGCAATGCTCCTTCCAGTGGCACGGCCGGAGAGGCTCGTGACGGGCCTGGACAGGGCTAAACCGGCCTTGTGCTGGCCAGCCGAGCCACTTTTGGGTCGTGACCGACACACCGTCGCCCCCAAATGCACCCGTTTCGTCGCACCCCGCCGCCAGCACCCGTTTCGTCGCAACACCATCCCACCCGGCCATGGCCTGCACCCGTTTAGTCGCGTTAGAGCACCCGTTTAGTCGCATCACTGCACCCGTTTAGTCGCAACACGCCACCCGTTTAGTCGCAATGCTATGGTATAACATATTGAAAAGTCTAAGAAAAACTGTGCCTGAATCTATGAACTTAAAGAAGAACTTGAACTTTCCGCTGTGGACAACTTGGCCCTGTGGACAACTTGCCGCTTGGCCACACCACAATCTGCATGACAGGTAATCCTGTCATCCTATAATGCGTAGCAATAAGAGTAGCTTGCGAGAGGGCATCAGCGGTTAACCTCCTAGCCCTCCCGATGCAGCAGGTCGTTGCCGGTGACGGGCCGGAGGTTCAGCTCGGAGGGCGCCTTGAGCAGCAGCTCTGAGGTGGTTGCGACGCCTTGCGTAGCAGTGCAAGCGGTCCAGACGCGCAGGCGGTAGAGGCCGGGCTGCAGCTCGGCCCCCAGCACGAGCGAGACGGTGGCTTCCGGCTTGCCAGGGTTGCTGACGAGGACGGAGCGCCCATCGAGACTGCGACCTTCCAGCCAAGCTTGCAGGTAGCAGGTCGGAGCGACGGGGCTGCCCTTGAAGGCGGCCGTGAGGTCGGCGCCGATCTGATAGCGGCCTGCTTCCTTGGCCCGCAGCCAGCCTTGCAGCTCGACGCCGACCGGCCCGGCATAGCGCACGCCGCGAGTCCTGATGTCGGTGAACGGAATGGGGCCGCCCTCATACACGAAGCCGCCCACGCTGTCGGGCGGCACCTCCGCCAGGCCGTTGATGTCCCGGGGCGCCGCACGGACCACGGCGAGCGCACCCGGCTTGTATGCCTCCCCAGAGGCCGCAGGAAGGTTGCCAGGCTCCGTGGAAGGGGTTGCTGCCCCAGCGGTTGCCGCTACGCCCTGGCCAGCCCCAGAAGGCTGCGAGCGGGGCTGGTCCATCCGGCGCAGCAATTCGTCCAGCTTGCTCTCGATCCGGTCAAGCTGACTCGGTACAGACGGCGATGGCGGGACCACCACCGGCGCCTGGGCACGCGCAACGAGGGGAAGGACCAGCAAGGAGGCTGACAGGAGCAGGGCAGGGCTGATCATGGGCGGGGTCCAGGCTTGAAAGTGCCGAAGCGGTCGGCGCTGGGAGTCGGGGCGACCGCCACGTCCGCCAGGGGGTGCCCCGGCGCGATCTTCGGCACGTCGGCGGACGGCTGCGCCGCGAGTGGCATAACGCCAGGGGCCGGCATGAACTGTCGCAGGGCAGGAGGCGTGGCTGCCAGGTCGGGCTGGTCCAGGTCTGGCGCGTGCGGCCCGGCGACGCGCAGCAGGAACAGCGCCAAGGTGACGCCGGCGGCCACGGTCGCGCCCCGGAAGACGGGATCGTGCCGCCAGGCGGCAGGGGCGGCGTCCGCCAAGCGGTGCAGCAGGTCCTGGACAGCGGCGCGGGCGATCACGCCGCGGCGTCCACGGCGGCGGCGGCGTCAATGTCGGCGCCCTCGATGATCACCAAGTCATCAGCCGTGCGGCCAGCCAGGCGCATGACCCGACTGGCCTGCGCTTCCCGGGTGCGCTCCCACAGGGTCCGCACGGCGCGTCCGTTGCCGAAGGTTTCTGCCCGCGCGCGCAGCATGGTGGCGCAGGCGTCGTCCAGCGACTCCTGCGTGCCGCGGTCGAGGTGGAACCCGGCGGTGGCGACCAGGCCGCGGTAGATCGCGGCCAGCTCCGGTGCCGTGTAGTCGTCGAAGGCGATGGTGCGGGTGAAGCGCGAGCGCAGGCCGGGGTTGCTGTCCAGGAAGCGGCGCATCTCGCCGGTATAGCCGGCGACGACGACGCACAGCCGGCCGCGGTGGTCCTCCATCAGCTTGAGCAGGGTGTCCACGGCCTCCCGGCCGAAGTCGTTGCTGCCGCCAGGGGCGGCGCTGACCAGGCTGTAGGCTTCGTCGATGAACAGCACGCCGTCGAGGGCGAGGGCAACGGTGTCGCGCACCTGGATGGCGGTGTGGCCGACGTAGCCGGCGACGAGGGTGGAGCGGTCGGCTTCGACCAGGTGGCCGCGCTTGAGGTAGCCTAGCCCGTGCAGGACCTCGCCCATGAGGCGGGCGACGGTGGTCTTGCCGGTGCCGGGGTTGCCCAGGAACACGCAGTGCAGGGCGGGCGGCTCGCCCTTGTGGCCGAGCTGCGCCCGTTCCCGTTCCGCCGCCAGCACGTCGATGAGTTTCCTCACTTCCGCCTTGACCGAGGCCAGGCCGACCATGGCGTCCAGTTCGGCCAGGGCGCGATCTAGGGAGCGGCTGGCGCGCGGCGCCGGGGAGGCGGCCGGGGCAGGAGCGGTAGCGGCCGATTCCTGCACCCTCGGGTTTGGTGCTTGCCGGCCTGGCTGGATGCCGCCTGCGGATACCCTGCCGCGCCCGTCCGGCACCGCCGCGGCGGTGCGCCACAGGCGCCAGAGGGCTGTGGCGGCGCAGAGCAGGAACAGGGTGCCGGCATAGCCGCTGAGCAGCGCCCAGCCGGCCCAGGCGGCGAGCAGCGCGGTACCCAGCCGCAGCAAGGGGTGGACGCCCTTCAATCCGCGGCGTCCTGGCTGTTCGCGGCCTCGCGGTGGAAGCGGTTAGCACCCACCAGGCCGGCCCACTCCGGCCGCCGGAACCAGACGGCCCGGCCGCAGCGCAATGGCCTGGCGCCACGGACAATGACAAAAGCCTCGTCGGCGCGGGTGTCTTGCAGCAGCTCGTCGGGCTTGATGAGCGCGCGCTTGATCTCGGCGCGGTTCTCGCTGCGCCCGGAGCTGGCGGAGGCGCCGCCGGACAGCCGCCCCTGGGTGCCGGCGCTTTCGCCCAAGCTGGTGGCGACCACCCCGTGCTCGCCGCACATGGCCGACAGCTCCTTGGCGGTGTCCGGGTCCTGGACGGCGGCGAACAAGCGCCAGGAGGTGCTGTCGTACCAGGCCTGCTTGCCTTCGCGGCCCCACTGCTCCGCGAGCTGGCCGAGGGACTGATAGAGCAGCAGCAGGGTGAGGCCGTACTTGCGCCCGGCGTCGCGGGCCTGCTCCAGAACCTGCATGTAGCCGAGCCGCGCCACTTCATCGAGCAGGAACAGGATGCGGCCCCGCACCTGGCCGTCCGCCTCGTAGGCGGCGTTGAGCAAGCTGCCTACGACGACGCGGCCGAGCGCCGGGGTGCTCTTCAGCACGCCGAGCGGGATTTGCACGAACACGGTCAACTCGCCGCCCGCCAGCTTGCTGGTGCGGAAGGTGCCGCCCGAGACCAGGGCGGCATAGGCAGGGGTGCTGAGCCAGCGGGTGTCCTTGTTGGCGTTGGCGTAAACGCCCGAGAAGGTTTCCGCCACGAGGCCCTTGAGGGTGCCGGCGAGGTCGCGGGCCATGCTGCTGTGCGAGGACTGGTGGATCTTGACGAGCTGCTTGCGCATCTCGTCTTCCGGGAGGACCAGCAGGCGGCGCAGCTCGTGCAGCGTCTTTTCCTCAGGCTCCCGGCTCGGGTCCCAGAGCATGTGCGCCATCAAGCAGGCGATCAGCCCCTTGCCGGACTCGCGGAAGAACTCGCCGCCCGAGGTGATCTGGCCGCGCGCTTCGCCGCTGATCCAGCCGACGACGGCCTCGACGTGGCTTTCCGCCAAGGGCGAGGCCGGGTCGATCCAGTCCAGCGCGTTAAACGATCCGCCGCCGTTGCCGGCTTGCGCGGGGTCGAGGGTGACGACCTGGTGGCCCATGGCCTGTTCGCGGTGGCGCGTCACCATGGGGGCGGCCTCGCGCGACGGGTCGAGCACGACGGCGGAGCCGCGCCACGTCAGCAGGGTGGGCACGACGACGGAGGTGGTCTTGTAGCCGCCCGACCCCGCGACGACGAGGGCGTGGGTGGGGCCGGTGCGGCACGGGTCCACCAGCAGGGGTGCGGTGCCGCCCTTGCCCCAGGTGCGCGGGTTGGCCGGATCGAAGGCGAGCCTGGCCACCCGGTCCTGATCGACGCGGTAGGCTTCGCCGACGACAATGCCGCCGAACACCGGATCGGGGCCGGGGAACAAGGCGCGCGCTTCCTTCATGCCGAGCCAGTCGGCATGGCCGTGGTTGTCGGACGGGGCACGGACCCGGCCGGGCGACTGCTCCGTGCCCAGCGGAGGGCGCGCGGTGGCGAGAATGGCGCCGGCCAGGGCAGCAGCAAGGCCCAGGGCGAGGGCAAGGCGGATGTCGTAGCTGACGCCGCCGAGCACGACGGGAACCGGGTAGAATTTCAGGTAGGGCGACAGGCGCTGCCATTCCGGCCAGGCCGTCATCAGCGTGGCGATGGCGACCGCGCCAGCCGCGGCGAAAGGGACGGTGCGGGCGACGAACTGGTTGCGGTGCAGGATGACGGCGGCGCCGAGCAGCGCCACCGGGCCGAGCAGCGCGCCGGTCGGGCTGAGGAATAGGGCGAGGTCGCGCAGGGGAGGGCCGAACGCGGGCACGCCCGCCACGAAGGGGACGACGATGCCCGACCAGAGCCAGGCGGACAAGGACCATGCCCCCCGAAACAGCCACAAGGGCCAGAGCTGGATGATGAGGCGGAGCGTGAACCGGATCAGGTCGTACGAGGCGCGGGACAGCACGGCGCGGCCTACTCCGCGGCGCGCGCGGGTGCTTCGGCCGCAGGCGCTTCCCCGTTCACCCGCCGCGCGGTGCCGCCGTGCGCCTTGGCCAGGACCTCGGCTTCGGCGAAGCGGGCCAGGCCCTCCCAGTGCTGCATGACCTTGCTGTAGCGGAAGCCGGCGGCGCGTAGGGCGGTGGTGGCGTCCTTGGGCAGCGGGGCGGCGAAGGTCAGCAGCACGGCTTCCTTGCCTTCGTCGCGGGCGCGGGCTTCGCGCGCGAAGGTGCGCCCGCCCAGGGCGGTCCACTTCTCGACGTGCGCCTTGTCGTCGGCGCCGTCGCAGAGGGACAGCAGGGCGCCGTAGAGGGCGTTGCTGTCCAGCTCCAGCAGGCCGCATTTCTCGACCAGAGCGCCGGCCTCGACGAGGCGGCGGGTGCGCTGCTTGCGCTCGTCCAGCTTGAGCTTGGCTTCCGCCTCGGCGAGGCGGGCCTTGGATTGCTCATGCGCACGCAGGCGCTCGGCAAGTGTGCGGGCCATGGCGGTTCCCGTGCTGGCGCCGGTCCCGCTGACCCGCGCGTCAAGCAAGGGCTAACACCGTTGCCAAGGAACGCAAGCGGAACACGCATACTTTCCGCAGGCGCATCGTGACCGCTAGGCTTCGTTTGCTTCCACGATCACTTCCGTTGCCGCCGCAGCAAAGTCATCAGCTCCTCGACGAGCTGGTCAGCTTGCTGGGACAGCGCCGCCCGGGGCAGATGCGCTGGCGAAAGGTGAACAGGAGAGTGTTGGTTCCTGCCGTAGCTGCTGCCCATGGACATGGAGTTCGGGCTGGCTTCGTGCTCCCGCCGTGTCCGCATCCCGAAGCTGCCAACGAGCTGGGCGACGACGGTGACGTGGGACAAGCGCTGGGTGCGGTCCACATGGTCGAGTGCCCAAGCAGCATAGCGCAATCCCGCAACCAGGCGCTGCTGCACGGTTTCAACCAGGACTGCGGGCAGGCCGCCACTCTCGCTTTCAATTGGCGAGCGGACCAGCACCCCGCCTTGAGGGTCAAGCCGTAGCAGTCGCCCATCACGCCCGCGTTGTCCCGTTTGTTCAAGGATGAGTGCTTCTTCATCTACGGTTGAAGTGATTCCACCACCCCGCAAGAATAGGTGGGTAGGGCCGTACAGCGCCTCCTTCTCCAAGGCTTCGGCGAGGTCCGGCGCCTCAATTTGGCTTGGCCGCAGGATCGGCTGAGCTGGCCCGCCCACGACAGCAAGCGAGAGCACAGCGCTATGGGAGTCCCGTTCCTTCGGGAACAAGGCCAGCGCACGGGCCAGCATCTCATTGGCGTCGAATGGGGTGGCTGCATTGGACACGTCCATCCGGTGCAGGGCTTGGACGATCTTGCGTTCCAATTGGCTGGCATCGGTGAAGCCGGCGCGGATCAAGCCGCTGTCCCATGCCTGAACTTCCCGGATGAAGGCATCCTGCCCCGGCTCCGGGGTGACGCCGTCTTCGACAAAGGCAAGCACCGGGCATCGGCCGCGTGCCTCCCTGTATTCTTCATGGGTGGCGGACAAGCCAGATGGCTGCACCGCTCCATATCGGGCACCCAGGATGAGAACGACCACACCGGCCTGACGCACACCATCGAGGCAGGCGACCTGGGGTGAGTGGGGCAGGGCACCGAAGTCCTCTGCCATAATCGGATCGTGGCTGAGCGTGGTGACGGCGGACTTTGCGGCGGTACGGATCGGCTCCATGCCGGTGATGAGCGAGCTGATGAAGACCTTCATATGGCGGAGATAGGTTGCTGGAATCAAGAATCCACCGCGTCAGCGGGTTCTGGCGTCCGAGCGAGCGTAAGCGAGCAAGGCAGGTCAAACGCAATATGCGTTGCTGCGCAACGCGGCTTGAAAGAAGCACCAACAAACGGCAGAGTGCCCCCGTGGCCATCGCCTTCGCCCGCGCCCGCTACCTGTCCCGCGCTGCCGGTGGCAACGCCGTGCGCTCGGCGGCCTACAACGCCCGCGAGGCAATCCAGGCCGAGCGTACCGGCGAGCTGTTCCACTTTCGCCACCGCGACGCGCCGGAGCACCACGAGGTGCTGCTGCCCGAGGGCGCCAATCCCCGGCTCGCCGACTGCGCCGTGCTGTGGAACGCGGCCGAGGCAGCCGAGCGCCGCAAAGACAGCCAGGTCGCGCGCGAGATCGTGCTGGCGCTGCCGGCCGACCGCGAGCTGACCACGGCGGATCGGATCGAGTTGGCACGCTCCTTCGCCGAGCAGCACTTCGTGTCCAAGGGCCTGGCCGTGCAGCTTGACGTCCACGCGCCGCACAAGGAGCGTGGCGAGGCGGAGGGCACGTATGCCGAGGGGACCGGCGGCGACCACACCAACTGGCACGCGCACCTGCTTATCACGACCCGGCGGCTGGAAGGTGAGGGGTTCTCATCCAAGAAGGCGCGCGACCTGGACCCGGAGGTGCGCCGGGCCGGCAGCCGCGCCGTGGTGGCGGACGGCGAGGCATGGGGCGAGACGTGGCGGGCGCACCAGGACCGCTACTTCCAGGAGCACGGCATAGGAGTGCGGGTGGACGCGACGGCGGCGTACCCTGGCGAGCACATCGGCCCCGTGCGGATGCGCAAGGTGGACAGCCCGGCGGCGGCGCGCGCCGAGGTGCTGCGGGCGGCGAACGAGCAGGCCGCACGGGACCCGGAGCAGGTGCTGGCGGCGCTGACGCGCAACAACGCCACCTTCACCGAACGCGAGCTGGACCGCTACCTCGCCAGGCACCTTGGCGTGGGGCCGGACGGGACGCCTGATGGCGCCACTGCACAGGACGTCGCGGATGCGAAGCGGGCGGTGCTGGGGCACCAGGACGTGCGGGCGCTGCACGACCGGGAGACGGGCGAGGCGGCCGGGCGGTTCACCACCGTCGGCGTGCGCGAGCAGGAGCGTGCGGCTCTAGCGGCCGGGGCGGCGGTGGCCGGGGCTCGGTACCACCAGGGCGTGAAAGCCCGACACCAGGAGGCGGCGCTGGAGGAGCGCACGTTGCGCGACGACCAGCGTGCCGCGTTCGAGCACGCGGTTTCCGATGGCGGGCTGAAGCTGGTGGAGGGCCGGGCCGGCACGGGGAAGAGCTACACGCTGGCCGCGGTGCGGGACGCGCACGAGCGGGCCGGCTACCGGGTGGTCGGGTTGGCGCCGACCAACGCCGTGGCGCAGGACCTGAAAGCGGACGGGTTCCGGGAGGCGGGCACGGTCCATTCGGCGCTGTTCGGCATTAAGAACGGGCGCAGCTCCGGCTGGGACCAGCGCACGGTGCTGGTGGTTGACGAGGCGGCGATGCTGGACAGCCGCGTGACCGGCGAGCTGCTAGCCGAGGCGCGGCAGGCCGGGGCCAAGGTGGTGCTGGCCGGGGACGACCGGCAGCTTGCCAGCATCGAGCGGGGCGGGCTGTTTGCCGAGCTGCGCAAGCAGCATGGCGCGGCCGAGATCACCGAGGTGACGCGGCAGCGAGTAGGCTGGCAGCGGCAAGCGGCGCGCGACCTGGCCGAGGGGCGGTTCGACGCGGCGGTGCAGGCGTTCGACCGCCATGGTGCGGTGACGTGGACGGCAGAGCAGGAGACGGCACGGGCCGCGCTGGTCACGCGCTGGAAAGCGGACACCGCGGCCAACCCGCAGGCGAGCCGGTTCGTGTTCGCGTATACGAACGTCGAGGTGGACCGGCTCAATGAGGAGCTGCGTGGGGTGCGGCGGGACCGGGGCGAGCTGGGCAGCCCGGACGTGGTACTGGCCACCAAGCACGGCGAGGCGGCGTTCGCGGTCGGCGACCGAGTGCAGTTTACCGACACCGCGAAGAAGCTCGGGATCTACAACGGCAATGCCGGGACCATCACTGGGCTAGACGCCCGCACCGGCCAGGTTGCGGTGCAGCTGGACGCGCTGGCCGGGAAAGAGGGCCGCACGGTTACGTGGTCCGCAGCCGACGAGTTCGACGGCTTCCGGCACGGCTATGCAGGGACAATCTACAAGGGCCAGGGCAAGACGCTGGACCACACCTACCTGCTGCACTCGCACCACTGGCGGGCGGCAGCAAGTTACGTGGCGCTGACCCGGCAGCGCGAGAGCGCGCAGGTGTTCGTCAGCACTGAGGCGGCGTGGGACGCCCAGCAGCTTGCGCGGCAGATGGCGCGGGGCGAGGTGCGGGCAGCGTCGGTGGCGTGGGCCACCCTGGACGAGCTGGCGCCGGAGCTGCGACAGCGGGCCGGAGAGGGGCAAAGGGCGCAGGATACGGCGGAAGCTGCCCAGAAGCCGACAGGCGCCGGCATCCGTGCCGTCCAGGTTGCCGCTGCCGCGGTGCCCAGCATGGCCCAGGATGCGGCGGTACAGCCTGCTGGTGCAGCGAAGGCCGCGGCAGGGCAGGGGCAGCCTGCCGGGGGCTGGCTGATCCCGCCCTACGTGGACCTGTCCAGGCAGGGGCGGGACAGCCTGGGGCGGGGCACCGGCCCCGGCGAGGTCGCTGCGGCGGTGGTGGCGGACAAAGCGGTGCAGCGCGAGCGTGAAGCGCGGTGGAGCTACCTGCAAGGGGCGTATCTGGACCCGCACGGGGCGCGAGCGGCGCTGGACGAGTTAGTCAAGCGCGAGGGGTGGACCAGCGCCGCCGCCCGGCTGGCGCGCGGGCCGGAGCAGCTCGGAGAGCTGCGGGGCAAGGTGGGGTGGTTCGCGTCTGGTGCGGCCAAGCAGGAGCGTGCCAATGCGGAGCGGGCTGCAGGCGCGCTGCCGGGCAGCCTGACCCGCATCGGCACGGCCGAGGGGTGGGCGGAGCGGGCCTACCGCGGCAGCGTGGAGGCACAGCGCGCGGCGGATGCAACCGGCGTCCCGCGCCTGTCATCTGTGGCCGAGGCGGTGCTGGGTGCCGTGGCCGCGGCAGGGACCGAGCAGGTGCGAGGGGAGGCGTGGCGGGCGGCGCAGGCGGACAAGCCGGTTGTGGCCGAGCTGGAGCGGTTCGGGGCGGCGGTGGAGCGGCGGTTTGGGGAGGAAGGCGTGCGCCAGATGCTGCGGGCCGACGGCCGGGCTGGCGCGGTCAGGTCGGCGTCCGTAGCCCCCGAGCAGCGGCCGGCGCTGGACCGGGTGGCCGAATTCACCATGACCATGAAGCAGGGTGAGCGGGCCGGCGCCGGCTTGGCCCAACACGAGACCAAGCGAGAGCACCAAGGGCAGCGCAGGGGATTGGGGATATAAGTCGGCGTAGCGGGTCGTGTGGGACTAAACGGCAACTATCACAGCACGATAGGATGCTATCTGCCGCGGCAACGGTCACCTTGCGCTCTCGTATGGTGCTATCGACCCAGCATGCCAAATTTTGGAGGAAGCGCAGCGTGAGTGGTGGCTTTCATACCAGACAGGAGATCGACCCTTCTCAGGGCCAGCTAACGGTTTCGGCTCACCCACCAATGATAGGCTTGGCATGACGGAGACTTTGCGGAACACCGATCTTTGCACCCAGTATGTCGATCCGGTCGGGCGGCTGCTGACCATTGGCGAGACTGGAAGCTATGATCCAGCCAAATGGCCTGACTATGTCGTCAACTTCGGACTCGCGCGCGAGCATGTTGCCGCATTGGCATGCATGGTCTGTGATGCGGCGCTGAATCGGGCTAACACGGACAGCAACGAGGTTTGGGCGCCCATGCATGCCTGGCGAGCCCTGGGGCAACTGGGTGTCCAGGAGGCTGTCGAACCATTGCTGGGTTTCCTGAGGACGAGCGAGAACGACGACGCAGTCAGTGAGGAACTTCCCGTCGTGTTCGGCATGATCGGACCCGCAGCGGTCCCGTATATTGCCGCCTTCCTGTCCGATCGATCAAACCCGACGTCGCCGGTCGCCACAGCGATGGCAGGCCTCCGCGAGATTGTCGCGCGGCATCCCGAGTACCGCGACGACTGCGTTGGCATCCTGGCGCGGGTGCTTGAACCCCATGCCGCACCGGACCCGTCAACCAACGGCTTTGCGGTTTGGACTTTGATCGATCTGGCCGCCGTCGAAGCCATCGATGCCATGCGGGATGCCTTTCGGCGGGAAGCTGTTGATCTCTCGTTGGTCGGCGACGTAGAGGATGTGGAGATTACGCTGGGACTGCGAAAGCGCCGCACGACGCCTGCGCCGAATTATCACATCGGACCCCCGGGTTGGCTGGACCAGCCAGATGCAGGCGGCATCCAGCATGACACCCGAGTGTCGCCCCAGGGCGGCAAGGTCGGGCGTAATGACCCGTGCCCTTGCGGCAGTGGGAAGAAATACAAGAAGTGCTGCTTGCAGTAGACAGGCCTACATCGGGACATCGTTGAAACCAGAGAGTGGCAACCCGGCATGGCAAATGCGAAGTCGACAAAGGTTCCGAAGGGCTGGGAAGAGTTCTACGCTGCCCTCACGGAAATGACCGACCGGTTCTGCGTGGAACACCTGGACCATGAGTATGCGGAGCTGGCCCGTTATGCCATCGCAGCGCTTTGCCGCAAGCGGCCGAGCCCGCTGACCAGCGGTAAATCGCAGACCTGGGCCTGCGCCGTCCTTTACGCGCTGGGACAAGTCAACTTCCTGAGCGACAAAACGACGCAGCCCTTCATGGCGATGGCCGAGCTGTGCAGTCATTTCGGTATTGCCTCAAGCACCGGCGGCAACAAAGCAAAGCTGGTCAGCACGGCATTGGGTATGCACCAGTTTGATCACAGGTGGACGCTGCCCAGCCGGCTTGGAAGCAGCTCCTTGCCGTGGCTAGTGGAAGTAAACGGGCTCATCGTCGATGCACGGCGGCTACCGCTTGCTGTGCAGGAGGCTGCTGTTCGGAGGGGCCTGATTCCCTACGTCGATCAGCAGTATAGTGAGGAAGCGATCGACCCGGCCCTACCGCCTACCCTGGGCCGCTAAACGGGCTGCCGAGCAGGTTTAGGAATGCCGGATCGGCGGCTATCAGGTGTTGAAGAGGTGGCTGAGCTAGCGCGACCATTCGATCATCGCACGGCCGTTTTCGGCCGAGGAGGTCGAGCATGTACAGCAGGTATGCAGACTGGCGGCGGGTGGAGATCGACAGCATCGTGGGCCAGGGCACCCGCATCCGCATCGTGCTGCCGCTGTCGGATGGCAGCGTGAAGGGGCATGGAATGCCGGGGTGAAATGCAGCACCGCAGATCGGATAATATGACGAATGCAAAAATCAAGATTTCCGGATTACTCAGAAAAGATGACCGAACTACGCCGTGACGAGTGATATTCGCGTCGTCAAACTAGTGAAGCTTTGCTCCCAGGGCGAACGCCCCGGCAATCAGAGCGGCTACCGCTGCCAACAATCCCCAAAGCTGGGCAGGGCGGAGACCGGAGACAAGTTCACCAATCGTTAAATCAGCAGTTGGCTTTGACAATGGGGCGGTCGGGGGCGTCTTAGCTCGAATCTCGACCTTAGCTTTCCAGCTCGCAAGAACGCCATTGAATTCGAGCGTGGAAAGTGCGGAGCGCGTCGGTTCAACCCATTGAACATACCAATCATATCCGCTCTCGAGTAACCCCTCACTTTTCAATCCAGCCTCCATGATGACCAGGAGAGGCTGTCCCCGGGCATAGGCCATAGCGGCTTCAATGTGGTTCCATGGGGTAGGAAGCTTGACATTCTCAAGCTTTGCTTCACGGGGGCCACCCCGCTTTTCCAAGCCAGATGGAAAAAAAGATCTTTCAAGTGCGATTACGACCGTCCCCGATGCTTTGTCGAGCAGCTCCGTAACGGCCTTCAACGGCGCGTCGGAGGTGAAGGTGTTTCGGCCCACAGTGTAAGGAACAAGCCCTTCGCTTCGAAGGCGCTCCTCTACAGCCCGAACAAATTCCTCCTGTTCCGTGTTCGCGGTTGCGCCAACGCTGACGAATACAGGTAAGGCTTCCATGAGCTCCCCGACTGAGATGCATCCAACCATACTCTACCAAATCACCGATACTTGTCATCTCCATTCCAGCGGTTGGCCTTGGACACGAAATTCAATACTTCCGGTAAGCCGACCAGTCATAACGATGTCAATCTGTTACGATTACCGTAAGATATGTCGGAAAAGTGTCTCGAAAGGGTTCCGTTGTGGGACGGTTTTAGCCTTGAATAGATTCAAGGGCTTGCGCGTCCCAAAAGGCCGTGTCATAACGATTCCGTGGAAATTGGCTATGCCCGGGTCTCGACCGACGATCAGAATCTGGACCTTCAACGCGCGGCGCTGAAGCAGACGGGCTGCGAACCTGTGTTCGAGGACCAGGTTTCCGGCATGACTGTTCGCCGGCCCGGCCTGGACCAGGCTCTTGCTCGCCTCGGCGCGGGCGACATCCTGGTTGTGTGGCGGCTCGACCGGCTCGGCCGGTCCCTGCCCCACTTGATTGAGACGATCAGGCTGATCGGCGACAAGGGCGCAGGCTTTCGCTCTTTGACCGAGAACATCGACACCACGACGGCCGGTGGACGGCTCTATTTCCACATGATGGGGGCGCTCGCCGAGTTCGAGCGCGCCCTAATCATCGAGCGCACCCGCGCAGGCATGAAGGCTGCCAAGGCGCGGGGCATCGAGGTCGGCCGCAAGCGGGCGCTGACGCCCGCCCAGATCAGCCATGCGCGCCAGCTCGTCGAGCAGGGCGAAAGCCCCTCGGCCGTCGCGCGTTCGATGAAGGTGGGGCGCTCGACGCTCTATCGCGCCCTGAATTTCTCAACCGCCCAAGCTGGATAACCATATGTTCGAGCAGACCTTCAAAAACATTGACGACGTTCTATGGAAAGAGGCCGGTTGCACGACCGAACTGGATTATACCGAGCAGACATCGTGGATCTTGTTCCTCAAATACCTGGACGACCTGGAACAGGGCCGCGCCATGGAAGCCGAGCTTGTCGGCAAGCCCTATGCCTTCATCATCGACGCTGACCATACATGGTCGAAATGGGCCGCCCCGAAGAAGGCCGACGGCACGTTCGACCATGATACAGCGCTGACCGGGCCAGACCTGATCGACTACATGAACCACAAACTTTTTCCTTATCTCCGAGGCTTCAAGCAACGCGCCACTAGCCCGGATACCATTGAGTATAAAATTGGCGAAATCTTCAGCGAGATAAATAGCAAATTTCAGAGCGGCTATTCGCTGCGCGACGCCCTGGAGCTGGTGGACGAGCTGCGCTTCCAGTCGCAGAAGGAGAAGCACGAGCTTTCCCATCTCTACGAAGCCAAGATCAAGAACATGGGCAACGCGGGCCGGAACGGCGGTGAATATTACACGCCGCGCCCGCTTATTCGCGCGATGATCCAGGTGACGAAGCCGAAGATCGGCGAGCGCATCTATGACGGCGCGCTCGGATCGGGGGGCTTCCTGTGCGAGGCTTACGAATATCTCCGGCAGGGCGAACTAACCACCAGCCAGCTCAAAACCCTGCAAACGCGCACCTTCTACGGCAAGGAGAAAAAGAGCCTCGCCTACGTCATAGCCACAATGAACATGATCCTGCACGGCATTGATGCGCCGAACATCGTTCATACCAACACGCTCGCCGAAAATCTTAGCGACGTTCAGGACAAGGACCGCTTCGACGTGATCCTTGCCAATCCGCCCTTCGGCGGTAAGGAGCGGCCGGAGGTGCAGCAGAATTTCCCGATCAAGACGGGGGAAACGGCGTTCCTTTTCCTACAGCATTTTATCAAGCATCTGAAGGCGGGCGGCCGGGCCGCTATCGTCATCAAGAACACCTTCCTGTCGAACTCCGATGGGGCATCGCGCGCGCTGCGGCAGGAGCTGCTGGAGAGTTGCAATCTCCATGCCGTGCTGGATTGCCCCGGCGGGACATTTCTCGGGGCCGGCGTGAAGACCGTCGTGCTGTTTTTCGAGAAGGGCGCACCTACCCGCAAGGTTTGGTATTACCAACTCGATCCAGGGCGGAACATGGGAAAGACAAATGCCCTTAACGACAACGACCTAAAGGAGTTTGTCGCGCTACAGGCGCGCTTCGCGGACTCGGACAAGTCGTGGGCGGTTGACGTGGCGGACATCGACCGGACGAATTTCGATCTTTCCGTGAAGAACCCTAACAAGGCCGAGGATGATGCCTTGCGCGATCCGCAGGACATCATCGCCGAGATCGTGGCGCTCGACTTTGAAAGCGCAGGCATCCTCGAAGGCATCCGGGGGATGCTGTGAGCAGCCACTGGAAAAATCAAACCTTAGGCGAAGTCTGCAAATTTCAGCGAGGGCTTGTCTATGCGAAGAAAGATGAAGTTCAAACATCCAGTAACGCAGTACTACGAGCAAACAACATAGATTTGGCAACCAATAAACTTAACCTAGAGGAAATCCGATACATATCGGATGATATTACAGTACCGGAGTCCAGGAAAGTTACTAAAGGCTCTATTATAGTTTGCACAGCAAGTGGAAGCAAATCACACCTTGGTAAGGTGGCACTAATAGATGAAGATTGCGATTATGCGTTTGGTGGATTTATGGGCCTGATTACAGCAGAGCCACACATACACCCGAAGTTTCTTTTCTATGCAATGACGAGTCAAGCATATAAGGAGTTCATAGGATCGCTATCGAATGGGATGAACATAAACAATCTCAAATTCGATGACTTACGGTTGTTTGCTTTTCCCGTCCCTCCTCTTCCCGAACAGCAGCGCGTCGCCGCCATTCTCGATGAAGCGTTCGAGGGGATCAGTATGGCGGTTTCGAATGCCGAGAAGAACCTTGCCAATGCTCGCGAGCTGTTCGACAGCTATCTCGACAGCATTTTTATAACAAAAGGTGCAGGCTCGGTCGAAACAACGCTGGGCAAGGTATGTAAATTTCATGGTGGCTCTCAACCCCCGAAGTCAGTCTTTTCAGCGGACTCCGGCCCCGAAAAAATACGTCTCATACAGATCAGGGACTACAAATCGGACCGGCACGTCGTATTCATTCCGAAGTCGCTGGCGCGACGATTTTGTGACACCACTGACGTAATGATTGGTCGATATGGTCCTCCTCTATTCCAGATACTTCGTGGTTTAGATGGAGCTTATAATGTTGCTTTGATGAAAGCAGTCCCAGATCAGAGTGTCCTTTCCAAGGACTATCTTTTCTATTTTCTCAAAAATCGACATATATTGCGCTACATTATTCACGCGTCCAACCGAGCTGCGGGCCAGATCGGTTTGAATAAGGAGACTCTCGAGCCTTATCCAATCTCGTTCCCTGCCCTGAAGGAACAGTCAAAGATCGTTAGCAGGATAGGTGAAATTGCGGCGCAACAGGAAAATTTAGAGCGCATTTACGAGGCTAAGCTCAACGCTCTCACTGAGTTGAAACGAACCATCTTGCATAAAGCCTTTACCGGGGAGCTGACGGCTCGGCCAGAAAAGATTCTGGAGGGGGTTGCGGCGTGAACGAGGCCGAAACCCGCGCCGAGCTGATCGACCCTGCCTTGAAGGCGGCAGGTTGGGGCGTAGTGGAGGCCAGCCGGGTGCGCCGGGAGGTTATCACCCTTGGCCGGCTGCAGGGCGCGGGCGTGCGAGCCGCCCAGGACATCGCCGACTACGTGCTCACCTATCGCAACCACAAGCTTGCCATGATTGAGGCCAAGCGGCGGGATTTGCCCGACACCGAGGGCGTCGGCCAGGCCAAGAAATACGCCGAGAAGCTGCAAACCCGCTTCGCCTACTCCACCAACGGCGCCGGCATCTATCAGGTCGATATGACGACCGGCGCGGAGCAGTATGTCTCCGCCTATCCCACCCCTGACGAGCTGTGGAGCCGGGTCTTTGCCGAAAAGAACGCCTGGCGCGACCGCTTCGCCGCCGTCCCGTTCGAAGACAAGGGCGGGCAATGGCAGGCGCGCTACTACCAGGACATCGCCATCCGGCGCGTGCTGGAAGCCATCGCGGCGGGCCAGGACCGTATCCTGCTGACCCTGGCGACCGGCACTGGCAAGACCTTCATCGCTTTCCAGCTCGCCTGGAAGCTCTTTCAGGCCCGATGGAATCTCGCCGACTGGAAGAGTGACGGGGAGCCGACGCGCCGGCCGCGCGTCCTGTTCCTGGCCGACCGCAACATCCTCGCCGACCAGGCCTACAACTCGTTTTCAGCCTTCCCGGAAGACGCGCTCGTGCGGATCGACCCTGAGATCATCCGCAAGAAGGGGCGCGTGCCGAAGAACGGCAATATCTTCTTCACCATCTTCCAGACCTTCATGACAGGGCGCGACGCGGCCGGGCAGCCCGCGCCGAGCTTTGGCGATTACTCGCCCGACTTCTTCGACCTCATCATTATCGACGAATGTCATCGCGGCGGCGCGAACGACGAAGGCAACTGGCGCGCCCTCCTGAATTACTTCGCACCGGCCGTGCAGCTCGGCCTGACGGCGACGCCGAAGCGCAAGGCGAACGTCGATACCTACGCCTATTTCGGGGAGCCGGTTTACATCTACTCCCTCAAGGAAGGGATCAATGACGGGTTCTTGACGCCCTTCAAGGTCAAGCAGATCGCGACCACGCTCGATGATTACGTCTACACGAGAGACGACGAGCTGATCGAGGGCCAGGTCGAGGAAGGGCGGCGCTACACCGAAAGCGATTTCAACCGCATCATCGAGATCACAGCGCGCGAGCGATACCGCGTGAAGCTGTTCATGGACGCCATCGACCAGAGCCAGAAGACCCTCGTGTTTTGCGCGATCCAGGATCATGCGGCGGCCGTGCGCGATCTGGTCAATCAGATGAAAACGAGCAAGGAGCCGAATTACTGCGTTCGGGTGACGGCCAGGGACGGCGCGGACGGCGACCGGTTCCTGCGCACCTTTCAGGATAACGAGAAGACGATTCCGACGATCCTGACCACTTCGCAGAAGCTTTCCACAGGGGTCGATGCGCGCAACGTGCGCAACATCGTACTGATGCGGCCGATCAATTCGATGATCGAATTCAAGCAGATCATCGGCCGGGGAACCCGCCTGTTTGAAGGCAAGGATTACTTCACGATCTATGACTTCGTGAAGGCTTACGAGCATTTCAGCGACCCGGAATGGGACGGCGAGCCGGCCGAGCCGGTCTCCCCTGCCCCCAGGCCCGGCGGCGAGGAACCGAGGCCGGAAGGCGACGAAGAGGGGGAACCGGGCGGCGAGGATGATCCACCGCGCTCGCAGAAGCTGAAGATCAAGCTGGCCGACGGCAAGGAGCGCAGCATCCAGCACATGACGGCAACGACGTTCTGGAGCGTCGATGGCAGGCCCATGTCGGCGGCCGAGTTTGTAACCCGCCTGTTCGGTGAGCTACCGGCGCTGTTCAAGGATGAGGACGAGCTGCGCGCATTGTGGAGCCAGCCCGATACCCGCAAGGCTTTGCTGGATGGCCTAGCCGAGAAAGGGTATGGCCGGGAGCAGCTCCGCGAGATCGAGCGCATGATCGATGCCGAGAAAAGCGACCTTTACGACGTGCTGGCCTATATCGCCTTCGCGCTCTCGCCGATCACCCGGCAGGAACGCGCCGACGCCAGCCGGCCGTTTATATCCGCGCAGTATGACCCGAAGCTTCAGGCCTTCCTGGAATTTGTCCTCTCTCAATACGTTAAGGAGGGCGTCGGAGAACTCGACCAAGCCAAGCTGCCGCACCTGCTCGAACTTAAATATCGAGCGGTCCGAGATGCCGCGATGGAGCTTGGCGGCATCGCCGCCATCCGGGCTGCGTTCGTAGGCTTTCAGCAGCACCTATATCAATAGCGGATTGTGGGTCAGGCCGTAGTAAGGCGACGCGCCAAATTAGCACGTGATAATCCGGTTTATCACGTGCTCAGGTCGTGGTAGGGGTGAGTAGATGAAAACGACCCCTTCTCTACCGATCCCATCCGCCCGCCCCGGCCAGCTCGCCAGCCTGGCCGAGCTGGCGGCGATCCCCGAGGAGGAGGTGTGGCTCGCCAGCCAGAAGAGCGCCCGCACCCGCCGCGCCTACCGGCTCGACGTGGCGCACTTCATGCGCACACTCGGCATCACCACCCCGGACCAGCTCCGCCAGGTGGACCACCGTGCGGTGATCGCCTGGGAGCGCCTGATGCGCGAGCAGGATGGCGCGGCGGCGTCCACAGTGCGCCGCCGGCTGTCGGCGCTGTCCAGCCTGTTCAAGCACCTGGTGCGGCATGGCACCGCCACGCGCAACCCGGTGGCGGACGTGACCCGGCCGAGCATCAACCGCGAGGAGGGCAGCACCGCCGCCTTCTCGAAGGCGCAGGCGCGCAAGTTGCTGGATGCCCCCTCCCCCGATACGCTGGCCGGTATGCGCGACCGGGCGATTCTCTCCGTCGGTTTGCAGGTGGGGCTGCGCCGGGCAGAGATCGCCGGCTTGAGCGTGGACGACCTGCACCAGAACCGGGGCTATGACGCGCTGCGGCTGACGCGCAAAGGGGGCCGTCGAGACGCGCTGGCAATCCACCCTCAGGCGGCGCAGCGCATCCGAGAATATCTTGATCTGGCCGGTCATGGTGATGACCACGCCGGGCCGCTGTTCCGTCCCTTACGGGGCAATGCCAAGGCACACGACCCGGCCGGGCGGATGGACCCGGACGCCATTGACCGCCTAGTGCGGAAGTATGCGGCCGGGATCGGCCTGCCGCGCGGCTACTCCGCCCACTCGATGCGGGCAACCTTCATTACCACGGCGCTAGAGAACGGCGCGCAGCTGGAGGATGTGCAGAAGGCGGCAGGGCATCGTGATCCCAGCACGACGAAGCTCTACGACCGCCGGGGCTACAATCCCGAGAAGGCGGCTAGTTTTTTTGCAACTTACTAATCGCGCGATCTGGAGCGGGAGCATATGGCGCGTCTGATACATCCAGTTCTGTTCTCCCAGCATTTCGGAGTTACTCAAGCCGAATTCACGAAGGCGGGCCTGCTTGATCCCGTTCTAAACAGCGACACCAAGCTGTTCATCGACCCTCTTTTGCTTTCCTCTAGTTCGAGCAAGCTTATTGCCCGAGATGCCTTTGCGCAGATGAAAGGGCGTTTTGGCGAGATCGTCAATTTAGTTGCGGCGAGCAAGGTGCCCGGCGACAAGGCGTGGCGGACGGCAGCTGAACGGATGAATCTGAATGAGAGGCCAGAGACTGGCCTTGGTTATGGAGGCGCAAGCACGAGCGGCAGCTCACGCCCGGCTGCTCTGAAACAGAAGATACTGACCACAGCCCGCGAGATCATCGAACTCGGCGAGGACAACCCGCAAATCATCTCCTTAATGGGGCTGTTCGAAGAAGGCGTAGGCCCCGACAGCATCAGTGATCTGACCACAAACATCATCACGCCGGTACTTGCTCAAATCACCACGGATTTCTGTGTGAAGCATTCGATACCGATGAGAGCTTTTGAGCGGTTTGGAGGCGCACAACTGCCAGAGAACCCACTACGGCCCGGCTCGGCTGTGCTTCTTGTTCCTAGAGACATTTTGCGCGATCTGCCGTTAGCAGCTGATTGGTCAGATGTATCTCGCGTTGTGCTCGAAATTGCCGAAATTCGGGACGCTTTCAATCAGTTTCTGGGGCCGCTGACCAGAGCGACCTTAGGTCAGCGAAAGCGGGCCTTGAAGAGGGCCTTTCTTCAGTCCCTTGATTTGTTCAAGCGGGTCTTCGCCGAGTTCCTGTCGGCTAGCGACAATTACGACCCTAACGTGGACATGCTCAACTTCTATGCCTTTCGGAACATAATCAGTTCCGATCTGGCGATGTTTGCTGGAAAGATTAAGCCCGCGAGCGTCCCGAGTGCGGCCGAGCTGGAGCGTATCGTCAAAGAGGTCATTGCCCACTTTCGGACGCTCGTGGAACATAACAATTTGTGGGAGTTGTTATGGATCGGCGGGAAGCCTAAGCGGGAACGCGCAGCCCAACTGCTTTTCTTCGCGGTGGCTGACGCCTTTTGCAAAGCCAACAACCTAGATGTCTCACCCGAGGTAAACTCCGGCGGAGGGCCAGTAGATTTCAAATTCTCGCACGGATACGCCAACCGGCTTGTCGTCGAGGTGAAGAGATCAAGGGGTACTGTTGTTCATGGCTACCGAACCCAATTGGAGATTTACAAGGGCGCATCTCGGACGGAAGCGGGCATCTTCCTTGTCATTGATGTTGGAAAAATGGGCAAAAAGCTTCAAATTATTGAGGCTCTGCGGCGCGAACGGATTGCCGCTGGTGAGCGTGCCTCTCTAATCGAAGTGGTTGACGCGAAGCGTCGGGACTCAGCCAGTAAGCGGACTGACGACGTGGATGACTTCGAGAAGGATGATTTCGATGAGGATGACGAAGACTGATCACAGACGGCAGACTTCGAGCCAGCTCTAATCTAGAAATGATAACGTCCTTTATCGTACGCAAACTTGTATTGATCTGAAACGGACGTTTAGGATCAGTACAGGCCAGCCACATACCGTGCCTCGCATTAGGACGCAAGAGAACCTGGGACCGCTTATCAGGCCGGCAAGATGCTTGTCCGGGCGTCTCCCCCGCGTGGCGGGGGCCGGGCCACTGCCCGCTGCGCTCCCGGAGCCGCGAAGGCGCGTCTCCGCCCTTCGGGGCAGTGTCCCTGACGCGCACTCTGGCGCCGGACGGCGCCGCGAGGGGAACCAAAGGGCGCCGCCCTACGGTTCCCCTTCTGCACGCCGCCTACAGCACGGCAGGGCCGCCCCGGATCGCATGGCCGGGAGGACGGCCACGCGCCCGGCGTCATGCACACCCCCTCCCTACCCGCCCAACCTGACCAGGCCCACGGGGCCGTGTGCATCCAGGCGCAAGCGGCGACCGCGGCGGGGCTGGACATGCGCGGGTGCTGGACGGCGACGATGGAAGGCTACCTTGGCCGGGTGCCCAGGCGCTGATCCTGGATGCTGTGCGGGAGGGAGCGGGCGCCAGCGCTGCCGCCCGCCTGGCCGGTACCAAGAAGGAGATCATGGCCGCGGACGCCGCGGCGCTGCTGGCCGGGACAGGGTGGCTGCCGGCGGTGCTGCACGTTCCGGGAGTGACATATCCCGTGGACTCTAGGGGGAGCCGCACCCAGGGCCAGGACGCCGATCCGGTGGCAATGGCGGCGGAGTAGCCCGGCCCGTTCCCTCCTTTCCCTATTGCCCGACTTGGGCCGCCCCGGCAGGGGCGGCCCTCTTTCGCCCGGCACGCCCAGGCCGGAACACGGCGCCCCCGGGAAGCTTGCGCCGGCCGGCGAGGGCCGGCCGGCGCAAGTTTAGGAAGGCGGCGCTGCTGCGCCGCAAAGGGTGCGCCGGCACCCCGCCGTAATCCCTGCCTGAGTGACTGGTGGTGCCGGAAGCGGCCCCTCTTTGGCAGGCGGCGGACTGCGGGGCCAGAAGGCCCGCCTACCACGACGCATCTGCAGGGTGATCCTTCCCTTTCCCTGCTGTCAACGGCACCAGCACGATGCGGAGCGCCGGCCGCCCCTCGCCGGCTGGCGCGACCATGGAACGGCGGTGCAAAGGCGCCGCAAGCAGCCGCGAGCAGTGGGACACTGCCAGCACGCCCACGACCCGCCCACGAGACGCCGCGTGCCGCAGGTGGCCCCCACCTGTCCGCGCCTGCACGCCGTCACGGTCGGCCCGGCGTCATCCCGCTCCGGGTGGGAACTCCGCCACCTCGTAGGCGATGCCGTCGGCGGCCCATGTCACCTCCACCAGCAGGTTGGTCGCGTCGCCGCCGTGCCGTTCGATCTGGTCGAGGGCGACGGCGAACGCCTCAAGCTGCTCCGCCTTCGCAAACCCCTCGGGCGGTCCGTGGATGCAGACGAGGCCCGCGTGCAGGTCCACCCCGGCATACTCGCCCGAACTGCCCTTCGCGCCCTCGGGACCGCGGAAGTCGCGCGCGTTCTTGGTCACGAAGCACCAGTCGCCCTCGAAGATGACCGGAGCCAGTTGCCCGTCCTTGCGCCGCAGCAGGCCGAGGTCGCGCAGGTGGCTGGCTTCGTAGCCGCGCTCCCACGCCAACCCGGCCAGGTCAACGCTCAGGCACTCGTCCACGAGAAAGCGGGCGCGGCTCACGCCGCCGGCAGCGCCGGCCGCGGGACGGTGCCGGACGCGATCACGCGCGCACCGGGCGGCAGGCGATCCGCCAAGGGGCGGCGCGGCTTGCCGCGGGGTCGCTCCACGCTCGCATAGAGCGCCGCCAACTCCACCTGCTCGGCGGTGAGGCTTGGATAGCTCGCCAGGACGTCGGCCAGGGGCAGGCCGGCGGCGACGGCAGCGGCCACGTCTCGGACCGGGACGCGCGTTCCCTGTATGACCGGCTCGGTGCCGCCCAACACGTCGGGGTCGAGCACGGCCATCGCGCGCGCCCGTTCCAGCAGCCTCGCCCGTGCGTCCGTTTCCATGATGAAGGGCCAGAGGTCCGCCGTGACTCCGTCACCCATGGGCAGCGGGCGGCGGCGGCGGCGCAGTGCGGCCACCCGGCGCAGCGCCCCCGTGCGCCCGCCAGAGGACACCAGCCGGATCACCGCCTTGCGGGCGTCCGCCTGCAGGAGATGAGCCGTGCGGAAGTAGAAGGCGAGCAACGGCACGGCGCCCCGGGCAACCTGCCGGCCTGGCCCAGCGCCGCCGAGCAGCGTCTCGGGTAGCAGGTGCTCGTCGAAGGCACGGTGGACGTCACGGACCTCGACCCGCGCGAGGGCGGCCGCCTCGTTGGCGCTGACCATGGGTGGGGCAACGTGCATGGGGTGTTATCCTTCCGATGGCACGGAAAGATACGTAAGCTGCCGGCCCGGCGCAAGCCCGTTCAAGCGAGCTGGGCTTGGCGTCTCCCCCTAGCGGGGGCCGGGCCGCTGCCCGCTGCGCTCCCGGAGCCGCGAAGGCGCGTCTCCGCCCTTCGGGGCAGTGTCCCTGACGCGCACTCTGGCGCCGGACGGCGCCGCGTGGGGGCC
>JAABUR0100002618.1_pt1 | contig 26969 bp, 30 predicted proteins | sample 5560091 | NCBI WGS metagenome assembly JAABUR01 (sample SAMN10711879, study PRJNA513375) | rock metagenome | isolation source: Antarctica rocks | place: Antarctica: Victoria Land, University Valley sud
TCCGCCAAGCCAGGGATCGGGTTGCCGTACGGCGACTCCGTCGGGTGACCGAGGATCTCCAGCAGACGGCGCTCGACAGTCTCAGACATCACGTGTTCCCACCGGCACGCCTCAGCGTGTACGTGCTCCCACTCCAGGCCGATGACGTCGACGAGCAGGCGTTCGGCGAGGCGGTGCTTACGCATGACCCGGGTCGCGAGCCGGCTACCTTCCTCGGTCAGCTCCAGATGCCTGTCGCCTTCGACGGTGAGCAACCCGTCGCGAGCCATCCGAGCCACGGTTTGGCTCACGGTGGGCCCGGACTGATGCAGCCGCTCAGCGATCCGCGCCCGCAGGGGGACGATGCCCTCCTCCTCGAGCTCGAAGACCGTGCGCAGGTACATCTCCGTGGTGTCGATGAGGTCCGTCACGCCGGGAAGTCCGCCTGTCGCAGAGAGGTCGATGCCCCGTCATTGTGTCGCATCGCTTCGGGCAACACCAAGTGTTGGAGGAGCCGCAACGGCGAGCCAAGATGGGGCGATGGCGTGCAGCGTGATGTGGTTTCGACGCGATCTTCGGCTGGCTGACAACCCGGCCTTGCTCGAGGCAGTTGCATCGGGTGAGGGCGTGGTGCCGGTGTTCGTCATCGACCCGGCGTTGTGGCGGCCAGCGGGTGAGCCGCGCCGTGCCTATCTGCAGGCAAGCCTGGAATCGCTGCGCCGAAGCATCGGCGGCCTCGTCGTTCGCAGCGGCGACCCGGTGCACGTGCTGCCCGACTTGGCAGCCGAACTGAGCCCCAGCAGTGTCCACATCGCCGCCGACTTCGGCCCGTACGGCGTGCGCAGGGACGCCGCTGTTGCCGACCGGCTTGAGCCGCTCGGTGTGCCGCTGATCCGCACCGGTTCGTCGTACGCCGTCGACCCCGGCAGTGTCACCAAGGACGGCTCGGCGGGCTACTCGGTTTTCACCCCGTTCGAGAAGGCCTGGCGGGCGCACGGCTGGCCGGAGCCTGCTCCGGCGCCGGCCCCCGTGCCGTGGGTGCTGCCGGAACATCTCGACCAGCGGCCGCGCGTTGGCGACCCGACCCGTGGGCTCCCCGCTGTGCAACTCCCGGAGAACCTGTCGCTGCCCGAGGCAGGGGAACGCGCGGCGCAGTCTCGCTGGCGTTCCTTCCTCGCGGCCGGGCTGAGCAGCTACGCCAAGACCCGGGACCGGCCGGACCTCGACGCCACCTCCCGGATGTCGGTGCACCTGAAGTGGGGCGAGATCCACCCGCGCACTCTGCTCGCCGGCCTGGACGCCGGCTCAGCCGACGCCGAGTCGATCCGCAGGTACCGCACCGAGCTGGGGTGGCGAGAGTTCTACGCCGACGTCTTGTACCGGCACCCGGACTCCGCGCGGCACTACTACCGGCCGGCCTTCGCGGCGATGCCGTACGACGACCCTGGTGCACGCTTCACCGCGTGGTGCGAGGGTCGCACCGGCTATCCGATCGTCGACGCCGGCATGCGGCAGCTGCGGGCCGAGGGTTGGATGCACAACCGGGTGCGGATGATTGTGGCGAGCTTCCTCGTCAAGGACCTGCACATCGAGTGGCAACACGGAGCCCGCCATTTCATGCGCTGGCTCGTCGACGGCGATCTCGCCTCGAACCAGCACGGCTGGCAGTGGACGGCAGGCTCAGGCACCGACCCGGCGCCGTACTTCCGCATCTTCAACCCAGTCGAGCAGGGCAAGAAGTTCGACCCCGAGGGTCACTACATCCGTCGTTATGTGCCTGAGCTGGGCAACGTCTCGGCCCCCGAGATCCACCTACCCCGCGACCCCATCGTCGACCACGCCGCCGAACGCCGCCGGGCTCTCGCCGATTACGAGACGATCCGTGCCGCCGGCCGTTGACCGGCTCCGTATTCACGGCGTGGGGTGCAGTCCGTCGTAGGAGAGGAACTGGCGCTCCCGGGCACTGGCGATAGCCACCCCCACCATGCACGCCGCTCCTCCGGCGGCCAGGGCAAGGGTGGGCGTGGTCAAGGCGGCGGCGGACCCGGCCACGAAGTCACCCAGGCGCGGACCTCCCGCAACCACCACCGTGAAGACGCCCTGGAGCCGGCCGCGGAGGTTGTCGGGGGCCGCAACCTGCAAGATCGTCGAGCGGTACGCCGAGCTGATCATGTCGGCCGCCCCGCTCATGGCCAGCAGCGCAACGCCCAGCCAGAGGGCCCGGGCGAAGCCGAAGGCCAGCACCGCGGCGCCGTAGACGACCACCGAGACAGCGATTGCCACCCCTTGCCGCCGCACCTTGCCGACCCAACCGGAGAAGATGAACGCCAGCAGCGAGCCGATCGCAGGTGCAGCCTGCAGCAGGCCGATGGTCCGGACACCGCCGCCGAAGAACCCCCCGGCTACAGCAGGGAACAGCGCCCGGGGCTGCGCCAGCACCATGGCGAACAGATCGACGATGAACGTCATGCGCACGTTGGGGGCGTTCTTGAGGAATGCCAATCCCTCGACGACCGATCGCAGGCCCGGTCGACCTACCGGAGCTCCCTCCGACGGCTGGGGGGGTATGGGCGGCAGCCGGTACAAGGCGTACAGCGCGGCCGTGAACGTGATGGCATCGATTCCATAGGCGAAGGTGTAGCCGCCTGTGCTGATCGCGAACGCCCCCAGCAGCGGGCCCAGCGTGAAACCGAGGTTGAACGACGCCGAGTTGAGCGCGTTGGCGGCTGGCAGCAGGTCGGCACTGATCAGCCGGGGCACGATCGCCGCCCGGGTGGGGTTGTTGACCGCGAAGCAGCCTGATTGGGCAGCCACGATGAAGTACAACACGGTGGTCGAGCCAAGCCCCGCCGCTGCCTGCACCACCAGGGCCAGTGAGAGCAGCCACAAGCCGCCGGATGCCACCAGCGCCACCTTGCGCCGATCCACGGCGTCGGCGACCGCCCCGCCGTACAGCCCGAAGACGATGAGTGGCCCCAAGGCGAAGAGCCCGACGAGCCCCACCGCGAAGGTGGAGTGGGTGAGTGCCCAGACCTGGATGGCGATCGTGACAGCGGTCATCTGCTGGCCGAGCTGCGAGATGGTGTTGCCCGCCCACAGCCGGCGGTAGTCGGCCGAGCTCTGCAGTGGTCGGATGTCGGTCAGCGTCTTGCTCAACGCGCCAGCCACCGGGTCACTGTAGACCTGCTGTTTGGCCGGTCCGGAGCAGCCGCTGCAAACCTCTTGTCTGGCCGGTCCGGGCGACGTACGGTGTTTGCACACGTGAGAGGAGGTGGTCCGACGGATGTGTTCTTATCGGACATGTGAGGTGGCTAGCCGCTAGGCAGTCGCAACGTTGGACGGTGTAGCGAGTTCCCGTTAGCTACCCGAGCCCGTGGGTGCTGGACAGTCCATCCAGCCGTGGTCAAGTGCCACGCCAGCCTGCGGGCTCGTCCATGCCCGGAGACGGTAGGCAGGCCACCCGTTCTGCTGCCAGCGGCGGTGACCCCATCGCTCCGCCACCCCCGCTTCCTGTCAACCTTGCTTGACGCTTGACCTCACGTCAAGGTAACTTGACGATTATGACCGACGCTACCGACCTCGCCGCCGACGCGGGAAGCACTGACCCCAGCGTGGGACTGCGAGCCGTCCGCGCGTTGCGGACGCTGCTGGAGAAGCTCGAGGCGATCCAGGTGACAAACGCCCGCGTCCAGGACTGGTCCTGGCAAGAAATCGCTGAGGCCCTCGGTGTCAGTAAACAAGCGGTGCATCAAAAGCACGCGGGCGGCCGCCGGCCGCACAAGAGGAGGTAGACATGTTCGAGCGATTCACGGCACGAGCCCGCGAGGTGGTGTCCGCGGCCCGAGATGAGGCGACTCGGCTGGGGCATCAGTACGTCGGCACGGAACACCTGTTGTTGGGTCTACTCACCTCATCGCCCGGACCGGCCGCCCCGGTGCTCGCCGACGCGGGTCTACACCCAGAGGATGTACGCCGCGAGGTGATCCGGCTGGTCGGTACCGGCTGCGACGCACTCGGCGCGGGTGAGGCTGAAGCCCTGCAGGCGATCGGCATCAACCTAGACGCCGTACGCTCCAAGCTCGAGGACTCGTTCGGCGAGGGAGTGCTGGACCAGCCGCACGGCGGACGTCCTGGAGCCCACCTACCGTTCACCCCACGGGCGAAGAAATCCCTCGGGCTAGCGCTCCGTGAAGCCAAGCGATTGGGTCACAACTACGTCGGCACCGAGCACATCTTGCTAGGTCTGATTCAAGAGGCCAACGGAATCGCGGGTCAGATCCTCGCCACCAAGGAGCCGCTTCGCCTGCTCAGGGAGCGGGTCCTCGCCGAGCTCGACAAGGCCGCCTAGCCTTCACTCGAGGACCCCTCCCAGCTTGTCGGCTGCCCGTGCCATGATCGTCCTCAACGCGACGACTGGCGCAGCGGAAGGGGATCCAGATGAGCGGTGTACGGGTTTTGGTTGGCACTCGCAAGGGCGCGTTCGTATTGACGTCGGACGGCAAGCGAGACCGATGGGACGTCAGCGGCCCGCACTTTGCGGGCTGGGAGATCTACCACGTCGCCGGGTCGCCAGCCGACCCGTCGCGGTTGTACGCGTCGCAGTCCACCGGCTGGTTCGGGCAGCTGATCCAGCGCTCCGACGACGGCGGCGCGACGTGGGAGCCGGTCGGCAACGCGTTCGAGTACGACGGCGTGCCGGGCACGCATCAGTGGTACGACGGCACGCCGCACCCGTGGGAGTTCGCCCGCGTCTGGCACCTCGAGCCCTCGTTGACCGACCCCGACACGGTCTACGCCGGGGTGGAGGACGCCGCGCTGTTCCGGTCGACCGACGGCGGCAAGGGGTGGCACGAGCTGGCTTCGCTCCGCGAACACCCCTCGGCCCCGTCGTGGCAGCCTGGTGCGGGCGGGATGTGCCTACACACGATCCTCCTCGACCCGAGCGACGCTGACCGGATGTATGTCGCCATCTCCGCTGCCGGGGCGTTCCGCACCGACGACTCCGGCAAGACGTGGCAACCCATCAACCGCGGTCTACTCTCCGACGGCATACCCGACCCCGACTCCGAAGTCGGCCACTGCGTCCACCGCCTCGCCATGCATCCGACGCGCCCGAACGTGCTGTTCATGCAGAAGCACTGGGACGTCATGCGCAGCGACGACGCCGGCGACTCGTGGCACGAGATCAGCGGCAACCTACCGACCGACTTCGGCTTCGCGATCGACGTACACGCGCACGAACCCGACACCGTCTACGTCGTCCCGATCAAGAGCGACTCCGAGCACTTCCCGCCCGACGGCAAGCTGCGGGTCTATCGCAGCCGCGCTGGCGGCAACGAGTGGGAGCCGCTCACGAAGGGGCTGCCACAAAGCGACTGCTACGTCAACGTGCTGCGCGACGCGATGGCGGTGGACTCTCTCGACTCGTGTGGCGTCTACTTCGGTACGACGGGCGGCCAGGTCTACGCGTCGCCCGACGCAGGCGACAGCTGGGCGCCGATCGTCCGCGACCTTCCGGCCGTGTTGTCGATCGAGGTCCAGACGCTGCCATGATCCGCGTCGTGCTTCCCGCACACCTCCGCAACCTGGCACACGTTGACGGCGAAGTGCAGCTGTCGCTCGATGGCGAGGTCACCCAGCGGTCAGTGCTCGATGCACTCGAGGCGCGCCACCCCATGCTCAAGGGCACCATCCGTGACCAGGCGACCCAGCAGCGCCGGTCTTTTGTGCGGTTCTTCGCCTGCGAGGAGGACCTATCCCACGAGCCCCCCGACACCCCCCTGCCCCAGCGAGTTGCCGCGGGCGACGAGCCGTTCTTGATCGTCGGCGCCATGGCGGGCGGCTGAATGGCTGGAGCCAGGCTTACCGGCTTCGAGGTCCGCGACGGACCACGGCTTCCGCTGACGGTCCTCGCTCGAACCGAGGACCGATCCGGCGACCAGCACCTCCACTGCCGCGCTCCGCGCTGACATGCATGTCCGCGCGTGTGCTTGCACATTCAACACAAGCGGTCGACGACATCGAATCCGCGCAGCACCACGACAGTCACATCGGTAGAGGCCGTGTCATTCCACCCACTAAGCCGCAACGGCACGCACCCGAGGACCGGCCTGTTGGGATACGCCCGAGCTCCGGCCGATGGGGTGTTCGGTTCTGTCCGCACCACCGACCGGAGGAGGCAGCCCACCAGACATCTTGGAGTAGACCGGCCTCGGGGCGGATCACGTCTCCCTTTGACGCGCGCGTTGATCAAGCGCCTCGATCTCAGCAACGACCACCGCCAAGAGGTTGTCGACATTCAGATCCACCGTGGAGACGATTCGTGCCGCTGGGTAAGCGATTCCAAGACTTCCGTCCCGAAGCAATTCTTCGAGAATGTTCAACGAGACCGCTCCGAGAGCGCCCCTGAGGGCCTCTGACACAGGCACCGGCGGACTAGCCAACTGGTTGCGTTCCAGACGGAGCAGGTGCCAAGCGGGCTCGCTTCTGTCGTCGAGCACGGCGGTGAGGTTAGCCACCGACGACCGATACCGGTCGGGGTCTTCGCTCTCAACAGTCACGGTGCCGAGCAGCACGGCCGGACTGAGATGCGTTGCCGGCTTGCGCACTCGTACTACGAGCCGTCTATCTCCCATGATCAGAAACCAGTCGTCATCCCGGTGATCGGCCGTCAGGGCAACATCGGGATCGACGACCGAGGTCACGTACTCGACGAAGCTGTTCCAGAACCGTTGCCAGTCAGCCATGGCGCGCTCGGCCGCTTGTTCCCTGCCGGCGACACGGCGCCGTGCCTCATCCATGTCAGCCCCTCGGCGGCTCTCGCGGCGCCGAACTTCGTTGGCGACTTGACGCAGTCTAGATTCGGTCTCCGTGCTCACAGACGTCGCCGGATCGGCTAGTTGCGAGGGAATGTGACGGAACGCTTCGTCACGTAGGCGAAGGCGCTCGGCAATATCGCTCGGCAGCCGCATCCGAACCCGGCCCCCGGCACGCCAGGTCAACTCCCACTGCACAGTTCCCGGAGTCCTCACCTGCCATGACAGGTCATATCGGAGGTCGTCCTCTCCGTCGAGGACCCCAACACCGACTAACCGAACACCGGCGGCAGCCTCCCACCCGAGCTTCTTGATCACCACTTGGTCCGGGATCCAGTCCGGGTTGCCTCCTGAGCGTGGGTCTTCAGAGGGCCCGATGTTCGCGTCCAAGTCGTCCACGAGCCGGCTGCCACCTGCGCTGGCGTCCCGGCAGCCATCGAGCAGCCGGCGAACGGCGTCAGCGAGAACCCTGTCGCGTCCGGCCTCGTCAAGCGCGCGAGGGCTCAAGCACTCGTCGAATGTGGTGCGAAATCGACTCGGACCGGGTCTCGGCGTCGTCCCTGGTGGGTGCAGCTGTAACCAAGTCCTCAGTTCGTCCCGCAACTCTGACATCGTGGGCCGGTATCGGGCATCATCTTCCGTCGCGAGTTCAAGGAGTCTGGCGAGGTCGTCTGCTGCATGTCCACCGTACTTGGCGAGGCCGGACTCGCGGCGGCGGACGTTGAGTGGTCCTTGAGGAGGGTATTTCGTGCCCGCCATGAGCACCCACAGCGTCTTCCCCAACGAGTAGACATCAGCAGGAAACGGGTCCGTGTGATCAGACCATTCGAGTGTCTCGGGCGCACAGAAAATTCGCAGGGCCTACACGTTGTCCGTCGACTGTGAGGTCCTGATAGATGTGACCCGTGGCGAGCCCGAAGTCACCTACCAACGCTCGACCGCGCCCGAAGAACAGGTTGTCGGGTTTGACGTCACGGTGCGCTACTCCCGCCGCGCCCGCATCGACGAGGGTGTCCGCAGCCTCAGCGACTGCTGACACGACGGTGTCCAACTCTGGGGCAGGGCCAAGGTGCTTGGCCAGAGGGGTCGCCAGTTCCGTAACCATCCATGCCGGCTGGGTGGACCCATCGCAGCCGAGCAGTCGAAGGACGCCGGGCAACTGCTGCAGCAACTGAGTGGTGTCGACCTCGTGGAAGAACCGTTCCGGCCACGGCGACTTCCTTGCCCGCGCAGTCTTGACGACGCCGGATTTGCCCTCAGTGTGCTCGACTTGCCACACGTCGTCGGTGAATCTTCCGCCAGCAATCAACGTCCAGCCCTCGAGTTGGAGCCCCTCGCGGAATGTCGGGCGGCTGAAACCTGGCACGCCAGCAAGGTTCTCATGTGGGCGAGGCTCGCGTTCGTTCACGCGCCCCCAACGATGCTCAGTTCGGGCCCGACCACGATGCAGCTACAGCCGCTATCGCGTCCTCGCCCGCCGATGAGCTCGCTGGCACATAAGCGGCCGGCAGAATGCCGAAACGGTCCACCACATTGACGCGATACAGAACAGCCGATGGCGACACCGACCCCTAACCACTGCCAGTCCTGGTCATCGCGCGGAAGAGAGTGGAAACGGAGTTGCCTACTCCCCGTCGCCTTCGTCGCTCTTGAGGACTCTCACGACTCGACCTACGGTGCGGGCGATGGACTTGGCCGACCGGGCCTTCATGTGGCGCCGGAGCTCTGTCTCGATGGCTATCAGGACCTTGTCGGGGTCTCCGATGGGTTCGACGACTGTCTCGTAGTGGAGTTCGGCAGCGACGTTTACGAGAGCTTCGTACTGGAGTGATTCTTCGCGGTCGTCTTGGTTCTCGAGGAATCTCTGTTGGGCGGGGGTGCTGGTGATGAGGAGCGCGAGCGCCAGGACTTCACCGGCGAACTTGTACCTGTAGTTGCTTGCCCATCGGCGGGCGATGCGGGTCATGCGGATGGCGAGTTCGCCGGTGTAGGGGACGTCGTCGAAGGCGTCGACTAGCTGTTGGAGCATGCGGTTGTAGGCGCGGCGGTTTGCGCTGGCTGCGAGTGCTTCGGCCAAGCCGAGGAGTGCTTCGAGTCGTTGAATGGAGCGGCTGGGTTCAGCGGCGACAGCTTGTCGGTAGAGCTCGGCGGCAGCGGCGGGGTCGCCGGTGCCTAACGTGAGGCCGGCGAGGCTGTGGATAGCGCCGGTGTGGGTGTCGGTGCCGGGTTCAGTGGTGGTGAGGACGATGTTGAGTTGTTCGGTTGCTTCGTCGAACTTGTTGAGGTCGGAGAGACACATGCCGTACTTGAGGTGGCTGTCGGCGATTGCGTCGGTGTCGCCGGCTTCGGTGGCGACTTCGAGTGCCTTGATGGCGTACGTCTCGGCGGCTTCGGGGTCGCGGGTACGGCGACTCATCTCGGCGAGGTTGTAGTACGCGAGCTGTTGGGTGCGGAGGTCCTCGTCTTTGAAGGCTTCGTTGAGGTTGGCGTCGAGGAGGGTGCGGGCGCGTCTGAAGTTGCGCGCCTGAGTGAGGGCGAGCGCGAGGTCGTTACGGATGTGGCGGACGGTGGTGCCCTGCTTGCGGCGGGTGGCTGTAGTGAGCGCCAGGTTGAGGACCCGGATGACGGGTTGAGGGCCATGGTCTCGGTCGGCTTGAGCGGAGAGGGTGAGGGCCGACCATGCGCGTTCGGCCGGCGGGCGTTGCTTGAGGGAGTCGATAAGGACGTCGCCAGCGGTCTGCTGGCTGATCTTGGGCTCTTCTAGCATCTCGAGGCCGAGGTCTTGGAGTGCGTCTGCGCGGAGGGAGTCGGGGAGTTGCTGGGTTCGTAGGGCGATGGTGTGCCAGGTGTCGGCGAGGGTGCCTGCGAGTTTGTTGCCCCAGATGAGGTTGTGGATGACGTGGGGTTGGGCCTGGATGGCGTGGGGGGTTTGCTCTCGTGCGAGGTGCTCCCAGGCGGTGTTGAGCTCAGCTATGCCTTGGTCGAGGTGGTTGTTGTCGACGAGGGTGGCGCCATAAAGGGCGTGCGCTTCGCCGAGCTCGTTGTTGGTTGATTCTGCGATCTCGAGGAGCCGTTCGGCGGCTTGGAGGGCGCGTGCGGTGTCGCCGTGGGTTGCTTCGCTGCGCACCAGTGCTGGCAGCAGTGCTGTGAGTCTGGAGAGCAGGTGGAAGTCGGCTGCGGTTTCGACCGCGGTGCGGGTGCGGCGAAGCGCGAGCTTGTGGTTACCGGCATCTGAAGCGACGGCGGCGAGATTCTGAAGCGCTGCGACCTGCTTGTCGTGGTCGCGGGTTCGGCGTGCGGCTGCAAGTGACAACTTCCATGCGGCTTCTGCCTCGGCGAAGTCACCATCGCGGGTGCTCAGGAGGGCCCGCAGGTGGTGGTAGCCGGCGGTGAGGTTGGAGCTGTGTGCCTTCCCGATAAGGGGTTCGGCTCTGGCGAGCCAGGTGGCGGCGCCGACGTTGTCGTTCTTGTCGAACGCGATGTTTCCGAGGGTGAAGAGCAATTGGAGCTGTCCGACGATGTCTTCGCGGCGTTCGACTTCGGCGAGCGCTTCGAGCGAGAGGTCGATCGCGATGTCATCGCGGCCTTGGAGGCGAGCAACGTTGACGAGGTTGAGCTGTATGTCGGGGATGGGGCGCCGGTCACCGGACTCGGCGTACGCGATGGCCTCGAGGAACATCTGGTTTGCGGTGTCGTAGTGGAGGAACCCGAACGCAAGTAGTCCAGCGACATTGCTGAGGTAGGCGGCGTTGTTCGGCTCTGTTTCGTCGCCCAGCTGGTTGCGCATGTTGAAGCCGAGGGCGCTCAGGAGGCATGCGAACTCGGGGAATCCGGAAGCGCGCATCCATTCGGCGAGGCCGACGACCCGGCCGACGCTGCCTTCCGAGTCACGGCGCCTCAGGGCCTTGCGGGCTGCGGCGACTTCGACTTTGAGGGTCTGCCCTTCGGGCCCGATGTTTGCCAGGTTGTTTAGAGCCTTATTGAGACGCCGGTCGACGTCGCCACCTTGGGTGGCCCACTCGACGAGCTGGTTGATGAACTCTGCGGAGTAGCGGCCTGCGAGGTCTTCGACCTTCACATCGCACCTCCCACGTGCAGGTCCGTCCCGACGCCTTCGAGAGAGACCTGCTTCTTGTGAAGTTGCCGTTCCCTTTTGGCTCGTACGGCGCTGGCGACGAGGGAGTCGAAGATGCGTTGCTTAAGGTCTGCCATCGACGAGTACTCGCCGTACGTGGCTTCGCGTGCTTCCTCGGCGAAGAACTTCTTGGCTTCTTCCTCACGGTTGCAGTTCTTGGGGCCGAAGATGATGACGGTCACTGCGTTGTCCTTCGCTGCGACGTACTCGCGGCGGGTGATGTCGGTGAGCCGGGTTCCGAGGATTAGGATGAGGTAGTCGCTGGTGCGGGCGTTGCCGAGGCAAATGGCTTCGCCACACGTTTGGCCGGCGATGCCGTTTTTCTCCCACCACCAAGGGTTGTGGAACCCGGTCTCTGCGATTGCTGCCGCGGCTGCCTTGCGGGCTCTGGTCAGCTCTCCAGAGCGCATCTCCGAGGAGATGAAGACACGTAGGCGCAAAGGGTCGCGGGCGTAGATGACTTCCTCGTAGACGCTCACCGGTCACGTCTATCCGACGCCATGCGCCTTACCTTGGCACAGCACGGCGTCACCGACCCACTCCTAGGTCGGGATCGGTTCGGGTCGATATCGACAGACGGGGCGCACAAAACTCGTGGGGTCCGCGCTGGGAGAGTGAGGCTTGGAGTCTGACCCACGTTGTCTCGAGACCACCGATAGTTCAGACGGTCTAGGCGCCACAGTGGGCGCTCTCCCTAGCGGCCTTAGTCCGCGCGACGTACGGAGCCGCGATGCGCATGTGCGTCTTTCCGCCGCGAATGAAGCGGGCTCAGTCCCCGGCGGCCAGACGCAAAATGCTCTGACCCACGCTGGGGGCAGTACCGACTGTTGTTCCCGATGCAAGGCAACCCTGACCTCCGGCGCCGAGGGAATCCGCACGCTCGACCGGGGATGGACACGGGTCGACATATGCGAGATATTGACTATCGATGGAAACTTGGATGGGGGGGCCGCGATGTGAAATGGCTCGACTATGCTGCACCGTTCTTGGGCGCGGTCACGTTGGAGGTTGTGCACTGGTACGGCCTGCGAGGAAAGTTGGCCCTCGCCAGGTACAAGCGGCTACTCAAGTCGACGGAATACTGGGTGATTACCGCGGCGATGACCGTTGTTGGCGGTCTTGGAAGTCTGATCTTGGCGGACGGCAAACTCGATGCCGGGCGGCTACTGGTACTGGGCGCTGCATTTCCGACCTTGTTCAAGGAGTTGGTGAGTAGCGCACAGGCGGGGGCTGGCCCGAAGCTCGGTGATGACGAAACTCCATCGATCGTTCGTGACTACTTCTCACCTGGGCGGTGAAGAAACGGTGGGCAGGCGCTACTTGGCAGTGCTCATTGCGATCCTCCTTCTCTCCATCGCGGCATGTGGGGGAGGTGGAGGTGGCGGGCCAGTTGCGCGCACTGCGCTCCAGCTAGAAAAGTTCGCCGCGGTAGCCAATGGCGCGGACGAATTTCGCAACATCTGGGGCCGGTCACCGTCTGCAACCGAACTCGACAAAGCCCTCGCAGCTGCGGGGCGGGCCCCCGAAATGGGATTCCACGTCCCAGTAGCGACTCAGGCCAGGTCCGCTGCGGAGTCCTTCCTTGAGCAGTACCGCACATCCAGCGCTGACGTAGTCACCCTCGTCGGGCACAACGACGGCGGGACGTTTAGATTTGCAGATGGCAGTCCTCTTTCGTTCTCCGAGCTGTCTTTCGCGGGCGGGCCACCGGTCGCACTGATCTCCTGCAACTCCATGACATACGCCAACGGACAGGCGGTCGGGGTCCCTAGCGCCATCACGTTCACGGTGGCCTACGCAACGGAAGCAAAGTTTGCCGCCAGACTAACCTCACGCACGAGTGTCCCCACGGTCCCAGAGCTGCAATCGATGCTGGTCGAATCTCTGGAAGAAGCAGCCGCTGAGTCGGGCGTCCAAATGAAGTACGTGGTATTTGGAGTGGGAACAGTCGGCGGCGGGATCGCGGTCTGGCAACAAGTGGCTTGAGCGGCGGGAGTCCTCCACCACAAACACGTGCTACCCCAATGTGGAATGGGCTGGCGCGGACCCGACCCCCTCGAGTACGAAGCCGCTGCCCTGCACTCGCGGGTCTGAAACCTCGAGTTCGTCGCCGGGAACAGGCGCGCGCGGCATGGGCCGCGCCCGGCTTCTCTGCACCCTCAACGGGGGCGACTTGACCTACACCGTAGAGGAGGAAGAGGTCCTGATGATCGCGGTCGCTGCCGGGCGGCAGCCTGGATGCACGTCCGCTGCGAAGGCGCGTCATATCGGCCTCCCTCTGTCAAGAGCGCCTCTATCAAGTGCGCGGTTTCGGCGCCTTCCAGGGTGCTTCGGCTTTCCGCGCTCACTCATAACGATCAATGTCAGAAGCGAGAGCGCAGCTCTTACCCCTAGCCCGGCGAACAGCGACCAGAAGACACTGCTGGTAGCTGCGCCCACCGCCGCAACGACGGTCGCAGTGATACCAAGCACGGCGACAAGAAGGACGGCGTGCTGGATGTGCCGATCCGCAAGAGCCTCAGCGCCTTGTTCCAGCTGGCGACTAGGAGCTGCTGCTGAGCGTCGAGCATCCGCTTCTGCGACTCGACCAGCAAGCGCTGTTGCTCGAGGATCTGACCGCTGAGTTGTAGAGCGGACTTCTCGCGTTCCACCTGAGCCTCGCGCTGCATCCGCGTCGCTCGAGAAATGTCTTCAAGCTGGCTGTCGAGGGCGCGCTGCTGCTGTTGGATATCCCGCGCCAGATTAAGGAAGTCTGGGCAAAGAAGGGTCCCCCCGGCATGTCTGGCACGACATCACGTTAGTCGTTCGAGAGGAAGCGATGCCGACAGAGATCACGGAAACGTCAGCTTATAGGAGCTGATAGCGCGCTTCGCGATGTGCGTCTTTCCACCGCCTACGACAGTCAAGACGTGAAGCATCCGCACGCTCGACGGCTCGGCTCCGTTCTGTCCTGGCAGAACGACAGGTGGACACCTAGGGGGCGGGTAGATCCTAAATGCCTCAACATGGAGACGTTCTCGCCGGCCAACCCGTGATAGGGAATAGGGTCGGCGCCCCAGTTGGCGCTAGAACGGACTCGCTCGACCGATTCCATAGACCCAGATGACAATCTCGACCCGGTTCCGGGCGCCGATCTTGCTCATGACGCTGGCCACGTGGAACTTGACCGTGCTGAAGCTGATGTGCAGCGTCTCGGCGATCTCGTTGTTGGTCAGGCCGCGGGTCACCGCCAGGGCGATCTCCTCCCGGTCGGTGAGGGGGACCACCGCCTCGGCCGCGCGCGGGATCGCCGAGTCGGTGAGGCGGGCGAGAGACGAGAGGTGACGCTCGGGGAGATCAGCGCATCGCCGACCACCGCCGCGCGCACCGCCTAGACGAGCAACTGAGGACCGTCACCTCGAAGGGTGTAGTCGTGTGTGTGCATGCTTCCACGCAGACAGCCGAGCAACCTCACCAGCGCTGAACACCACTCAACGCCCCAATGCTCTCGCCGGCTAATAGTCAACCGGGAGCGTGCAACGCACTCGCCGCGATGGGCTTGGCCGTCGCTCCACTGGGCGATCAGTGGTTGCGGGGATCCGGTCACGCACGAGGACCGGGCTTCGCGCCACGCCCGATCCCAGGGTCACTGCCCCGCGTCCCCAGTTCAGGTCGATGCGCAGACCCGCGTGGTCAGACCGCGGCCACGGCAAATCTTGCTCTAGCGTGGCGGGTCTCCTTCGATCAGACGGCCGGCTCGGGCAGGAGCTCCCGTACCTCTTGCGCACAGCGGCAGGCGACGGCGATCTTGGCAGCCCACTCGAGCGCCTCCTCGCGTGAGGGCACGTCAACGACCGCGAACCCGCCGAGGACCTCCTTGGTCTCCGGGTACGGGCCGTCGGTGACCGTCCCGTCGGTGGCCACGACGCTCGCCCTCTGGCTTTCCAGTCCGCCGCCGAAAACCCACACGCCGGCGACCTGGGCCTCCTTGACCACCGCGTGCGCGGCCTTGGCCACGTCGGGCAGCTCCTCCTCGGGGAAGGTCATCGCGCCATCATCGAACGAGATCAGGTACCGCGTCATCCCATGACTCCCTTGTCCCGGCGGCCACCTCCGACCGCCTCTCACCTCTTCTACGAACGCCTCGCTCCGTATGCGACACTCTGCCAGAAGAAATTTCCACGAGACCTCGGCCGCACGCTCGCGCCGCCCCATGGAGAGGGTTCGGCGCAGCTTCCGAGTGCTCAGACCAACTCGCCGCGCTTCCTGCTCAGGTAGGCGCGCTCGGCGGAATTCTGGGTGGCGGCGATGGCGGCGTCGTACGACTCCTTCGCCTCGGCGGTCTGGCCGAGCCTGCGGAGCATGTCGGCGCGGGCGACGTGCCATGCGTGGTAGCCCGTGAGCGGCAGCCGGTCGACCAGAGTGAGGGCGACCTTCGGGCCGTCTAGCTCCGCGACCGCGACCGCGCGGTTGAGTGCGACGATCGGCGACGGGTCGAGCCGGGTCAGCTGGTCGTACAGTGCGACCACCTGCGACCAGTCCGTGTCCGCCGCGGTGGGGGCGTCGGTGTGGACGGCGTTGATCGCGGCGAGTATCTGATAACGGCCGGGTCGGTTGATCGCGAGGCACTCGCGGACCAGGTCGTGCCCCTCGGCGATCAGCCCGCGGTCCCAGCCGGCGCGATCCTGCTCGCCGAGCGGGACCAGCTGCCCGTTCCGCACGCGGGCCTCACGCCGGGCCTCGGTGAGCAGCAGCAGCCCGAGCAGACCGGCCACCTCCGGCTCCTCGGGGAGCAGCTGGCGGAGGACCCGTGTCAGCCGGATGGCCTCGCCCGTGAGCTCGGCGCGCACCGGGTCGCCGTCGCCGGTGGCGAGGTAGCCCTCGTTGAAGACGAGGAACAGTACCGCCAGCACGCCGCCGAGCCGCACGGGGAGGTCGGCGGCCCCGGGCACCCGGTAGGGCACCTTCGCCGCCGCGATCTTCTTCTTCGCCCGAGTGATCCGCTGCGCCATCGTGGTCTCGGGCAAGAGGAACGCCTGCGCGATCTCAGCCACAGTCAGCCCACCGAGGAGGCGGAGCGTCAGCGCGATCCGCGCCTCCGGTGCGAGCGCCGGGTGGCAGCAGGTGAACAGCAGCCGCAATCGGTCGTCCTCTATCGGTCCGGTGCGCTCGTGGGGCGTGTCGTCGTGGTAAATGAAGGCCGCCTGGTGCTTCGCGTCGCGCTGCTTCTCGCGGCGGATCCGGTCGATCGCGCGGTTGCCCGCGGTGGTGGTGAGCCAGCCGCCGGGGTTGGGAGGTACGCCGGACTCCGGCCACTTCTCCAACGCGGCCACGAGCGCCTCACCCGCCGCCTCCTCGGCGGTGTCGATGTCACCGAAGCGGCGGACGAGCGAGGCGATCAGGCGGCCGTACTCCTCGCGGAAGACCTGCTCGACGGCCGCCGTTCCACCCTGCATCGATCAGTCGTCGTTCGTGCCGGCTCAGGCGAGGCCGTCGAACGGACGGACCTCGACCTCGCCTCGGCACGCCTTGGACCCTTCCGCCGCGAGCTTGAGCACCACGTCGAGGTCGGGCGCGTCGATGACCCAGAAACCCCCGATGACCTCCTTGGTCTCGAGGTAGGGCCCGTCGGTCATCACCGGCGTCTCACCCTGGCCGTCGACGACGGTCGCGGTCGACGCCGGCTGAAGCCCACCTGCGAAGACCCAGTAGCCATCGGCACGGAGCTTGTCATTGAAGGCGCCGGTCGCGGCGAACGCCTTCTCCATCTCCCCCTTGGAGCCGTAGTTGCCGAACTCGTCCCTCTCGGCGGGGCCGTGCACGGTCAGCAGGTAGTGCGTCATCTCAGTTCTCCTCAGCTCCGGGGCGGTCCCGATGACCGCCTTCCACTCCCACCACGAACGGCATCCCACCGATACGACAACCTGCCACAGAAAGCCTTGCGATCGGGTTCCTCAGAGGCCAACTGCCGTTCGACGCTCTGTAGCAGTAGCACCGGGTCGCAGAAGCACCGGACGCTCGCGGTGCCGTGGGTGTGCTGGGCCGCCGTAACCCCAGCCGACAGGAGGTGGGCGAGATCCTCCAGTTGACACTTGATAAAGCGAATGCTTGAGTAACTCACATGGGAACCACCTTCGAGGATCAGCAGCTCGATGCCCTATTCACGGCGCTCAGCGACCGCACCAGGCGAGACATCGTGGCCCGGCTGAGCACGGGCGAGGCGACGGTCAAGGAGCTGGCGGAGCCGTACGCCATGAGCATGCAGGCCGTTTCGCAGCACATCCGGGTGCTCGAGCGGTCCGGCCTGATCAGCCAGGGACGGCACCGGCAAACCCGGCCATGTCGGCTCGAACCCGCGGCGCTCGAGGCCGCGCTCTCATGGATCGAGGAGAGCCGGCGCACGTGGTCAGACCGAATGGACCGGCTGGAGACGCACCTCGCCCGCTTGCAGGAGCGTGAGAGCCAATGAATGACGACGAACTCGTCTACCGGCGGGTCTTCCGCGCGCCGTGCGAGCTGGTGTGGCGGTGCCTCACCGAGCCCGCCGAGCTCGCGCATTTCTGGGGCCCGAGCGGCATGGCCACGCCGATGGACGGCATCATCGTCGAACTCCACCCCGGTGGCCGGTTCGAGACCCTGATGCTCGGCGAGCACGGCAGCCACCGGATGGTCGCCACCTTCACCGAGGTCGTCCCGCCCGAACGACTCGCCTGGGTCGAGTCGGCTACCGGGATGCACACCACCAGCACGCTCAACGACCTCGGCGACGGCAGAACCGCAGTCGTCATCCATCAGCGGAACGTGCCCGAGGCTATGCGCATGCCCGAGGCCCGGACCGGCTTCCTCACCTCCCTCGACAAGCTCGAGGAGCACCTCGCTACCTCATCCAGGGAGACCGATCGTGACCGACCCGCAGTCGTGGGTAGCGCCGACCTACAAGAGGCTCGCCAATCTTCTCACCGCCACGGCCGTCGACACTTGGGACGCCCCGTCGCTGTGCGAGAAGTGGCTGGTGCGCCATGTGATCGCGCACGTGACGATGCCAGCGCGGCTGACTCCCGAGCAGTTCGGGACCGAAATGGCGGCGGCCGGCGGCGACTTCACCGTAGTTTCCGACACCGTGGCCACGCGGGACGCTTCACTGCCCGTCGCCGACCTCCTCGATCAGCTCCGATCGCCGAGACTGCACGCGTGGCAGCCGCCGGGCGGCGGTGCAGCCGGTGCACTGAGCCATGCCGTCATTCACTCCCTGGATGTGACGATCGCGCTCGACCGGCCCGGTTGCACCACCAGAGGCTGCGACCGCCGTCCTCGACCAGCTCACCGCCGCAAGCGGCACCTGGTTCGGGGTCGACCTGACCGGTGTCCTGCTCGAGGCCGCCGACACCGACTGGAGCTGGGGAAACGGCCACCTCGTTCGCGCCGACAGCGGCTCTCTGGTGGCACTCCTGAGCGGCCGAGCACTGCCCGACGGCCGGACACTGCCCTCGGCTGACAACACCGGGGCCGACACGCCCCCAAGTGAGGATCAAGGACAGTACGTCTGCAACTTCCCAACACGGCCTCCACATAGGCCCGACGTCGCTCATCGGCAAAGTCGGTAGACATCGCGCCCGGCTTGTCTCAAGACAGGATCTGCTGAACGCGGTCTGCGCGTTGCGTCTTATCGCCGCGCCTGCCGAGGCGCTGCCTAGGCGCACAATCAGGGGGTATTTACGCTTGGTTCACGCGGGCGCTGGCGGCCTTTCTCAGCTGACCGCGTCGAGCAGCAGCTTCGCCGCCACCGTCGCCCCGTCGGTGCTGATCATGCTGGCCACGGCGGTCGCTCGTGCGCGGGTCTCGGGGGCCAGCGCCGTCTTGAGCGGGGCTGACAGGGACTCGGTGCTGGGAGTCGGACCGTCGTGTGCCGTGCCGATGCCAAGGTCGGCCACCCGGCCGGCCCAGTACGGCTGGTCCGCCATTTGGGGAACCAGCACCTGGGGAGCGCCGGCACGGGCGGCCGTCGTCGTCGTCCCCGCGCCGCCGTGGTGCACGACGGCGGCCACCCGGCGGAACAGTGTCTGCTGGTTGACCTCGCCGACGGCGAAGCAGTCGTCCTGGTCGTCGATCAGGGCCAGGTCGGCCCAGCCGTGGGAGACGAGTGCGCGGCGGCCCTGCGCGCGGATCGCCTCGATGACCACGCGCGCGAAGTCCTGCGGGGCGCGCATGCTGCCGAAGCCGACGTACACCGGTGGTGCGCCGGCGTCCAGGAACGCCACCAACTCGGCCGGGAGTGGGCGAACGTCCGGCAGGATCCACGCGCCGGTCTGCACGACGTCGAGGTCCGCCGGCTCCTGCCACGGGGCCAGGGTCGGGTCCGCCGCCAGCCACGGCTGGTCGCCGAGGATGTGGGCGCGGACGTTGTCCACCGGTGGCAGGCCGACCGAGGCCCGGCGGGTGTTGAGCGCCGCGCCGAACAGCGCGTTATAGCTCTGGACGTCCAGATCATTCAGCACCCGGTTGTCCGTCACGTCGGGTGGGAACGGCCGCCCCGGTAGCGGCTGCGGCGGGTGGTGCGGCGACGGCAGGAAGATCGGGCAGTAGTTCACGAAGACGGAGCGGATCCCCAACTTCTCGGCCACCGACCGGGCGCCGGCCACGGCCGGCATCAAGCCGCTCGCCACCAGCGCATCGCATCCCTGGGCGGCTGCGGCGAGCTGGTCGAACTGCGCGGCGATCAACTCAGCCGCGAGCCGGGGCACGTCCGCCGCCGACGGCCGCGTCGCCTCGTGCACCAGCGGGCGCACCGGGCGACCGACCGGGATCAGCGGCACGCCGACCTCGGCCAGCCGCTCCGCGCAGTCCGACGGCGCGCACAGCTGCACCTCCGCACCGAGCTCCCGCAACCGCACCGCTAACCCCGCCAGCGGTTCGACGCCTCCACGCGAGTCATACGTCGACAACAACACCCGCACTTCGCAACTCCCATTTCCGAAGGTCCTGGCCTCGGACGCGATTCTGCGGCCTCACCCGGGTCTTGCCGCAAGCCCCCCAGTGCGCTATACGTTGAGAGTGGAGAGGGCGTGGGCACTCTCCTTTCCCTTTGTCGTCCGTCCGTTGTGGACGCACAACCTCCCCGCGATACGGTCGAGCCCCGTGCGGCAGTACGGAATGAGCGGGCGCCGCTTCGCTCCCCGGCCGTCTAAAAGACGCGTCATTGCGCCGCCAATGATCGTCAAGACGTTAGGCGGCCGCCCACGCGGTGCTCGGGTCCGTTCCTGTCCCTGGACAGATCGTCATGGGAACTTCGAGGCCAAGGGCCTAATCCACTCAGCGCGGAGATTTTCTCACCGGCAAACACGCGAAACGGAGAGTGCGCGCACTGCTGACAGACTTCCTAAGGTGAGCGACCGGATCGTCGATTGGGTGTTTCCCGTAGTTACCGCCGCGCAGGCCGACGGCGGGGTTGAGATCCGGCTTCAAGGCACAGGCTTTCTCCTGGCCGGTGGCGACGGGCTGGTGATCACGGCCCGGCAGGTAGCTAGGGCGCTCGGGGAGGGACCGGCCGGCGGCATGTTCCGCGACGATGACGACGGGTGGCGGCTCACGAGCGCCGCAGAAGTCGAGACCCATCCGCGTGAGGACGTTGCCTGGCTGCGTCTGGAGACCGATGACCACGGGTCGCAGCTGCGATTGGACCCCGGCGAGCGGCACCGGGCGACGCCTTACATGGTCTGGGACTACCCCGAGGACGTCCATTACGAAATGGTCGACCACTCCTTCGGGCAAGGCCTTGCCTCGCCCGGACCTCATCTACAGCGAGGGCTACGTGCGGCGCCGGATGACCGGCATACCCGTCGACAGCGTCAACGGGCACAATTTCTTCGAGCTCAGCGCCGTCGCGGGTGACGGTTGCAGCGGAGGGCCGGTCATCTGGAAACGTTCCGGCCTTCCAGGCCCATGGCAGGTGATCGGCGTTTACATCGGGCAGCGCACCAACTACCTCGCAGACGATCCGGACCGCCGCAGGAGCACCGCCGACGTTGCCGTCGGCTACGCAACCCGCGTCGCTGGCGACGACTGGTTCACAGAACTAATCCCCTGATCCCCACCGATCCGCCGGCGGTCGGGGCTCCACTCGGCGCAGCGCTGGCCGCGGTCGTCGTGTGCCGTTCGGCTTCTGGGAACGATGCACCTGAGGGCGGCGGTCTTTGGCGGCGGAAGGACGCACCTTGACCGCGCTCTGTCCGCGGCCGCTCGGTAAGAACGTTTTGATCGAGTTTCTCAAGTCGACGATCAGCGGCAATCTGTGGCCCGCGGAGGCGTCCTGACGGCGGGCTCACCTTGGCCGGCGCCGGCTCGTTGGCCACGGGAGCACCGAGACCCCGTACCGAAGCCGGTTCGGGGTCTCTGGTGCGTCGTGCCGCTCTTCGTGCGGGCGGTCAGTGGTCGCGCTGGACGAGCGTGACCTTGGTGCCCATTGGAACGGTCACCCGGACGCCGCCGCGCGGATCGGGCTCGACTTCTACCCCGTCGAGCGGTGAGAGGGGAGAGGCCGTCTGGCTGGGCGGCGCGGCCAGGGCTCGAATCACCTGAACCATCCGACGGTCGACCGCGTCGTCCCCGGCATCGTCGTAGGCATCTAGCGCCCCACGGTCGTCCAGATCCCGCACGAACGTCGAGGTGTCGAAGTAGCGCACCGGCCTGGCCTCCCCTCGCTTCCACAGACCACCGGGGACCGGCTGGCCGATGGCGCCGGCCATCTCGATCGCGGGCTCGACGTCGAACACGACCCGGCGGTCTTCACGGCGGCGCCATCCAGTGATGTAGTAGACGGACACGATCTGGTCGCCGTAGATGCCCAGCAAATAGTCCCGCTGCTCCCTCCCGCCGTGCTCGTAGAGGGCCTCCGTGCTGAGGCCGTTCCACTCCTTTCCGTACCTGTCGAGGGACTGCTTGCTGAGGCCGCTCCACTCGGTGGTGGTGTCGTGCTTGATCTGCTGAAGCAGGACGTCGTCGGGGATGCCGAGGCGGACCTGCTCCATGAGGCGCCTCATGGAGCGCTTCAGGTTGACTACGATCACTTGTGGGTTCTCCTTTCGGGAGATCTCGGCGGGGCCGCGCGGGCTTGCCAGGGCTGAGCGCGGCCCCGCATCTACATCTTCGAGATCATTGTGACACGAAGATGGTGATGTTGCCTGCAAGGAAGCGCATATCCTCTGGGACCAGGCCCCTTACGACTTGACCGTGAGGTGGACCCCAACCTTGACCCCGATCGGGGATCGGCTCGCGGAGCGTCCGGCCCAGCGAACCTCGCTATTGGCGCTGGTCGGCCACGTCACTGGCGAGACATCTGGATGCCTGCTCGGTAGGTTGCGTAGGAGGCTCGCGGTCCAGCCGCCGCCACCGATCGAGAGGCCTCACGGTGGGTCGAGGGCGAGTCGACAGCCACCTCTGTCTCAGGAAGCAGTCAGGAGTGGGCGGAGAACAGGCAGGTGTGAGCGACGCTGATGGCGACGGTACGGGTGTGACCCTTTCTGACGACAGGGTCGCTCTCCGACCTTGGTCGAGAGATGATGCGCGGTTCATGGCGGTAGCAAGCGCCGACCCAGCGATCCGACGCTACAACGGGGACCACGACCGGCGAGGGCACCCGACTCCGCCGCTCTCCACGACGCAGGCCGAGTCCGTTATCGAGCAGTTCGCGCTGACCTGGCGAGCGTTCACTGCGACTGGAATACCCTCGGGCGTTGCGTTCGCGATCACGGACGCGAAATCCGGCGAGCTGGTCGGCTGCTGTGGAGTTGACGACTGGACGAAGGAAGGCGTCGCGCAGTTCGGATACTGGATCGCAGCAGGTGCGAGAAGGCGTGGGTACGCCAGTCGGGCGACGATCCTGCTCACGCGCTGGTTGTTCGAGCTTGGCGCCGCTCGTGTCTTCATGACGATTGTCGCGGGGAACGAGGGTTCCGTCTCGGTGGCCCACCGGGCGGGATTTGTGTATGAGGGAACGATGCGCTCACACGCCGTTTGGCAGGGCCAGCGTTGTGACGTGATGTGGTTCGCTGCGTTACCGGATGAGTGGCCGATGCGCCGTCCAGAGGAACAGGTGTGACCCACCGGTCTCACGCGGGGGTCTTTGATGACTGAGCTGGAGAGGTTGACTTTGGAAGAGCCCCGAAGACTGAACGGCGTGCAGCCAGGCATCCTGCACCGGCACGCTCCGCGTGACCATCCCCTGCGGGACAACCCGCGAAGATCCCGGCGACCTCCACGACGCGGTCGAGCTCGTTTCGGTAGCGGTTCCTCAATCGGCCAGCGCACTCGGTGTGTGAGTGGTCGACCACGCGGGCTGTGGTCGGACAGCGTCAGCCTTGGCACGGGTGCGGGGCCGGGCGCGGCTAGAGGAAGCGTGCGGCGTCTCGTTCTTTGCGCGGCGCCACTGGGCCGATCTGCACGGACACGAACCGAAGGATTTCGTCCAGACTGGCACTGCCGTCGATGACAACTTCGCCGGGACTGCCCAGCACATCCGAGGGCACGTACCACTCTCGGAGCTTGTCGGGAGGGATGGCAGCTCGCAAAGGTCGGTCTTCGTGGCGTCGCAGCGTCTCCTCGAGGGGAACGTCGAGGTAGAAGACGTGGCTGGGGCCCGGATGAATGTCGACCAGGTGGCGGAGCATCGGGCCGTAGTGATCAGAGATCAAGATGCCCTCGAGGACCACGTGATGGTCGAGCCCAAGGCAGTAGTGCACGGTGTTGGCGATGAGTCCGATGTTGTCCCCGCCTGGAATATCGTGTTCCCGCAGGACCACCCGCCGGAAGTGGTCCTGTCCGATATTGGCGGTGCCACGCCCGAGGGCGAGTTGCAGCTCGCGCGCGAGTGTGGTTTTGCCAGAAGCGCAGTTTCCCCGAAGAATCACCAGTCTCGCCAGGGCCGCATCCACATCGACGAAACTATCAATTTCGTTCCGACCTCAACGTCCGAGGATCGGCAGATCCGATCGACTCGACTGAGTAGGGGTGCGGATCTCGCTGACGAACCTGCGTAATCTCGGTGGTCTTGGTGAGGGCTGCTACCGAACTGACACAGCGAACACGTTTACAACGTCCTCTGGGAGTTGGCGCATCAGCCGCAAGGGTGTCACTGGTCCCTATCGCGGCCCATGTCCAGCGACTGCCAGGCATCGTCGGCCCGCGGTAGAAGCTTGTCGTCTGGCAGTGGACCTCCGATGGGGTCCAGCGCGTGTTGGACGACCTCGCAGAAGATGTCGTGCCGGGCGGCGACGTCGCTTGTGGACAGCCAGCGCTGGATGACTTCGAAGAATGCCGGGTCAGACTCAGCGAGCCGCGCCACGTCTTTCTTCCAGCCTTCGTTATAGATTCCGCGCGCGTTGAACCATGCCTGCACCGCCGCCACGAACGGTGAAGCTGTCGCATGCGCAAGGCAACCCGTACCACGGGATCCTCGGCACGGCTGAGCAAGGCCGCGTTGACTTTGACGTCATGGGTCAAGAACGAGCAGCGGACGCCGACACGGCCGGTCATCTGGTCGCGCCGCTGCCGCGCGTCGAGCGCGTGGACCCGCGCTTGCGCACAGCTCAGCACGGACCGCAGCGTTGATGGCACATGCGACGGACCCCTGCGGTCGATGCTCGCCCCTCATGAGGGATCCGATCGGCACAGCTCCGGTCCCACTCGCCGGATCACTACCGCAGCACCCCTCAACATCGCCAACGACTCGCCACGACTCCGGCAGATCGTCCCCGCAACGCGATCGGTTTGCGGACACACGATGTAAGCGCCGCTCGCGGCCACGAGAGGCGGCTCGGCCGACCTTCCATGACTTCGCGCGGATGTCCCCGCTCGCGTCCGTCCTGGCGTGGCGACGGTGCCACCCCCCAGGGTGACGTCAGTGCCCTCAACGGAGACGTGGGCAATCGTGAGGTGCTCGCAGCTGCTCAATCTGGCGCGACACTGAGCACTGTGCGTGACATCGTTGGCGTGTGGCGCTCGGCGGCAGTTGTGCCCGTGAACACCACACTCCGGGCGCCGGGGTACCTTCGTCTTATCTCGTCCGAGTGTCTCCGGCGTCTGCCACGGTGAGTCGATGGAACAACAGACTGATGACAGCCGGCTCTCGCGCATCCTCGAACTCACGGCCGCCGAGCTGCGAGTCAAGTTCGACAAGCTGCGCGATGCTATTGAGCACAACGGGCTCGTAGGCGAAGAGGGCGAGAAGATCGTCGCCGCCTTTCTGCGCGAGCGCCTTCCGGGCTCGATCGGCGTCACCACCGGAGAGGTCCTTGACGTCGAAGGCGGCCGGAGCCGGCAAACTGACGTTGTCCTGTATGACGCCCTGCGGACGCCGATGCTGTTCACCGGTGAGGAGAAAGACACCCACGTCGTACCTGCCGAGGGCGTGCTAGCGGTGATCGAAGTGAAGAAGCGGCTTCGAGCGAGTGATCTTGATGGATGTCTTCGAAACTGCCGAAGTGTCAAGCAACTCGTTCGAAACGCGTACTTCACCCAGACCATTCAGTTCCGGTACGTCGCCTACGGCCGAGAGTGGGATGACCTGCCGATTTTCTTCAGCGTGTTTGGCGCGGGTTCCGATAATCTCTACGCCGAGGCTCTGAATGAGCTCCAGGCTGACGTCCCCGTCCACGAGCGCATCGACATGCTGTGCTGTCTCGATCGTGGCGTCACCCTTAACGCTGGCATTGATCTCGGTGCTGGCTTCGAGGCGCTCCAGAGTGTGATCAGTCCGCGCTCCTTGCCGAAGGGGGGCTTGGCAAACGTCGGGACGGCAAAGCCACTTCTCGTCTGGTACTCCATGCTCGCGTCGATCGTCATGCAGGCGGGCACCCGTCCTATCGACATCACGCGGTACGTGGCCGAGGATCTACATGTCGAGGCACAAATGCCAGGCGGAGCCATCGCCCGGGCGATGGCGGACGAAGCACTGGTTGCTATGGCAGAACACCAAAGAATCGACCCGGACATCCTGCGGCGGTGGCAAGCCAAGGAGCCGCTCAGCGCCCACGACCAGTACGAGAAGATTCGCGCCCCCGGGTTCACTCCGGCTTCAGATCTCCCAGAGGACCAGCGTCAGCTGCTCGACGTCGCTGTCCAAGCCGCGCGGACTATGCCGTTCGAGGAATGGAAGAGTCTCGGGCTGTTTTCATCTCAGCTCGAGTCCGACGGCGGAGGCTCTGGCTCTGCGTAGAGAGCAGCAGCGAATTGCTAGGCGTGTGGCCGATCACCCGGGCGCTCCCCGACCGCCTCAACGGCGGCCGCGCGCGAGACCGCCCCGCAGACGGATCGTCTTCCGGCCTGTCCCCCAAGGCTGGACGGGGCAGAGTTTGTCGGCGAATTCAGCTCATGCCGCTCCCCTTTCTCACGACCGCCCGTCTCAGCCTGCGGCCGGTGACCGAGGACGACTTATCTCTGATGGTCGATCTGAACTCGGACCCGGCGGTCATGGCGCACATTCTCGGGAGACCCGCCAGCCCCGCGGAGACCGCGGCGGAGTGGTCCGAACGTCTCTCGAAACGTACGGATGCCGCCCGAGGCCTGGGCTACTGGGCCGGCTACCACGCCGAGCAGTTTGTGGGCTGGTGGGGAGCGAGTGCGTTCGTCGACCACCTCGATATGAGTTCCATCGGCTACCGGCTGCACCGCGCCGCTTGGGGACGGGGCCTGGCAACAGAAGGAGCGCGCGTGATGGTGGCCCAGGCGCTCTCAGCGCCAGGCGTGACTCGAGTCGTTGCTAGCACGATGGACGTCAACTGTGCCTCGCGGCGTGTGCTTCAGAAGGTGGGCCTCGTGCTCGTCGGAACCCATGTGCAGGTGTGGGACGACCCGATCCCCGGCTGGGAGCAGGGGGAAGCGGAGTACGAGCTGATGCGTCCCGATGCGAGCTGACCTCCCGATATGCTTCTGCCCGCTGAGGGATCGGCGGATCCAAGCGGTCAGCGCAACAGGAGCGGTCCGATCTGTTCGATCGGCTTCTTGAACGCTAGTCGTTTTCGGGGTCTGTCGTTGAGCTCGGCGGCGACCCAGTCCAGGTCGGCTTCGCT
>JAABUR0100002622.1_pt1 | contig 26943 bp, 48 predicted proteins | sample 5560091 | NCBI WGS metagenome assembly JAABUR01 (sample SAMN10711879, study PRJNA513375) | rock metagenome | isolation source: Antarctica rocks | place: Antarctica: Victoria Land, University Valley sud
AGCCGCTGTGCCGCTGCGCCGTGTATCGTGCTGTGTGCCGCGCTGCAACTAAGCGACCAAGCTCTGTACAGCGATTTCCTGAGAGGTGTATGTAGAGAGCCTTTCACAGTGATTGCACTGGGTCAATGGCGGCAGTCCTCAGGTCGGGCTTGCGCTGCTCCTGACTGTGGCCGCGCGCTCGCAGACTTTGTGTTCAGGCCGTGCGGCGGCATCATGTCTGACCTCATGGGCCGGCGCTACGGCATGCGCGGCCGCATCTGGGTGGTCTTCATCGGCCTGGCGCTCGGCGGTGCGCGCCTGGCCGCCGCACTGAGCATGGCTGTGCATGCGGCGCGGCCGGCGCCTGTCTGGCAGGCGTGGCCTGGCGTGCATGCGTGCCATGCATGCAGGCTCCTCGTGAACTTCGGTCAGCGGAGTGGCAGGTCATTGTTGGGCGTTGCTTGCATCTGCATGGCTGCCCTGCTTTCCTGCCAGTGCAGCGCGGGCTTGGGAGGGGCCTCCCGCCAGCAGCGGCGAGCGCGTTGGGCTGTCCGGAGCAGCAGGGGCGCGCTCACTGCGGTGTTGACTGCGCGCGGCAGGCGTGTGCGTGAGCCTGATGGGCGTCGTCCACAATTCGCTGGGGCTGACCATGCTCTTCCTGGTGCTGAGCGCGCTGTTCCTGGAGGTGCGGAGCCTGCAACGCAGCAGCGCACTCTGTAGGGGTATCACTAGGTTGGGAACCGGGAAGCCAATGCACAGAGACACTCGTGACCAAGGCGCCCTGGTCAGGCGCTTGCTGGGTGTGTGGCCCCTGGGTGTGCGGCGCACCAATGCCGTGGCTCTTGTCGCGTGCTTGCGGGGATGCTGTGCGCCGACCCATGTCTGCTGTGCAAGCTATTGGGGTGCCCTGCTAATCTGGTGCTCGACATGCGATTCTGCTGACATGTTTCTGCAACCCTGTCCATTGGCTGGGCCCAAGTATGAGCTTTCAGCTGTTGCGCCCCCTCATCAAGTGCTAGGTTGGGAAGTGGCCTGACACTGCCACGTTGCCCTAGCCCGGGCTGCCCCGACAGAGCACAACATTACCAGCCCGGCCTGCCTGGTGCAGGGCACGTGCGGGTCGGTGTACGGCGTGGTGCCCTTCGTGTCACGGCGCTCCACGGGCATTGTGTGCGGCCTGGTCTCGGCTGGCGGCGCCGTCGGCGGCGTCATCAACCAGGCCATCTTCTTCCTCAACACGCCCACCAAGGGCGCCTATGGTGCGCATTCCGGCCTGCGTGACGCGCGCGCGGCCTGCAGGTGGCCTTGCATGCTGGGCGTGCCAGGGTGGCCTATTTGTGTGCCCAGCCATCTGGCAGATTGGCTTGTGAAGCCTGCAGGCGCACTCTGCGAGCCTGTGCCGTGCAAGCTGTGTGTGTGTGAGGACTTCCCTCTCGTGCAGCTCCCACAGATACAACATGTGGACCCACCCACTCGTCCACCCAGCGCTGGTAGTGCCCTCGCCTCGCGCCCCGGCGCGTGCGCACTCCCTGCAAGCCTGACGGCACGCGCGCGCCGCCGCGCAGTGCTGGCCGCAAACGACGCGTTCAAGTGGATGGGCTGCGTGATCGTCTTGGTGGCGTGCGTGGGCGTCGCGCCGCTGTACTTCCCCATGTGGGGCGGCCTGTTCTGCGGGCCCAAGCCCGGCGTGACCGAGGAGGACTACTACTACTCCGAGTACACGCCCAAGGAGCGCGAGGAGGGCTTGCACCTGGCCGCGTCCAACTTTGTGCGCCCCGGCGCCCGCCCCGCCGGAACCCTCGTTGAACCCTCATATAGCTGCTGCAGTGTGCAGCATCGTGCTGCCATTTTTGAATGTGCGGTATGCACCCCCTCTGCCATATAACCCATTCACGCGACGGCCAGCCTGGGTTGCCAGAGGCTGTGTCGTGCTGTGACTGGCTGCAGTGCGCGCACCGCGCACCCCGCCTGCCGCGCCTCCATATCACTCATTGTGGCCGCACCCTGACGCCGCCTGGCGCGCGCCGCAGGCGTTCGAGTCGCGCAGCATGCGCGGCATGAAGCGCCTGGCGGCCGACCCCATGTACCCGGCCACCGGCCAAACCATCGCCAAGCCGGGGCCCGACCCTGCCAAGGTTGCCAGCGCCAACGGCGCGCCGGTCACCGGCAACGGCATGGGTCCCGCCGTCTGAGCCCGATGGCACGTATACCGGTCGCTAGGCAGCTGGCCGCCCTGGTCGCAGGAGCCCCGCGACGGCGCGCCTGCGGATGGCCGCGGCGCGCCTGCGGATGGCCGCGGCGCGCCTGCTCTGACGCGCGGCGGGGCGGCCGTGCTACAGTCCGGCAGCACTAGCATCGGTCGTGTGTGGCTGCATGCCTTCTCCTGCGCCGTCGAATGGCAGCGGCGGCAGCGCGCCAGGAGCTTCAGCTGGTGGGTGCGACTGCTCGCTGCAATTCCGTCCAGGCTAGAGTGGTGTTTTTAGAGCAGCACCTGGGTATGGCAGGCAGCCGCGCCAGCAGTGTCTGCTTGCAGACGTGCTGCCAAGCCTAGACGTGAGCGCACGCATGGGCTTCGCGCGGAGGCCTCCAGGCGCAAAGAGGCAGCCCGAGCAGGCGCACCATCACGCCTGAGCCGCCGCACCGGGCGATGCTGGGGCAGGGGCATCGTAGACTGCGTAAAAGGCACTGTGGCGGGTCAGCCAACCCCAGTTAGCTTCTTTGACATGTCCGGAGGCGGCAAAGGGGAGGAGAGAGAGAGGGGTCTCCGCCTGACGACAATGCCGCCTGCCAACAGCAGTGCAGCAGCAAGAGCTTGCGGGCGCCACCCCAGGCTCTCCTCTATTGGGAACCCCGGTGTGGGTGTATACGGAGTGCATAGGCGCACCTATCGAGCTGGTTTTGTAAGTACTGCAGGGCTTCCTGCAGGGGGACCCGCGGACTACAGATGGGGATGTCCGTGGTTGCGGGGTGCTCGTGCGCCTGGGATGTTTGTTGTTTTTGGCTTGGTGCCAGTATTATTGGAAACGCCTCGTCTTGACGGAGGCGCACAAATCTTGGTTTCCCGAAGTGAGGGCCCATCATTGGGCCGCTGAAGTACGCTCGCCACATAGGTTGCTGTCCTCGCTACGCGTTGCGCCCGCTCCGGCGTGCAGGGTGTCTGGACAAGCAGCCCTCATGGCTTATACCATCAGGGTGACTCTGTGTTCTGTTTGTGTTGAGGTTGGGAGGGGCGAAAGCAATGGGGGTTTGAAAGCAAGGGAAAGCTCGTCCAGCCTACGTGTATTGTAGCGTCTGTACGTCAGTCGCTTGCCAGGCTGCAGCATGCATGTAAATGCCGTTGATTTGAGCCCACCTGCGCTATGCCGGCAATGATGGCCCACAAAATGTCAATACAGCAAATACTGCCATGTTTGTGCAAAATGCACATTGAGCAGGCCCACACGAGCTTGTCAGGTGAACAGCCATGCGCTGGTTGTACGCCGCCCACAAGCTCTACTCGCCTTGCCACGCCTGAGAACACCGCCCATTGAGCCTGTACAAACCTGGTCTGCAACAGCAAGCACTGCAGAAGCTCTGGAGCACTGCTGGACAAGGCAGGTGTCCGGCATGGTACTCCGCCATGTATGAGCAGATGAACAGGCTCTTGGGTCGATGCCGTGAAAGACACAAGGAACGGAACACGGCATGGGCAACTCAGGCCCATGCGAAACGGGTTCGACCGCCCGAAATCTCCGGTTACACAAGCACGAGCTGGTGCGGCCTGGTCAGCTTTGGGTGCTTACAGAGACCCCGACCAACAAACAGCCCGACACCTGCCATCGGTTTCAGCGCGTCGCCAAGCGTCACCAGCAACATGGCCAACATGCGCCCGGGCGTAGCGCAAAGCCTGATGCCAGAGAGGTTCTTGTGCATGTGGCATGAGTCCAGGGTGCGCGCAGCACACGGTTGGCGGAAGTCCAGCCCCCAGTTTGCACAGCATGCACGCCTCAGCCATAAATGTGCACAATAACCCTACCCCAGCAAGCCAGGACAGCGAATGCGCTCGCTTCGCCGTGGCGACGGCCTGCCATGCATGGCCGAGCAGCGCCCCGTGCGACAGCCGCGCTTTCATCACGGGCGCTGCAGGAGCCCTGGCGGCAGGAGCGGGTCTCGCGCATGGGGCCCCAGTGCGAGGGGCGGACACCGCCCCCGCCTACAGACGCAGGGTGGCCAGCTCGCGCAGCAGGCGCGCCTCGGCCGCGGCGGCCACCTCTGGCGCCCCGCCGGGCAGCGCCCAGGCGACCGCGACCGGCCGGCCCATGCGCAGCGCGAGCCGGCGCGCCAGGCTGGCGCCCGCGCCGTACTCCCCCGCGCCGCCGCCGCCGCCGCGCAGCAGCACCGTCGCCGGCGGCAGCTCCGCGGGGCGCCCGGGCCGCGCAGCGGAGGGCGCGTCCCTCGAAGGGCCAGGCCCTGGAAGTGCTGCAGCGGCCGGGGCCGAAACAGGAGCAGCTGGGTCGCCCGATGGCGCTGCGCCGCTGTGCACACCCTCGGCGGCTACGCACGCCGGTGATCGGCCGTTCGGCAGCGCAGGGCCGGCCACGCCAGCGCCGGCGCGACCGGCGCCAACGCCATCGCCCGCAGGCGCGGCAGCCAGGGTCAGGCTGCCCATGGTGCCGCCGGCGCCGCCGACCCACACGTACAGCTGGCGGCCCAGGTCCACCACCTGGAAGTGCAGCGCTGTGTCGTGCGCTTCGTCGCTGAAAGAGTGCTGCGTCAGCGCGAACTGCGGCGCGGCAGGGCTGGCGCCCGGTGCGGCCGCTGTACGGCTAGGCGCGCTCGCGGCCGCCGGCGCGCCGCCGCTGGCGGGGTGCGCGTGCTGCAGCGGCATGCGTGCCGGCTCCCGGCCAGGCGTGCGAGCTACAGCGCGTCGATGAACTCCTTGAGCTGCGCGGTCTCCGCTGGGTTCTCAATTGCGCGCGCGCGCTCCCACATCACCGCCTTGATGCGGCACATCGACTTCTTGACCTGCACCGTCACAGCAAACCACTACAAGTGAGACATCAGTTGCACGGTGAGGTCCCAGGCAGTCACAGATGCTGTGCATGCACACTGTTAGGCAAGGTGCAGCAGCCTGCAAGTAGAGAGAAAATAGCTCACACTCAACTATGCATGTATAAAGGTATGGCAGGCTGGCGTCGCGCCTTCTGCAGGCGGAACGAGCCGTCCCAGTGCTGGCCCTGAGCCTGCTTGCCGGTGCGGGTGTGCTCGTCGCGCTGCGTCAGCAGCAGGTTGCGCTCCTTCAGCAGCACATACCACAGCTTGTGCAGATCGTCCCAGGACTTGACGCGCAGCTGCTTGGCCTGCCACGCGCGCCCTGCGCGCCGTGCAGAAGCGTTGAGTGCGGGCACACATTCTCTCTGGCTGCTGCTGCACGCCTTCTCGTGGATGCTGCTTCATGCGTTCTCTAGCTGCTGCTGCACACGTGCTGTGTATTGCACACACGACCTTTACATCTTCCTGGCCTGCGGCGACTGCGTGCAAAGGCCTGACCTGCCAACCCATGCACAGCGGCACCTGCACCACTGACAACTCCTACTCACCTGCTGCTACAGCGCCCTGGGCCTGTGCTCACCGACAACAACCTTCTCTCCCTCGGCAGGCGGCTTCTCAAAGAATTCCTCCAGGCCGCGGAGGCTGGGCGCGGTGGACACGGCGCGGCGCTGCAGCAGGCTCGGCCTCAGCGCGTGTGCCAGTGCGCGCAGCAGGGACATGAGCGGGCTGTGTGAGCCTCGGACATCTGCTCTGTGCGCTAGGCTGCTGGCTGAGAGGGCATATGGCCTAACCCTGCTGATGTCAAGAGCAAATAAATTTTTGGGCTGAGAAATATTGCCATATATGCCAGCGTGCAAAACACTCTGACGCAGGCCATTGGCTGATACACGAATGTGATTCATTCTTTGCCACCTGGTGAGATAGCATTCTGCTATATCACAAAGCAAAACTGACACACAGACGTAGCTGAAACGGCCACGCAGTTCACACACACTGAGACAGGGACCGCACACACTGGACCGGGTTCACAACAGCACATGACAGACCCCCAAACAATGCAGAGTGGCACAGCCAGCGCCGCTACTCTTCCCGCGGTTTCAACCGCAGCGCCTCCGCATGTAGCATGACTGCCTGCAGCGCCGCTTGCCCCGCCGCATCCATGCCGCTCGTCAGCGCCTGCCGCGCGGGACAAAGTGTCAGGCAGCCTCGTCCGGAAGGGGCCGAGCTTCTGCCATGAGACATACAACCAGGCCTCTGGCGTTGCATGCATAACATCAGCACCGCGCAGCCGTGCACCTGGAAGCGCGCGGGGCTGTGCGCCTGCACGGCGCGCAGCGTGTCGGCCACCACCGCGAACGGCTCCACGGACGCCAGCGCGGTGCCCTCCTCCTCATCCTCCGTCCACTCGTTCTCCGAGCCGCTCTCCTCATGCTTCAAGCCCTGCGGCCGCGCCTGCGGAATGAGGGCAGCACATGCAAAGCTGCAAGGGAACCGCTTCGAAGTCGCATGCTCATCATCTCAGGCATTGCCTCATCTGCAGCCCTCTGTCCATGCATGCCAGGCACGTAGGACCTCACCATGCATCCCATGCATGCAATTGGCAGCCATCCACGCACCCCGATCCGAGGCATCAGCAGTGACCTGCAAGGCCTTGTAGTAGGCTGCAAACACGGAACCCCCGCGGCCCCCGCGGCCGGCGCGCGCACTTTCCGCCGCGCGTGCTCGCGCGCGACGCGCTTGACATAGTCCGCGTCCAGCTCCTCGTCCTCGTCGTCGCCCAGGCCGCCGCTGACGGTGCCGCCCAGCTGCCCGCCGCGCCGGCCGCCGTTGGCCGCCTCCGGCGCCTCCTCCTCGTCATCGTCCTCATCCACGACCTCGTCGTCGTCGCTGCCCTCCGCCGCGTCGCCGCTGCCGTCCTCGTCCTCCTCATTTGCCGCCAGCTCCTCCTGCGGGCCGCATGCAATTGAATCACTGTAGACCTAATAAAAGAAAATCTGGCATCCTGAGCCAGGTGCACACTCACGCCGCTGCACTCCCTTCTCAGCAGAGCGCTCTCTCGCAATTTTCTCCCGCCGTGGCTCGATGCCGCGGCCCTGCCTTTACCTGCAAGCTGCTTCCAGATGTTGCCGGTGTACCATGGTCAGGACCGCATGCGCCTGATGCAGCGTCAGCGCGGCCAGCAGGCGCAGCAGGCCGGCCATGAGCGCTGGTGGCTACCGCGCATTCAACAATGGGGTGCTGGCCTGGCCAGATGCGCGCCTGCTGCTGCTTCAGCGCGACCAGCAGGCGCAGCAGGCCCGCCATGAGCTGCGGCAGCCCGGCCGCCACCTCCGCCGGCAGCCCCGCGTCCGGCGCGCCGACGACCGCGGCCAGCGCGAGCGCGTTGACCTTCTTGTCGTGCATTCGCCTGAAGTGCCGGTGCTTGCCTGTGCGGTGCTGCGTCGCAAAGATCATCTGCGCGCGCGAGGGCATGGCCGTCAGCGACACAGAATGACACAGGTCGGGAAGCGGTGCGTGCTCTGCTCGCTCGCTTGTCAAGCTTGCGGGAGGCCACAGCTGTGCATGCATGTGCGACGGCCGAGCCCTAGCACAGGGGCTTATGACCTAACAGGCAACTTAGCCTGGAGGCAGCGACAGCAGGCGCGCCCACGGCGCGCCTGAAACCACGTGGAGAAGAAGGCGGTCAGGCGGCCCTGCGCCTGCAGCTCCCGCAGCGCAAGCGCCGGGTTGTAGTACAGCGCGTCGGCCACCACGTTGACCAGCAGGTCCTTCAGCAGGTTCTTCTCCGCGCTCGGCAGCCTGCGGCGCGCGCGTTCAGCGCCCCGGACGGCCAGGTGCTGCAGTGCCTGGCTGCAGAACTGCCGGGCTACGCTGCGGGTGAGCGACCGTGCGCATCCTGGATTCGCGCTCCTGCCGAGCGCAGCGCATGGCCCTGCTAACGAGTCGACGTATACAAAGCTAGACTAGCTTGGCTTCCAGACGAGCACGGTGTCTTCACATACACGTCTCACGGCGTGTGCCACATCTAGCAGCAGTGCCAGCACCAGGCTGCTGCAACATGCCACCTTCCCAACAGGGTCCTCACACGACAGGGTCAAACCCCCGTCAGCGCAAGCGATCGCGCCCCCGGCTGCCCGGGGCAGCGGCCGCGCCTGTCGAGCGCGAGCGCGATGTAGTGCCCGACGCACGCGTCCACGCGGCCGCGGCAGGCCTGCAGCACCAGCTCCAGCACCTTGGGCGCGCACTCGACCTCCGCCTCCGCCAGGTCGTCGTTGCGCAGCGCCGCCGCCGCCATCGCCGTCGCCTGCAGGAAGTTTGCATAGATATATGCTTACAGAGATATGCGCTGCGCCGGCCGCCGCCGCACAGTGCCGCACAGGCTGGCGCCATGTCGCAAGGGGAGGGCACCTGCTGCAACCCTATAGAGCTGCACCCACCCCCAAACTCAGGAAGACCTCTGCGCAGCACCCATGACCTACTGAGCGCCTCCTCCCTCGTTTCACACCCGGAATGGCATGCGCAGCCTGCCACCCTGCCACCCTGCGGGCAGGGTGGCAGGGCCCAGTCCGCGCCTGCTTCAGATACGTCGGGTTTGACAGAAAGGTCTCGGTGCCGCGCGTGATGTAGTTGTCGATGGGCACCAGGATGTGCTCAAAGTAGTCAACCGCCCACTCGTGGAAGCACTGGTGTATCTGCGGCCACAGCGACCAGACGCGCTCCGAGATCTGCGCGCGTGCGCCCCGCTCCAGTTACGCAGGCGCTTGAGCGAGGCGGAGCACACTGGCCCAGTGGAAATAGTGCGCAAAGCTTGCCAGGCAGCTCTCCCTTGTGTAGCGCACACGCAGAGCTACTGTGGACACTGCAGGACGTAGCCTTACGGGAGAGCGCATGTGCAGGAACCACATTCCCAGGACCACACTTTCAGGAAGCCCGCAGGTTAGGGGTAGGGAGCGGTCGGCGCGCGGGGCAGGCGGCGGACCTCCGGGCTGAAACAGGTGGAATACGCCACGATCCCGAGCACGTCCAAGGGGTACAGGGGGAGGGTATAGGGAAAGGGGTAGGGCAGGGTAGGGAAGGGGTTGGCGCGCTGGGCAGGCGGCGGACCTCCGGGCTGAAGTAGGTGAAGTAGGCCACGATCTCCAGTACGTCCTCGAACACGTCCTGGCCCTCCGTGCTGACCATGCGCTGCATGATGGGGAACAGGATGCGCTCCAGCTGCGGCAGCAGCTGCGGCAGGCCGCTCACGCTGCGCGCCCGGGCGCGCCCCAGCCCTCAGAGGCCGCAGGGCATGCCTCAAATTCATGCTGCGCGGCAGGGCGCGCCCCAACGCTCGGAGACCGTGCGCGCGCGGGGGGCGCCGCGGCCTGCGCGGGTGTCGGCTCTGGCAAAGCTGGGGACGCAGCAGCGCAGACCGGCGGACATGCGCAATGTGATGCACCGCTCTTGCTGCGTGCTGTGCACACACGTGTTCAGCAGAGCTGCATATTCGCCTCCTGCCTCCCTCTGAGCGGCACTAGGAGGGAGGAAGGTGGCTCAGATGAAAGACATGCACACAGCTTGCCACAGGCAATAAAGCGCACCTCTCCAGGACGGTGTACAGGGCGCGCAGGCAGCCGTACGCCGCCAGCGCGCCCTCCCCGTCGCCGTCATCATCGTCTTCGCCCGCGCCGCCCTCCTGCGCCTGCCGGCCGCCTTGCCTGTCAGTATTGCATTGTCTGCCCACTCGATAAAATTGCTTGCATGAGGGGCTGCACGCAGCTCAGCCTGTCAGGGCAGGCCAGCACATTGGCCCGCCAGGGGGCCGGCTGTGCAAGGGCACGCGCTCAGGCGGGGCCGGGAGGGCATGGCAGGCCTCAGCTAGCAGCACTACCTCAGTGCCCTTGGCTGCGCGCAACGTGCATGTGCAAGCTTGGAAGTCCAGCGATGGGTTGGGCAGCAACGAACCAGCTCACCCCGTGCAGTTGAACCCAAGATCTCCGTGCAGCACATCGACCAGCTGCTTCGAGTTCATGGGGCCTGCCACAGGGCGGGCTGTGCAAGAGCAGGGGCTGAGGCAGGGGCCGGGAGGGGGCCCGGGGCGCACGCAGGCGCGCCAGAAGGCCTCGGTGAGGTGCTGGCAGACGCCGACCGCGTAGGGCGCCATCTCCTCGCCAAACTTCTCCACGATCGTCTCCAGCGTGAACACCAGGTCCTCGCTCTCCACCTGCGCGGCCGCCGCGCTCAGGCGCGGCGCGTCGTTACTACGTGTTGCATGCGGCCGCGCGAAACACTTCTCCACGATCATCTCCAGCGTGAACACCAGGTCCTCGCTCTCCACCTGCGCGGCCGCCGGGCTCAGGCGCGGCGCGTCGTTACTACGTGTTGCATGCGGCCGCACAGCAAACTTCTTCACAATCGTTTCCAGGGTGAACACCAGGTCCTCGCTCTCCATCTGCGCGGAGGCCGCGGGGCTCACGCGCAGAGCGTCGTCGCTACGTGTCACACGCGGTTGCATGGCAGCATGTGCCAAGCTGCGCGTGTCTGCACCCTCCTGCCCATGCCCCGTATCAAGTGCATCAACAGCAACCACGGTCGTGATTGATCAGCCAAACAGCAAGCTAGTCCACCCTTTAGCTGTCACACATGCTGTCCTGCCTTTAAAACACCTTGTGTACGACTGGCGCTGCAGAGCACACGCAGGGCGAGGCAGCGGGCTGCAGCAGCGCCGCGGCGCGCACCACCTCCACCATCAGCGCGAAGAGCAGGTTGAGCAGCTCGGGCAGCAGCGGCTTGATGGAGTCCAGGTGGTCGTCGTCAAAGGCCTCCACCAGGTTGCGCAGCGCGGCCACCGCATCCACGCGCACCTGCGCGCAGCGGGCAGGTTCAATCACAGCATCTCCATCTCAGCTTGTTACGTAGGCAAACACTCTATCCCACCCTTTCTGCCAGCACCGCCATTGCAAACGTGAAGCGCACCGGACAGTGCAACAGAGCAAGGCAGAGAGCGCAGCCAGCAGGCGAGCTGGCTCAGGCTTGAGTCATGCTCCTCCAAGGCATGGGGCGGTCCAGCTGAGCTTGGATTCTTCGCTTTCTGCGCCAATGATTCATGCTGCATTCTCAGCATCAGGGTGCTGCGGCGCACCGGCAGGTCGGGGTCGCGCAGCAGGCCCAGCACGCGCTGGAACAGGCTCTGGAACGTGGCGCCGGCGCCCGGCGGCAGCAGCGCGCCCGCGCCGGGCTGCTCGCGGAAGCGGATGTCCGCGAACTGGCCGGCCACCCAGGCGGCCTTGGCGCGCAGGTGCCCCGCCGGCGACGCGAACGTCGGCAGCACGTACTGCACCAGCATCGGCTCCAGCTGCCGCTTGTAGGGCTCCTGTCCCCCGCGCGCGCGTCGGCAGGAAACGCGCTTGATGGTCTCTCTGGCGCTCCTTTGATGACTGGGTGTGGGCATGCCACTTCCTGTCATTGCTTGTAGAGCTCCTGTCCGCCGCGAGCGCCAGCAGAGCCAGCAGCCAGGACACCTTACTAGCAAGTAGGCAGTGCGGCTGGCTGCACCCGTCTCAAAACAGTCCACACAGTGTGTGTGGCACACACACACATACCCTTGTAACGATGACCCCCGGTCACAGAATGGCGGCACGCGTTCAGGCGGCGCACGGCACCAGCCCGTGAGGCCGCCGCGGCGGAGCGCGGGGGCGGGCAGGGCGGGCGCGCCTTGCTCTTCAGCACGTCGCTCAGCGCGCCGACGGCCAGCAGCGCGCCGTCCATGCGCCGCACCTGCTCCAGCGTGGCGCGCGCGCCGGCCGCCTGGCGCCGCGATGGCGCCCGCTGTCAGGCGGCGCGTGCTGGACCGGCGCGGCGCGCATCACCTATCCAAGCAGAGCGTGCGCGCATGCCCCGCAAGTGCATGGCAGCCCCGGGGCTGCAGACGGGCAGGGCGGCCCTGCTCTGCTGCAAGCGCGGCAGAGCAGGGCAGGCGCGGGGTGGAGCGGCAGCCAGCGCGCAGACGCATGCAGAGCATGAGCATGCGGAGAGGCACGCGGCGCTGCAGGGCCGGCCGGTAGCAAGCAGCGCGGCCGTGCATCAGAGGCGCCTGCACATGGCATGCGCATGGCACAGGCTGGGCTGCTAGGGTAACATGGTAGGGCTTGGATCAGGGGAAGGCTCCTTGCCTGGAAGTCGTTCATGGTGCTCACGCACAGCTCGATGAACGTGTCCAGGTTGCCGCGCGGGCGCAGCTTGCACAGCTCGTGCACCAGGTTCATGGCCGCCGTCTTGGAGTTGTACATCTCCTCCATGATGTCGTAGCCCTGCGGCGCTCCGAGTGCTCAGACGCGCGCTGTCCCCTGGCTCGGCCACCTCCCTTGCCTCGGCTCTGGGTCAGCGCGGCGCTGAGAGCGCCGACACACCACTCCAAGCGCGTCTGCGCTGCCTGCCTGCGCTGCCTGCCTGCCTGCACTGAAGCGCAGGCAGGCCCTGCACAGGCAGCCAGTAAGCCTACATACTCAAACCTGGCTCCCTTTGCTATACAACATGCCCCCAGCGAGACAGGAACAGGCCTCCAGGCAGAGCTCTTGCACTGTCGACAGCTGACAATGTACACTTTCACTGGTCATCCAGTGAGCCGCAGGCAAAGCGACTGGGCAGGGCAGTCCAGGCACGCAACGGGGTCAGGCACACCGCAAGGGAACCGCCTCAGCACCCATGACGCAAAAAGGGAGGCACAGCAGCATCGCGCCCGGGCCGGGGCCCCCGGCGCGCCTTGCGGATGTACTCCTGCGGGTCGTCGCGCCAGAGCTCGGCGTCCTCGTCGTCGAAGCACATGGCCGGGAACACGATGGTGGTCAGCAGCTCGCCGACCGCCGGGCGCAGCAGCCTCCACGTGGACGCGAGCGCGATCGCGTCGGTCACCGACTGCAGCGCCAGGTTCATCACGCGCGGCGACACGTACTGCCCCTGCGCAGGCGCGCCCGCCAGTGGGGCAGCAGCTTCCCCGAGTGCAGCAGCATTACAGAGCCCCTGCACCCATGTGCAGCGCCTGGTACTGTGAAGCGCTTCCTGTTGCGCGACGCCACGTGCTGCCCCTGCGCAGACGCGCCCGCTGGTGGTGCAGGAGCTTTCTGTTGCGCGGCGGTGCAGAGCGGCCCTGCACCCATGTGCGGCGGCTTGGTGAAGGGGAGATTCCTGATGCGCGGCGACACCAAGTGCTCCTGCACCATGTGCATGCCTAGTACCAATCAGGACGTAGTACCCTGTCACGACTTGCGGGCGGGCCGCCAAGCACCAGCACCTGCCGCTCCAGCTGCGCCTGAAAATGCAGCCGCAGGTGCGAGCACACAGGCGCGGTGCGCGCTCGGGCGGCGGCCCGCCGGAGCTCGCGCGGCCTCAGGCTGTAATTGGGGCCGCGTGCGCACGCTGTGTTGAGGCGCAGCACCCTGGCCGCTGTTGTGCTTCCATGTAAGAGTGAGGGCTTCAAAGGGTTTAGGGTTTCGGGCGCAGCGCACCGCCGGCACGAGCGCGAGCAGCTCCAGCTGCGCCTGCAGGAACGCGCCGCTGCAGTGCCGCTTCCACAGGTCGGCGAACGCGCGCTCGGGCGAGCCGGCCGCCAGGCCGCGCGGGTCGCCGTAGCGCTTGAACAGGCGGTGCGCCACATGCAGCGTCCACTTCTTCACCTTCCACCAGGGCCAGGCCTTGCGCAGCTCCGGGTCCGCCGGCTGGCCCTCCTGCGCGCGGCCAGACCTTGAAGGCCCTGCAGGGTCCTTTGGGGTCTGCCTGGAGTCGCGCCGGCATGCAGCGCCGGGCCCTCCAGGCTGTCCCGTCGCTTCACCATGTCAGGAGAGGCAGCAGGCCCTGAAACATAGCCCTGTGCTGTCTCTGCAATGCATGCGTTTATGAAGGCGTACACAGCCGGACACCCAGCATGAGGCCACCCTGCACCAGGGGGCTTGACTTGCGGGCCGCGGCCGGCGCTCCCGCGCAGCCGCCGCTCCACGGGCGCCTGCGGGCCTCGCGGCCGCTGTGGCACGCCGCATGCCTTGCGGAGCTCAGCTTCCCCTTCAGCTCCAGGTCGCAGCCCAGCGCAAGGTGACGCCACAGACCGCTGCCGCGATCGGCATCGAGCGCACAGGCGCGCGCTCCGCCCCTCGCCAGGGCCCCTGACCCGGCCCGGGCGCCGCGGGCGCGCCTGCGGCACCGGCCGCCGGATGAGCTCCATCAGGCAGCCGGTCCAGCCGGTGAACTGGTCGGGCCGCAGCAGCACGGCGGGCACGCCCATGAACGTGGCGCTCCAGAACGTCTTGAGCACCAGCTTCAGCAGCTCGGCCACCTCCAGCGACGCGGAGTTCAGCGCCAGCAGGCTCTGCGTGGCGAGCAATTGATGGTAGGTTTTCACACGACGCTGAAAACATGCTAAGCACCAGCTTCAGCAGCTATGCGAGCTCCCGCAACGCCGAGTCCAGCGCCAGCAGGCTCTGCGCGGGCCGGGGGTTGACGTTGATTCCCTGGCCTTGTGCGGCTGAGAGGCAGACACCGGCGCATACCTCCCGGTCCTGGGCCTCCAAGTGCGCAAGCCTGCCAGCCGCAACCCATGCGCCTGCTGTGAAGAGCCACACGGCCACCACCACCCCCCTAACCTACCCAGGTCCCTGATATCCCTACCCGAACCCTCGCCCCACAGGAGGATGCTCTGACGGGGCCGACCGCCGGAGCACGTCCACTTGGCGAGGCTATGAAACCCACACCGTCACGAAACACGGCAGGCCTGCTCAGGTCTGCCGGGGGCGCGCGGGCGCGCGAGCATGCCTGCAGGATTTGCAGCAGCGGCGGCAGGAAGCCGGCGACGATGGGCGCGAGCGGCCCGCGCTCCTCCTCGTCCTTGAACTCATACTTGCGCGCCAGGATGCGCAGCGCGTACAGGCCGCCGCGCATGCGCGCCTGCTCCTGCGCGCGCGCGCGGCGGGCGCGCGCCTCAGCGGCGCACCCGCGCGGTTGTCCGCCTGCTCCCGTGCTGGCGCTGTATAGGAGGACAGCCCTCTGCAGCGGCCGCCTCGCGCGCGCTGCCAGTCTCAGGCGCGCGGCGGGCAACTGGAGGAGCGGGCCTGCATGGCCACGCGTCTGCATCGGCGCGGGCAGGCGGCGCGGCGCCAGCGCGGCGACTGGCTCGGCGCGAGGCCGCGCGCGCGAGGCGGCGCGCGGCCTGGGCGCGCGGCCCGGGCGCGCGCCTGCGTGGCGAGCTGCGCGGTGACGGCCGGCAGGATGCCCGGCCAGGCGTCCGGGAAGTCGGCGTACACGACCGACTTCAGGCACTCGCCCAGCTGCGCGCGCACGAGCGGCGGCGCGCGCACGATGCCCTCCAGCAGGTTGTCGCGCACCGCCGCCTTGTCGACTTCGGGGATCGGGCTCGCCGCGCCGCCTGCCGCCCCTGATTTAGCGTCACCCCACTTCACATGATATGTTTAGGGCGTTGCTGACGGCGCCGCCCTTCCAGCGCGTCCCGCACTATGCACCCCCGCCTCGCTTATGTCCGCACTCTGCTCATAGCAGAGGCATCAGAGGTGCGCGCCAAGGCCGTCAGCGTAAAAAGCATGGGGCACCCTTGCCGAATGAAGGTTCGGTAGAGCAACCCCTGCATGCACCCGGCATGGCAGGGGCGGAGCGGCCACCAACAAGCACGCATCCGCCGCAGCACCTGCCTGCTGCGCCTCTCACCGGAGATGCCAGGTCACGGCCTGTCCGCCTGTCTGACAGTGCACGCTTGGGGGCGCGACTCCTGGGTCAGGTGCCGCGCGCCTGTGCCCTCCCAGTCGCGCCGCACGAGGTTCTTGAACGAGATGGCGGCCGCCTGGCGCGTGCCCATGGCCACGCTCTCCTCCACCGCCACGCGCAGCAGGTTCACCAGCTGCCCCGGCGAGTGCTGGAACTGCGCGCGCGCGCCCCAAGGAACGGCTCAGCCGGCGTGTACGCCGCCGTGCGGCGCGCGCCCGCACGGGCGCGCACACACGCTCCAAACAGCTGCCGCCGCCACCGAGAGCTGGAAGTGCGCGCGGGCCCCAGGACGGCTCAGACCGGCGTTCCCGCCGCCGCGCGGCGCGCGCCTGCACGGGCACGCACACGCAGCTTCCGCCGCCGCCCGTGCCACTGGCGGGTGCGCCCGAGCCGCCACAGAGCGGCGAGCACATCGGCTGCGTGTTTAAGTGACAAACAACGCGCACAGCGCGCGCTCCAGCCCTCACTTCAGCAGCCGACCGAGTGGCCCGCCCTGGGCTCGCACACGTTTACCCCACACACTACATACGCCCAGCGGACAGCGCCTGCGCCGCCGGCTCTCCAGGCCCTTTGCCATGTGCTGCTCGTCCCCTACTCAGGCTATAGGAACGGGTGCGCGTGCGCGCTGTACCCCTCAACCGGCTATCGCAGGCCAGCCTGGCTGCTCCTAGCTTGTAGCTCGTCAGGCTGAGCGGCTGCACCAAGCGCGCCTACCTATGCGCCGCACGGACAGGTGAGGTCTGACACCAGGCAGTGTAGCAAGCAACCAGCATGCAGACCACACTCGCATGACCCGCACGAGCAGGTACGATTGCGCTCATGACCAGCAGCGCTGATGCCCTGGTCGCATGGTCATCCCTGTGTTGCAATACGAGTGCCCTTGCTTGCGGCCGGCCCCGGCATAACCAAGCAGACACTATGTACTGACAGCGACAGCCTCTCGCAGGGCGATGCATATGCAAAGATGGAAAAGCTACGCAGGCAGCTCAACACTTGCTGCCTGGTATAAATTATCTGCACGCCTACTTGTGCTGGCAAGCCAAGCAAACATGTGTGAAGCCCATCTACATCCCCACCCGGTCGTCGCCGGCTGTCGATCACATACTATGAAGCGTGGGTGCCAGGTAGCAGCCGTGTAGGAGCCATTCGTTGAGAGCGCTTGCACACCCCAGCTAAACATGGCCTGTTTGCCAGGACGCCCGCGTGCAAACCACTGCCGGCTGAGTGCGGCAGAGGTGTGGCCAGGAAGACTACCTGCAACAGGGTCTGCTCGGCCGCCTTGCGCTGCTGCGGGTTGCTGCTCTGCGCCGCGCCCAGAATCGTGCAGAGCTGGCTGAGCTCCATCGCGTGCTACCACGCCCGCGCACCTCCTCAGCGGCAACTGTTGCACGTGCAAGATAGCGCTGGCAAGCACCCCGCAGCCACCTCCGCTGCATCAGCAGGCGCACAGGATGGCAGATGCCGCCTAGCTAGGTCCAGGGCTGCCACACTGCGCAGTCGGTGCCGAGCATGCCCTGTCAATTTTTGAGCGAGTCTATCTCGTGTAACCTCGCATTCGTGTATGTGTGTCAGAGTACCAGGCCTCCGTAGCCTTCGGTAGGCGTAGGCGCAGGCGTCCTCCCAGCTGTGGATGTGAATGGCATCGTCAAACGCAGGACATGCGGGGTGCTAAGAGTAGATGGCCTTGCAGCCCACACCCAGTGATACTGATGATGCGGCTGACCTCTTCAGCCCCAGCCTGTTCATCAACGAGAGGTGTGGTATGCAGCCGTGCTTGTTGCCGCCAATGCAGCCGACGCACACCTGTCAAAGTCTGCATGCGCGCGCAGCTATGAGCTCCAGGACTTTCGTTTTGGACTGCGCAGCCTGCGTCTGCTGTGCTCGCCGTCAGCCTCCAGTGCGCGCCTTCCCTCGAGCCCACTCTCAGTGTCCCTGCTGCCATGCCACTGACGGTCTCCGCTGCCTGGCAGCGGACTATGACCTGACAGGGCAAGTGCTGTGGCCGGCCGCGCACCTGCTCGCGGCTTTCATAGACGCTCGCGAGGGCCACCTCGCCAAGTGTGCAGGCGCTTGCGAGCTCGGCGCGGGCCTGGGGCTTGTCGGCCTGCTGGCTGCGCAGGTGCGGGCGCAGCCAGTGCTGCATACCTGCCCACAACTTGCGTTTTAAGGCTCCACCGCACCCACAAACAGGCAATGACTTTTAGCTCACCTCGTCTGTATGTGCTCTTGGCGCTGTCTCTGGGCTCTCTGACGCCATGTAGTCCTGTATTAAAGGCACTCACCTGCCAGCGCCCTTCGCGTGCGCCGCACCTGGCGCAAGCAGAGCCGGCTCTCAGGGCTGCAGAGTCCGCTCCCGCAGGGCAGGCCTGCCCAGTCACGCTGACCGACCACAGCGACGTGGTGCTCAGCGTGCTGCGCCGCAACGCCGCCGCCAACCCCGGGCCCCACCCGGTCAGGTGCGCCACTGGCCATGCCACACTCTCATGCTTAGAGCCTCCACGGAACATGCATTTGCGCAGGAGTATACAGGTGGTTGATGACAACGAGAAGCCCTGAGAGACACGCATTGTGCTCAGAGCGGCACATGCGCCTGATTCTGATTGGCTGTGTGGCTGGCCTGCACGCCAGTTGCGCTCATGCGAGGCCGCCAAAGCCCTGTGCGCATGCAGGGTCTTGCCACTTGACTGGGGGAACGGCGCGGGCATCGCCGCGGTGCGGCAAGCGTCCCCTGGCGGCCAGGCGCGCCGGCTCATGCGACAATTCCTGTGCTCGGGCTGCAGCAACCTCACTGCGCAAGCCTCACACACAACTGCCTCAGTGCCGCAACCAGGAGCCATGGCTGGCAGCTGCCCAGGTCAGCGTCTTGCCATGGTGTGCTCCAAATGATGGGCTTATTAGAGACCCCGCGCTATTGCATGCTATCGTGATACTGCTGTGCTCCGAAGGTCACACCCCGAAGCCCTAACTGATGTCATCGCGCGCGCTGCGTCAGGGCTACGACCTGGTGCTCGGCGCCGACGTCTGCTATAGCGTGAAGGCGCTGCCCGCGCTGTTCACGGCGGCCGCAGGCCTGCTGGCCCGGCGGCCCGGCGCGGAGTTCTGGCTTGGATACGTGTCCCGGTGCGCCCGCGCATGCTGCGCGGTGACATCAAGGTTTGCTGAAGTCACAGCGCAACAATAGGCACATGTTCCGGCGCCAGGGTATGGCTCTCTAATGTACTGTCATCTCTGGCAGCCTGTGGCGTCAGGCAGGCTTCCCTGTTCCAGCATGCCCCGACGCGCGCCTCTACAATGCGGCAGGGCGGCGGGCATCGACCGGAGCATCCACGCGGAGGCCGCCGCCGCAGGCCTGCAGATGCGTGAGGCGCCGGGGACGCGCCAGCGCGTGCCCGGCGGCCTGGAGGGCGTCGTTTACACGTGCTGTCATGGCGACATGGCAGACACAGGAGCCCAGTGACCAAGTGGTGTACATGGTGTACACGCTGCTTATTCAGCGTGTCGGCAGGTGCAGTGGTGCGTTTGGGGGGGCTGGTGGCCGCAGGACCAAAGTTCGCAGCCAGCCAGAGAACAACGAATGCCTGTATCATGTCAAAGTGTGTTTACAAACGAGTCCAGTCAACACTGACAGTGTCAGTCTGACAGCTGCATGCACGCGACAACGTGCACCATGTCCGCGACCTGATGACGATCGGTGACCGAGCCACTGCTTCTCTCTTGCTGTCTGTAGTGCACACCTCTGCCTGAGTGCTGAAGAGGGTGATGTCTGCCTGCGCACAGACGCCTGTTGCGCGGTGGCGCCCCACAACGCCAGCATATGAAAGACACCGCCCAAGCTCTGCTAACACTGATACACTCATTCAGTCAGCAAATGTCCTGGTGTTAAGCACCACTCACGATACGTGCGCCACTCCACACCAGGCTCACACCAGGCTCGCTTGCAAAGCTAACCCACACTTGAAGCTAACCCACACTTGCATACTTCCCCAAAAATCATTGTCGATTTTTTTTCATACCAGAACTTCTTCATACCAAAACTCAGGTGGCCAGCACGACATCAGAGACCATACGGCCTCGTGCAACCACTTGCCAACAGCTTGCTCAGCAATGCAGGAGGCCTGGGCCGGTATTTAGTCCAACTCGAATACCCAGTCGCAACCAAAGTTGAGTCCAAGCCAGCAAAGCTCTTGCACTGTGTAAACACAAACCACTTCAGAACTTACCTGAGTGTCAACCCTCACAAAATTCTGCACCACGACAGGCCTGATACTCTCGATTACATAGGCGCAGAGTGCGCAGGCGTGACCGTCGCACTCGCTAGCGGCCGGAGCGCCTCGGCACGCGCCCGCCGCCGCCGGAACCACCCGGCCATGTCAAAGGAGGCGCTGAGCACGGGGCGCACGTCTGGCGCGCGGCTCAGTGCCTCCAGCAGCGGCAGGAGAACGTCCAGCAGGTGCCTGGCAGAAGGGTTTCCATTATCAAAGAGGCACCAGCTGTTTACGCTTTCAGACACTGAAAGGGGTTGTGACCTCACCTCAAGTACTTGCTATGATCCATGAGCATGGACATGCATGCGGGATGCAGCCCAGCAAGCTGACACAGAAACAGTCGGCACGCATCCTAGGCACAAGGCAGTGTCGTAAGTTTGACACCATGCACATCAGGCGCCACATGGGGGCGCGCCGGTCGCCGAGGTTGCCCAGGAAGGGCGCAATCGGCACGCCGTTGGCGGGCTGCGCCAGGAACGCCCACGCGCTGTCATCCACGAGCACCACGCGCGCCAGGTCGCGCCCCAGCCGGCTCAGGTCCTTGACGTGCGCGCGGCCTTTCACGCACGACGTCGCCTCGCTGTCGCGGGCAGCCACAGCTTCAGCTACCGTTCCTCGGCACTCACCCCTGCCTGCATCTGGCACCTTGTACGCCTCTCGCTCAGCTGGAGGCACCGTATTGGCCAGCCTGACCACGCAACACTGTGCGCTTATGCGGCACAGGCACCCACAGCGCAGCTGACAGTATGAGGAAAGCGCATGCGGTCTGACGAGCGCGCGCACCGGTAAAGGCGGGCGGAGAACAGCCTCCTCTCTGGGTCCAATGCATCCAGCAGCGGCTCCGCATAGCCTGCCAGATGGGGCCGCTGCTCAGTCAGAGCCCCGACCCCTCCTGCTCCTCATGCATCACTGGCCAGATACCGCATCACCCACAGCCCTGCATGCCACGCACACTGTGCAGCGTGCTATGGACGGCTTAGTGGGGCTAGCGGACACTTCCATCGTTTGTGCTTGCTAGGTCTAAGCTTGGTCAGCGGGGGCCGTGGGGAGCCATGCATGGTGTACTCGGGCCCGCACCCTTTGCGCTTGCCGTGAAAACCACGACGTCAGCAAAGCCGGACAGGCGCAGCAGGAACTCATTGAGGCCGGGGCGCTGGAAGACTGCCAGGCGCCCCGCGCCGCCGGCGCTCACGCTGAAGGTGCTGTGGCCCCGCAGCACAGGCGGCTCCTCGCCATGCGGGAACGCGCATACCAGCGTCTCGTCGAGGTCGAGGACCACCTGGGTCGCATACGGAATCAGTCATCAACGTTAAGGACAGTGACTGATTTTGCCTGCACGGCGCTCCGCCACAAGCACGCCAAGCTGCAGCGGCTGTGTCAGCTGCGGGCTGTGGACCGGCGTGCTAGCACGCTTGTGTCTTCTGAAGCACACCGAAGAGGGACACCTTGCAGCAGCGCCAGCCAAGCAGTTGGCGCACCGTCAGCCTCGGGATGCTAGGCAGAGGCCGCAGCAGAGGTGCTTGCGGACGGCCGCGTCCACAACATGCAGTCACGGGCACCGCTGTGCGTGCCGTACTGAGCGCCTTCACATCTTTCAGCGTAACAGTGGCGCTGAGTCGCGTATGGCCGAGGGCGGACGCCTGAAGCAAGCTCAGTACGCGCAGGAACAGGGACACCAGCGCGGCCAAGCAGTGCTGATAGGCCTCTGACAGCCCCAGGGCAGCCACGCGCAGCGCAAGCACGGCCTCAACCACCAACACATGGCAGAGCTCTGCCATTGGTATAAGCTGCCAACCTGCTGCAGCACAGGCCCATGCTCAGAAGCCAGTAACATAGAAGGGCACGAGTGCTGCAGGAGCCGCGTAGGCCAAGCTTTCTACCTGTTTCCAAAGTGAGCTAAAATGTCGCCAGAAATTGCAAGGCAGCTGAAGCTGCTGAGGCTGCTGAGGCTGCTGAAGAAGAGCTGATGAGTGGAGCAACTGCTAGCAGACAGATCGCACGGCCGCTCTGGTAACCTCACATAGCTGTCCGAGTTGAGTGACGCACATCACGGGATGCAAACACGCGTTGTGGTTATAGCGTAAACGTTTGGCTGTTAGAGTGACGATCCGAGACTCCCGCCTACCTAGGTAGCCTGCACTCGGCCGCGATTTTGCACCTCGCGATCAATCCACGCCCGTGACGGGCCGTAGCCCCTACTAGCCTAGTAGGGCCTGAACTGCCAATCGACAGCGGGCTGTCTGCCTCCACATGAGCTGCAGGTCGGCTTTGCGAGGCATTACTCGGACTTCCGACCTTGGCATGTCCGCAAGATTGTGCATACATCATGCTAGCGTTTACAGGACAGCCAGCACATCCCAGATCGCTTGGTTCTGCCGAGCGGCTGACCGACCAAAACCATAACAAGCATGTTTGCACGAGACTCCATGTTCGCCCCTGGCTGCCCTGCCTGCTGCACTGGCACACAGGCCATGCAGGTTAATCAACAGTTGCCCAATCACGCCTGTTGCACTCGCTGGAAATGCGAATGGATTCTCACATTAATTTAACACTTCGAGCTGCTCAGGTTGACACCTACACTTTTGTGTCAAAGTTCAGGCCGTTTGCGTCAAGAAAAGTAGCTATGGCAGCCAGGATGGGCTGAAAACCCCCCAGAAAGGCTGCCATCTCTGGCAAGAGTATAGTGTCGCCGCCCGCCGGTGCCAGCTGGGCGAAGAATGCCTCGCGCGAAGGCACAATCTGCATGCGGCCAGAGGCGTCCCGGCACTCAGTTGGTGGGAAGGGGCTGGCAATTGGTTCTATTCCAGCTACCAGCCTGAATCATGTTCTTACGTTCCTATACAGAGGCAACAAGGAAGTGTGAGCAAGATGTGCATGCACAGACATGCCACAGGGACAATCATAAGGGGACCCAATGCATGAGGTACCCTGCGCTCAATGCATACGCCGTCATGGGTGTCCTGCAGAGGTACCATGCATACCTGCAGCTCCAGCATTGTGCGACCAGGGCCGCGCCTTCAGGGCCAGCGTAAAGGCCGTGGACGTGAACCAGCCGTGGTGCCGCTCGAGCGTGGCCGCGTACGCAGCGCTCGCGGCCGCAGCCAGGCTCAGGCTGCTATTGTCATGCATGCGCTGCAGCAGCTCCACGATGAAGTGCATGGCCCTGCATACTGCCAGCGCTCAGAATTAGGCCAAACAGAGAGCACAGACGCAAGACCAACCGAACGCGCAGGCAGGTGCACACTGTGTACACCTTATAACGTATATACAACGCAGCAGGCAGCTGCGCAAGTACTCGCGGGCTCTTAAGGCAGGAGTTGAGCAGACATAAAGCTGCTATTGTACAGCCCAGGCACGTGGGCACCTCTTGAGCCAAAGCAGCGCGTTTGTGTCAGACTGCGTGCCGCGCTCCTGCCCTCGAGCCACCTCGTCCAGTGCAATGGGGAACAGGTCTGCATAGCGTTCCGGGTTCCTGGCCTGCGCGGCGGCCAGGCGCTTGATGTTTCCGCCAATGTCCGAGCGAACAATGACCATCCCCGTGCCCAGCTTGTCTGCGCGACACAGCAGAATGTGTAAGTCCAGCAGTCCACCAGCAGCACAGGCGCTTGCACCAAACGCACTCGGCAAGCTCTGCAGCAGATGTTTGCCGTGCGTTGAGGCGCCACACCCACTGGCACACACTCGTCTGGGCAGGCTCGCACCTAGGACTGGCAGCACCTGTTGGCACAGCTCCAAAAAAGCAGACGTGCTGATCGTGCCATCTGGCGCACGGACGCCGCGCGCAAGCTCGGCCAGGTGTACAAACACGGACCCCATCACGATCACAGTATTGCCAGGATCCGCAAGCTGCCGGGCTGGTGACCTTCACTAGCCCCTCAGCTGCAAGCTTTTCTGAAAGTGATTAAGACAGCCCGCCAACTTTTCGACAGCTGTTGAGGCTGCAGTTGAGGCTTGCCTGGTGGCCAGGAGGACGCGCACTCGGCAAGTAGCTGCAGCGTTAGTGCGACACCATCACAGTGTGTGAGATGAGCGGTTGCTGCAGCCCACCTGCAGGTTGATCGGGGAGCGCGCGTCATCCGCTCGCGCGAAATGACGCAGCGCGCAGCTAGCGGAGCAGCTCCAGTGGCTGCCAGCTGTGGCAATGGTGTTGACAGCCTGATGCTGGTCATGCGCATCGGCCAAAGCCCTGAACGGCGCACAGGCGAGCAGAGCAACGCTCTGGCTTCGCCCGCACGGAGCTATGCTGCAGGAGTGGCGTTCACGCCGGCCAGTGGCAGAAGCAGCACACCCTCACAAGCGCCAAACGCGCGAGAGTGCGAGGGCGCACCGCTTGTGGACTGCAGCGCTGTGGGCGAGCGGGGACTGTGCCGGCAGCACACGCCGGCAGCGGCACCGAGCACTCGTGCTCGCCTCGGCTGTGCGCACAACCTGGATGCAGACCGCCTGGCGCGCCGGTGCGGGCCCACTGGGTCCCGGCCCAGCACAGCTTCCCGGTCCGCAACGCGCACACTTGCACAGGCGCCGTCTGGTCAGGCGCAAGGCGTGCAGGCGTGCACATGTACTCACAGTCGCATAGCAGCCAGCTAATATACTCCGTGCTCCAGTACAGTGCCTGCCGCTGCGCAGGGCCCACCGCCGGCGCGTGGCGCAGATCGTGGCTGCGCAGTGGCGCCGCTTCGTGCTGCTGCGGCGCACGGCTGACCTCGCAGCCGGCCAGCGCCGGCGCGTGCTGCTGCGGGCCGGGTTGGAGGCGCTCGGGACAGCTGCTGCACAGGCGCGCGGGCGGGCGTGCCGAGAACTTTGCACGTCAGGAGCTGTCCTGTGCACTTTGCACGTAACATTACTGGGCAGGTCGGGGCTGCCTGCGCGAGCAAGCGCGCGCTCCCGTGTTTGCACGCACGCTGCTCATGCTGGCGCGCTTGGTGCGCGTGGCGCGTCACATGCGTGCCTGCTGCTGGCACAGTGTCCCGCATTACCTGAGGTGCATGGTACAGACCCGCGTCTGCACTGCAGACTCACGCATCATGACAGTGCAGCGTTGCTACAGGGCCGGCTCGCCTGGCGCCGCGCGGCGATCTGGGACGCGCAGCACGGCAGCCGGCGCCTGGCCGCCTGCCTGCGCTCCTGGGCGGCGTTGGCGGCCATGCGGGCCGCTCTCCGGGAGCTCGAGCACACCGCCGTGGCGGCGGCCTCGCGCGGACTGGCGGCGCGCGCGCTGGCCATCTGGCGGCGGCGCTGCGCGGAGCGGGCGCGCCCCCCGGGCTCCTGGTGCTAGGGCTTGGCCGCACCAGGCTCGGCAGAGGGTGCCGGGCCTGCGCACTACCCGGATGCATGCAGGCTCATTGAGACCTTTGCAAGGCTTGAGCAGGCACGTGTGAGCTATGCAGTGACATCCTTTTGTTCTGGTCCGTCTGTGGTTCATTTCTGGAAGCATTGCCCTGCTTCTGCCTGCCGCTATATGTCATCCCGTCCAAGGACTGCAAGAAGATGCCCAGTGTGTGCAGAGGTAGCGTACGCTACAGCACCTCTGGCAGCGCAGGGGCATCGCCGAGCGGCGGCCGCGCTCGCAGCACAGCACCGGCGAGCCGCGCTGCTGTGCGCGGGCTTTGAAGGCTGGCACGCGGCGGTGGCCGAGCCGCGGCGGCGGGCGCTGGCGGCGTGGGCGCATGCGCGATACGCGGCCGCATTTGCAGCCTGGTGCCGGTGCTCACCCCGAAGCCAGCTTCCTGCTGCCAACTCGTTCGCTCCTGTGCTCTCCTACCTGCAGGCTCTGCACTGCACTCTCTTGCCAGCAGCATGCCGCGCAGTCGCGCAGCCACTGCGCCGGCCGTATGCATGACACTGCTGCGACGCGCTGGCCACCGCCGCCAGCCGCGGTCATGTACATCCTGAGCTGTGAACGGTTGTAACCTTGTTTCTCTCTGAGAGTGCTGACAGGGCGTCTCAACACTGCTGCAGGCACGTGCGCGCCGAGCGGCAGGCGCGCGCGGCGGCCAGCGCAGCAGCCGTGGTCGCGCGCGCTGGGCGGCTGCGGCGCGCGCTGGCCGCATGGGCGGCCGCTCGGTGGCGCTCCAACGCCGCCGCGGCCAGCGCCGCGGCGCACGCGCGCACGGCGCGCCTGCGCCGCGCGCTCGGCGCCTGGGCGGTCGCTGCCGGCCGCGCAAAGGCCGCGCAGGCCGCTGCGGTCGGCGCGGCGCGCGCCGGGCAGCTGCGGCGGGCGCTCGCGGCCTGGGCGGCCGCCGTGCGACGCGCGGAGGCTGCGGCGGCGGGTGCGGACGAGAGGGCGCGCGCTGCGCGCCTGAGGCGCGCGCTGGGCGCGTGGGTTAGCGCCGCGCAGCAGGCAGAGGCTGCCTCGGCGCGCGCCGACAGCGCGGCGCGCACCGCGCGCTGTAGGCGGGCACTGCGCGCCTGGGCGGCGGTGGCCTGTCAGGCGAGCGGCCTGGAGGCCGTCGTTTACAGGACGGCTCGGCGGCGGCAGCTGCGGCGCGCGCTGGCCGCATGGGCGGCGGCGCGGCGGCGCGCAGAGGCCGCGCAGGCCGCCGCCGCCGGCGCGGACCGGAGGGCGTGCCTGAGGCGCGCTCTGGGCGCCTGGGCCGCCGCGGCGCGCCAGGCCCGGGACCGGCAGGCGTCCGGCGCCTGCATACGGCGGGCGCTCGCAGCGTGGCGCCTTGTGGCGGGCGCGCGCGCCGCGGCGGGGCGCGGCGCGTCGGCGGCGACCGCACAGCGCCGCGCCGAGGCTGTGGCCGCGCGCCGCTTCGCCGAGCGGCTGCTGTGCGCGTGGCGCGATGCGGCCTTTGATGCGGCGATGCGGCGCTTCCAGGCGCGCGCCTCAGGGGCATGCGACCCGCTTTGCGTGCAGGCCACTGGCAGCTCGCTGGCCGCGGTCATTCGTGTAGGCTCTCTCCTGTTCTGTGCGCGCGCTGTC
>JAABUR0100002624.1_pt1 | contig 26939 bp, 19 predicted proteins | sample 5560091 | NCBI WGS metagenome assembly JAABUR01 (sample SAMN10711879, study PRJNA513375) | rock metagenome | isolation source: Antarctica rocks | place: Antarctica: Victoria Land, University Valley sud
CGGTGGCGTGGTCGACCACGGAGGCCAGGGAGGCCGAGACCTCGGGGCGCAGCCGCTGGACGTCGGGGAGCGGCTCCTTCACGTGTTGCATGGCCACCCCCACCTGGGATTCGCCCCGGAACGGCACTTCGCCCGTAAGCATCTCGTACAGGACGACCCCAAGCGAGTAGACGTCGGACTGCTCTCCCACCTCCCGCCCCAGGGCCTGCTCGGGCGACACGTAGTCGGTGGTCCCGAGCACCCGCCCGGTGGCGGTGAGGTTGTCGGCCTCGAGCGTGCGCGCTATGCCGAAGTCGGTCACCTTCGCGCGCCCCTCCATGTCGATCAGCACGTTCTGGGGCTTCACGTCGCGGTGCACCAGGCCGGCGGAGTGGGCGCAGGTCAGGGCCCGGCCGATCTCGATCGCGTAGGCCACGGCCTCGGCCACCGGCAGCCGCTTCAGCCGCTTGATCCGTTCCTTCAGTGTCTCGCCCTCTACGTACTCGAGCACGATGTAGGGGGTGCCGTCGTCCTCGCCGAAGTCGATGACGGTCACCACGTGGGGGTGCGACAGCCGGGCCACGGCGCGCGCCTCGCGCCGGAAGCGCTCGAGCTGATCGGGGTCCTCCGAGATGTCGCGGAGCATCAGCTTGATCGCCACCCAGCGCTCCAAGGTGGGGTCGAAGGCGCGATAGACCGTCGACATCCCGCCGGAGCCGATCTTCTCCTCCAGCCGGAAGCGTTCGTTGAGGAGGGTCCCGATCACGGTGCTCGACGTATTGTGAGCCCTCGCATGGCTGTACGCGTCCGCGTTTTCACCGACCCGCTGTGCGTGTGGTCTTGGGGGTCCGAGCCGGGCATCCGTTCGCTGATGTGTGAGTTCGGCGACGAGGTGGCGTTCACCTTTTCCATGGCCGGCCTGGCGCGCGAGCTCTCACCCGACGAAGCGCTGGTCCACTCCTGGCTCGACGCGGCCGCGGAGTCGGGCATGCCGGTCGACCCGCGGGTGCTGCGCGACTCCCCACCGCGGTCGACCTATCCGATGGCGATGGCGGTCAAGGCGGCGGGCGATCAGGGGCCCCAGGCCGCGTACCGCTACCTGCGCGCGCTGTGGGAGGGGTCTGTGGCACTTCGGCGCAAGCTGGACACCACGGAGGCGCTGGTCGAGGAGGCCCGCGGCGCCGGCCTGGACGCCGAGCGCTTTCGCGTCGACCTGGGCTCGCACGGCACGGTGGAGGCGTTTGGGGCGGATCTCGAGACCGCGGCGGCGCTCGCCGCCTCCGGAGACGCGGCGGCCTCCGGTGGTCACTCGGTGTCCGAGGGCGGGCGGGGCCTGCCGCTGCCCACGTTGGTGTTCGAGCCGGTGAACGGCGGCGGGACAGGCCGCATGGTCCTGAGCGGCCTGCAGAGCCCGGCAACCCTGCGGGAGGCGGCGCTGGCCGTGGGCGCGACGCCTGACGGCGGGCCGCGTCCGGACCCCCTGACGGCCCTGCGCCGCTTTGGGCGCATGGCGCCCGTCGAGGTGGCCGCGGTGTGCGACCTGCCCCAGCCGAGGGCCGAGGCGGACTTGGCGGCGCTGGCGCTGGAGTGGCGGATCCGCCCGGTGTCGGTGGGAAGCGGGAGGCTGTGGGAGGTCGCGTGATCTCTCCGCGGAGAGATCGCTGAACGGTTGACCACACCAGGGTGTGGCCAAGCCTTCACCCGCGTCCTGCACCGGCGCCCCCGGGCACGCTCGATGATCCGCTCCAGCGTGGCCAGTACATCCTTCCGTTCGAAAGCTATCTGCCCGTGGGTGAAACGCAGCGGCAAGAGTTCACCCCCTCAAGTACTGCTCGGGGCGCTGAAGCCGGTTTCCGCCCGCCCCTCCAAGCCCTGCCCCGGGAGCTCCACCACCCCGGCGCCGTCGGTCACCGAGCCGATCACCGCCGCGCCCGGGTGGTGCTCGGCCAGCAGCGCTACGGCCTCGGCCGCCTGCTCGTCGGGCACGATTACGCAGAATCCGCAGCCCATGTTGAAGACCTCGTGCATCTCGGCCACGCCTGCGCCCGATCGGGCCGCGATCAGGCCGAAGATGGGTGGCACGGGCAGCGGCGAGTCGATCCGGTAGCCCACCTGCGCCTCGAGTCGCAGCAGGTTGAGCAGGCCCTCTCCGGTGATGTGGGCCAGGCCGCGGACCTCCAGGCCCGAGTCCCGCAGCGCCCGCGTCGTGCGCACGTAGATCACCGTGGGCTCGAGCAGCGCCTCGCCCACCGTTCGGCCTCCGAGCTCACCCGGCTGCTCAGACAGGTCATCCAGCGCCGAGCGGGCCAGCGTGAAGCCGTTGGAGTGCACGCCACTCGAGGGAAGCCCGACGATTGCGTCCCCGGGGCGCGCGGCGGCGCCCGTGACCATCCGCGGGATCTCCACCAGCCCGACGCACATGCCCACCAGGTCGATGCCCCCGGGCGAAGGGTGGCCGCGGATCAGCTCGGGCACGACCGCCAGCTCGCCGCCGGGTATCTCGACGCCCGCCTCCTGCGCTCCGGCCTTCAGCCCCCGCCCCACGGCCGCGAGCAGCTCGGGGTCGGCCTCCTCGACGGCGACGTAGTCGAGCACCGCGATCGGGTCGGCGCCCACGCAGATCACATCGTTCACGTTCATCGCGATGCAGTCGATCCCCACGGTGTCGTAGCGACCGAGCTGCTCGGCCACGATCAGCTTGGTGCCTACGCCGTCCGTGGAGAGGGCCAGGCCGGTGTCGCCGGCCAGGCGCAGCACGTTGGCGTAGTGGCCGGACCCCAGCACCGCGCGGCTCGGGCGACCGATGTCGATCGTGCGCAGCACTTCGACCAGCGCGGCTACCCCGCGACCAGCCTGGCCCGTGTCCACGCCGGCGCGCGCGTATGCGGAGTCGGCCACCCGCGCCATTCAACATCACTCGGCGCTCCCGTGGCCGGGGCGCGCACCCGGCCGGGGTCTAGGCGGCTTCGGTCGCCGCGTCCGGCGGTGTACGACGCCGGCGCAGGAACACGTAGACGACGCCCACCACGATCAGCGCCACGACCGCGTAGTCCACGTAGTGCAGCGAGTCCTTCCACTTCTCCCAGTTGTCGCCGGCCTGCTTGCCGATGAACGTGAGCATGAACACCCACGGGATGCAGCCGATCAGCGTGAGCACCGAGAAGCGCCAGAAGGGCATCCGGGCCACGCCGGCCGGGAGGGAGATGAACGTGCGGATGATCGGCAGCATCCGGGTCACGAGCACGGTCAGATCGCCGTGGCGCTCGAACCAGCGGTCGGCGGTGGCCAGGTGACTCGGCTTGATGTGCAGCTTGGGGCCGTGCCTCTCCAGGATGTCCACGCGGCCGTAGTAGCCGACCGCATAGGCGATCCACGAGCCCACGAGGTTGGCCACCGAGCCCACGGCCACGGCCGCCCACAGCGGGTACTGGCCGTCGGAGACGTTGAAGCCCGCGAACAGCATCGTCGCTTCGCTGGGCACGGGGATGCAGGCGGACTCCAGCGTCATCAGCACGAAGACCCCGGGCAGGCCGAGCGCGTCCACGACATCCACGGCCACGTTCACGATCGGGTCCGTTATGGAGGCGATCAGGGTCGGCACGGCGAAGTAGGGTAGCTGCCGGATCGGGCCCTCCCGGGCCATCACGCTCCTCTGGTAGTCGAGGCCCGCAAGCGCATGCAAGTACCTCTCTTCGCCTCATCCCTGGACGCCTACAAGCCCCGGCTGACCGAGAAGGTCGCCGAGGTGATCGACGGCGGGCGCTACATCCTCGGCCCCGAGGTCGAGGCCTTCGAGTCCGAGTTCGCCGACTACCTGGGCGTGCGCCACTGCGTCGGCGTGGCCAACGGCACCGATGCCCTGGCGATCGCCCTGCGGGCGCTGGGCGTAGGGCCCGGCGACGAGGTGGTGCTTCCCTCCTACACCTTCTACGCGACCGCCGAGGCCACGGCGAGCGCCGGCGCGGTCCCGGTCTTCTGCGACGTCGACCCCCACACCTTCTGCGTGACCGCGGAGACCGTGAAGGCCGCGATCACCCCGCGCACCAGGGCGATCATCGCGGTGCACCTGTACGGCAACGTCGCGCCCGTGGCCGAGCTGCGCGAGCTGGGCCTCCCCGTGCTGGAGGACGCCGCCCAGGCCGCCGGGGCCCGGCTTGAGGGGGCGATGGCCGGGGCGCTGGGCGACGCGGCCACCTTCTCGTTCTTTCCCTCCAAGAACCTGCCCTGCCTCGGCGACGGGGGCGCCGTGGTCACCGACGACGACGAGGTGGCGCGGCTGGCCCGGCGGCTGCGCTTCCACGGCTCCGACGACAAGCGGACCTTCCTCGAGGTGGGCTACAACTCGCGCCTGGACGAGATCCAGGCGGCGGTGCTGCGCGTGCTGCTCCCCGAGCTCGAGGGCTGGAACGCCGCGCGCCGCGCGGCCGCGGAGGCCTACGAGCGCCACGGGCTGGGCGAGCACGTGGCGCTGCCGGTGGCGGTGCAGGGCGCCGAGCACGTCCACCACCTGTTCGTGGTGCGCCATGCCCGGGCGGACGAGCTGGCGGGCGCCCTGAACGAGGCGGGCGTGGGCGCGCGCGCCTACTACCGGGTGCCCGTGCACCGTCAGCCGGCGATGACGGCCTTCTCCGCCGCGGGCCCGGACCTCCCGGGCACCGAGGAGGCCGCCCGTACGGGGCTGGCCCTGCCCATGGGCACCGGCCTGTCCGACGACGCCGTCCGCGAGGTGGTGTCGGCGTGCGCGTCTGGGTCGACCTGACCAATTCCCCCCACGTGCTGGTCATGCGCCCGCTGATCGATGCGATGCGCGCCGACGGGCACGAGGTGGAGGTCACCGCCCGCGACTTCGCCCAGACCCTGGAGCTGTGCGAGCGCTTCGGCATGGCCCACACGGCGGTCGGGCGCCACCGGGGGGGCAAGCTCGCCTCCAAGGGCCTCGGCCTGGCCTCGCGAAGCGCCGCGCTGGCGCGTTGGGCCCGCCCCAGGCGCTTCGACGTGGCCATGGGACACGGCTCCAACGACGTGACGGTGGCCGCGGCGCTGCTGCGCATCCCCAGCGCCACCGCGTTCGACTACGAGTGGGCGACGGTGCAGCACAACGTCAACTGCCGCCTGGTCCGGGCTGTGGTGGTGCCCGAGGCCATCCCGCCCCAGCGGCTGGACCGGTACGGGGCCAAGGGCAAGGTGCGGTCCTACGCGGGGCTGAAGGAGGAGTACTACCTGGCCGACTTCGAGCCCGATCGCGGTGTCCTGGAGGAGCTGGGGCTCGAGGAGGGAAAGCCCATAGTCGTGGTTCGCACCCCGCCCGCGGTCTCTCTCTACCACCGCTTCGAGACCCCGTTGTTCGCTCGCCTGCTCGACCGTCTGCGAGGCACGGCGCAGACCGTGGTGCTGCCGCGCACGCCCGCCCAGCGGGAGGAGATCGAGGCCCGCGGCGGCCTGATCGTCCCCCGTCATGCGATCGACGCCCAGAGCCTGATCGCCCTGAGCGACCTCGTGATCTCCGCCGGCGGTACCATGAACCGCGAGGCGGTGGCGCTCGGCACTCCGGTGTTCACCACCTTCGAAGGTCGTCTGGGCGCCGTCGACGAGGGGCTCCTGCGCGAGGGGCGCCTCAGGCGGCTGGACGATCCGGAGGAGATCCGGGTCGAGAAGCGCACGTCGCACGGCGGGGAGCGGATCCGCCGCGACCCCGGCGAGTTGGCCACACTGCTGCTATCCGCGCGAGAACAGTGAGAAACCGCATCACATCGTCGGTCAGCGCCCGCCGCCTGGGACAGGTCGGCGTCGACGCCTGCCTGGTCGCCCTGGCCTACTACCTGGCCTTCGTCCTGCGCTTCGACTCGGGCATCCCCGACCGCTACCAGGAGCTGCTGCAGGTCACGGTGGCCTTCGTCGTGATCCTCAAGGTGTCGCTGTTCGCCGTCTTCGGCCTCTACTCCAAGCTCTGGCGGTTCGTGGACCAGGCCGACTTCGAGTCGATCGTCAAGGCGGTGATCGCCTCCTCCTTCGTGCTGATCGTCGGGCTCTTCCTGCTGCCCTTCGGCGTGGCCGACCCGCCCCGTGGGGTCATGGCCCTGGACTTCCTGCTCACCCTGGCCCTGGTGGGCGGCGCCCGCTTCGTGGTGCGCGCGGTGGTGGAGCGCCCTCTGCGCCAGCTGGGAAGGATTCGGCAGGGACGCCGAATCCTTCGAGTCCCACTCGTCCAGCGCGCCGACACCGAGGTGCTGATCGTGGGCGCCGGCAACGGCGGCCAGCAGGTCGCGCTGGAGCTTCGCCGAAACCCCGAGCTCTCCAGCGCGGTGATCGGCTTCGTGGACGACGACCAGCGCAAGCAGGGAATGCTGATCGCCGGGCACCGCGTGCACGGCACGACCGACGACCTGCCGCGGGTCCTGGACGACACGAAGCCGGACGAGGTGGTGATCGCCATCCCCTCGGCCCCCGGAGCGGTGCGCCTGAAGGTCGTCACCGCCTGCCGCGAGCGCGACATCCCGGTACGGACCCTGCCCACGGTCTTCGAGCTGCTCTCCCGCGGCCCCAACCTGCTGCGCCAGGTGCGCGAGGTCAAGGTCGAGGACGTGCTGGGCCGCGAGCCGGTACGGGCTGAGCTCGACCGCGTGGGCGCCTACCTGCGCGACCGCGTGGTGGTGGTCACCGGCGCCGGGGGCTCGATCGGCTCCGAGCTGTGCCGCCAGATCGCCCGCGTGCGGCCCCGGCGGCTGGTGCTCGTCGATCACGCGGAGAACAACCTGTTCGAGATCCGGCGCGAGCTCGAGGAGGAGCAGCACTTCGGCTCGCTGGCCGCGGTGCTGGCCGACTGCAAGGACGCCACCCGGATGCAGGAGCTGTTCGCGGACGAGGAGCCCTCGGTGGTCTTCCACGCCGCCGCCTACAAGCACGTCGGCCTCATGGAGGAGAACCCGGTCGAGGCCGTGCGCAACAACGCGGTGGCCACCCGGATCGTGGCCGCCGCGGCCGGCGAGGCCGGGGTCGAGCGCTTCGTGCTGGTGTCCACCGACAAGGCGGTCGCGCCCGCCACCGTCATGGGCGCCTCCAAGGCGCTGGCCGAGTGGGCGGTCGAGGCCGCCCAGAACCGCTATCGCGCCACCCGCTACGCGTCCGTGCGCTTCGGCAACGTGCTGGGCTCGTCGGGGTCGGTGGTGCCGATCTTTCGGCGCCAGATCGAGGCCGGGGGCCCGGTGACGGTCACCGACGCCGAGATGACCCGCTACTTCATGACGATCCCCGAGGCGGTGCAGCTGATCATCCGCGCGGCCGACCTGGTGCCCACCCCGTCGGGGACCCGGCGCCGGGGAGCGGCGAAGCTCCAGGGGGCCGAGGATCTCGGGGTGGCCCCCCGTCACCAGCCGCGCGCCCAGATGTTCGTGCTCGAGATGGGCGACCCCGTCAAGATCATGGAGCTGGCCCGCAACATGATCCGGCTGTCGGGCAAGGAGCCCGACGTGGACATCGCGATCGAGATCGTGGGCCGCCGGCCCGGAGAGAAGATCCACGAGGAGCTGTTCGAGCCCGGCGAGCGCCCGGAGCCGACGCCCGCCGAGCGGATCGTGGCCGCCGTACGCCCGCGGCTGGATCCCGAATGGGTGGAGACGGCCTTCGCGCGGATCGAGGATCTGGTCTTCAACGGCGACGCCGCCGCCCTGGCCGACGCGGTGGCCCAGATGTCGGCGGAGCGGGCGCTCACGACGTCCCCGGCCACCCAGGCCGCCCCCGACTTGGCCCTGACCGACCCCGGACGGGCTGACCGGGCATGACCAAAGCCGACCAAGCCACTACGATTTCACCCTTCTTTCCATGCAGATAGTCCAGGAGATCGGCTCCTACGCGGGCCTCGCGGCCATCCTCGGCCTCGCTGTCCTGTCCGCGCTCTACTTCTCACAGGCGCGCGACGTCAAGCGCCTGCGCGAATGGGCGGGCCGCGCCCCCGAGCGCGCCCCCGAGCCCTCCTGGATGGCCGCCCAGCCGTCCGTCCGGCCGGTGCCCCGCGCGCCCGGTCAGGCTGCGCCGGCCGGGCGGGCCGCCGTCGGGGCGCCCAGGCCGCAGTTCCCACCCACTCCCGCCGCCGCGCGGACCGCGGCCACGGGAGCAGCGCCCGCCGCCGCGCGGACCGCGGCCACGGGAGCAGCGCCCGCCGCCGCGCTTGGCCCGGCCGCCGCCACCCCCGCGGCGGCGCGGGCTGCCGAGACGGCGCAGGATCGTGAGGACGACGACCAGCCGGTGGCCGACAACACGGCCAACGGTGAGGCGAGGGACGGCACCGACGACCGCCCGGCGCTGTCGCAGGACACCGTGATCCACCCCCCGCCCCCGCCCCTCCACGACGAGGAGGAGGAAGGGGACGACCTCGAGCGGCCCGAGGACGAGCTCGGGGAGGACAGCCCCGAGTTCGACGCTGCGGACGACGACTACGGCGAGCACGATGGCTGGGACGAGACCGGGGACTACCCGTCCGCGCCCGAGGAGCACTGGGAGGACACCGGCGACGAGCCGGCCGTCTCGGCGGTGCCCCCCGTAGCCCCCCGGCGCGCTGCGCCACCGGGCCCTGCCCCGCCGGCGCGTGACGCTCCACCGCCCTCGAGTGGCATCCTTCCCCCGTACTCCGAGAGCCGCCCCGGTGCGGTCGCGGCCACCGACCGGCGCTCCCGCGGCGGCCTGTTCTCGTCTCGCGGACGGGCGGCTGGGGTCATAGCGCTCGCCGTGCTCCTCCTGGTCGCGCTGGCGCTGGGGGCGACGCAGCTGCTCGGCGGTGACGAAGACACGGCCAAGAAGGCGCCGAGCCAGCCGGCGCAAGCGCCCGCCGCCCCGGGCAAGAAGACGCCCGACAAGGCCGGGGGGATCAGTCCGGCCAGCGTACGCGTCGCAGTGCTCAACGGCACCACGGTGCCGGGGCTGGCGGCTCAGATCGCGGACTCGGTCGAGAAGGAGGGCTTCAAGCTGGGGACCGTCACCAACTTCAACGATCAGCAGCGCGCGGAGTCGGTGGTGCTCTACGCGCCGGGAGCCGAGCGTGAGGCGGCCGAGGTGGGGCGCCGGCTGAAGATCGCACAGCGCGAGCCGGTCGACGCCGAGAGCCAGGGCGTGGCCGGGGACGCGACCGTCGTGATCGTCACGGGGCAGGACAAGACGCAGTAGACGCCGGCGACAAAACAGGCATCCATGCCCGTTTGACGCCGGCGACAAAACAGGCATCCATGCCCGTTTTGTAGAACGTCAACGGAACGTCCGCAGGCTGGTGGCCCTCGGGGGCCTACGGCAGGATTCCCGCCGCCCGGTTCGCCTCGGCCGCCTGGCGCAGCAGCTCGCGGTCGATCACGCTCAGCGTCCTCCCGGCCACCTCGATCGTCGCTCCGTCGTACGGCGGGTACCAGAAGGCCCTGACTCGTCTGTCGAGGGTCTCCGCGTCCTCGTCGGACGGGACCCTGCGCATCGCCTCGAACTCCGCCTTGGTCACGTAGCGCCCGGCCCCCTGCGGCGTGCGCGGCAGCTCACCGCCCCCCAGGGCGAGGTCGACCACCTCCTCGAACAGAGCCAGCAGGCGGCCCTGGCTCTCGATGTCCAGTGACAGCGCCGTGGCCGTGGGCTCGATCGGGAAACGGTCCACCCGCACCAAGTCGCCCGTGTCGAAGTCCTCGTCCACGAAGTGGCCCGACACGCCCCATTCCGGGAAGCCCTCGAGGATGGCCACGTTGAAGCCGCCCATGCCGCGTATGTCGGGCAGCGGCGCGGGGTGGAAGTTCAGGCAGCCGACCCGCCCGAGCTCGATCAGTGGCCGGCGGATTCGCTTCCAGAACAGGAAGGAGAGCACCAGGTCTACGCCGGCCAGCTCGCCGCTCTCGGCGCGGGCGTAGAGCTCCTCGTCGCTCACCAGCTCGATCCCGTGCCGATCCGCGGTCAGGTCGAGCCGCTGGGAGTCGTCCGCCTCGCCGGCCGCGGGCGGCGCCACCACGGCCGCGACCTCTACGCCGCGCCGGACCAGGTGCTCGAGCGCCCCCACCGCGGAGCGCTTGTGCTTTGCCATCAGGACCGCTCTCATCGGGACCCCCTCGACCGGCCGGCCATCCATGGCCGGTGAGTGGCCGACCCCCTCGACCGACGGGCCGCCGCTCGCCGATCGGTAAGCAGCTCCTCGTACAGCGCCAGCGTACGGCGGGCGATGTCGTCCCACGAGTAGCGCCCCGCCGCCGCGACCGCCGCCCCGTCCTCCAACCGGCGCCGCGCGGCGGGATCGTCGAGAAGCCGCTGCAGCGCCTCGCGCAGCGCGACCGGATCCCCGGGTGCGACCAGCTCCGCCGCGCCGTCGACGCGCCCGACCTCGGAGAAGCCCCCGACGTCGGAGAGCACTATCGCCTTGGCGAAGGCCAGCGCGGTGTAGAGCACCCCCGACTGGTCGATGCGCCGGTAGGGCAGGGCGACCACGTCGGCGCGGCGGAAGAAGGCCGGCACCTGGGCGTCGGCCACGAAGCGATCCACGAACCGGATCTTCGCGCCGGCCCCGGCAGCGGCCCGCTTCAGCGGCTCGACATCCATCCACGGCCGCCCGACGACCCACAACTCGGCGCCCTCGAGCTCGCGGAAGGCCTCGATCAGCACGTCGATCCCCTTGTAGGGCCGCAGCACGCCGAAGCTGAGCACCACGGGCCCCTCGACGCGCGCCAGCTCGTCCGGGAGCGGCTGCTCGTCGGCCTGGTGGGCGAGGTAGTGAAAGGCGCCGTGGGGGATCACGTGCACCCGCTGGGGGTCGGCCCCGAAGCGGTCGGCCAGCTCGCCGGCGCCCGCATCGGTGTGCGCGATCAGCGCGTCCATCCGGCCGATGGCCGCCCGCGCGGCGCGCTCGCGCAGCGCGCCGCGCCCGCGGCGAAGGACGTTGTGGGAGGTGAAGACCCGGGGCACCCCGCGCGCCAGCAGCAGCGAGTCCAGGGCCTCCAGCGTCAGCCACTGGTAGTGCACGATGTCGGCCGGGCCGGGGTCGCGCTGGGCGAGCATCCCGGGAACGTGCTCGGCCAGTCGCAGCGCCCGGCGGGCAGCGGTACCTCGGTCGCTGGCCATGGTGCGGCGGTAGAAGGCCTCGCGCACGGTGAAGCCACCGGCGGCAGGGGCGGGACCGTAGGGATAGCGGCTGGTGACGAGCTCGACCTGGGCCCCGCCCCGGGCCAGGGCCGCAGCCAGGGAATAATCGTACGGCGGGGTGTAGGCCGGTGGGTCGACGAGTTGGACGCGCACGCCCGGCATTCTCGCCCGGCGGGTCCAATAGCGTGTCGCCGGTGCAGTCGAGCCGCCTGGTCCGCGCCGTCTTCGCCCTGCTCGTCGTCGCGACCGTAGGGACCTTCTTCGCCGCCCAGGCCCTCAAGACGGAGGTACCGGTGGTGCTCCGCTTCGCCGCCCAGCCCCGGCACCTCTCGCCCAACGAGGACCGCGTGCGCGACTCCACCCGGGTGGGCTTCGACCTCTCCGAGCCCGCGGACGTGTCCTTCTCGGTGATCGACGCCGACGGCGGCACGGTCCGCGAGATCATCGGCGAGCGCCGGCTGGCGGGGGACACCAAGCACCGGTTCACCTGGGACGGGCGCGACGACGAAGGCAGCCCCGTGCCCGACGGCGCCTACCGGCTGCGGGTGGTTCGGCGCAGCCAGGGCCGGGTGCTGGACTCGATCAAGAAGGTGATCGTCGACACCAGGCCGCCGAAGGCGAGCATCGCTTCGGTGGCGCCAAACGTCATCTCGCCGGGGGTCCGTGGGGGGCCGCAGCGGGTGCGGGTCCGCTACCGCGGGCCGCGCAACCTCAACCCCGAGCTCCGCGTCTGGCACACCGACGTCTCCGGACCGCCGCGGATCGCACGGCGCTTTCGCGGTGACAGAGACCGTTCGGGCGTGTGGGACGGAACCGTTCGCGGGGCGTCCACGCCCGACGGCTCCTACGCCTTCACGGTGCTGGTCCGCGACCTGGCCGGCAACCTCACCGAGGCGCCGGCCGTCCCGCGGCCCACGGCCGAGGCGGCCCGGCCGCGCACGGGAGTCGACGTGCGCCGCCTCACCCTGCGGGGGCCCTCGGTCCCCGTCTCCGCCGGCTCGATGGCCGTCCTGCGCGTCGGGCCCGTCTCCCGTCGCTTCCGTTACGCGCTCTCGCGGCTGGGCTCCCGAGCGGTGCTCAAGGCCGATCGTCGCCGGGGCGGCCGTCTGCGAGTGCGGATCCCCGCCAAGGCGCGCACCGGCGTGTACCTCGTGCGCGTGCGGGCGGGCGGCCGGCGAGCCGTGTGGCCCGTGCCGGTGTCGGGCCGGCCCGTGGGTGGTCGCCGGGCAGTGGGGCGCCCCCGCCCCCTGGTGATCCTGCCCGTGGCCACATGGCAGGGGGAGAACCGCTTCGACTCCGACCTCGACGGCTTCCCCGACACCCTGCAGGACTCGGACGCGGTGCCGGTCGACCGCCCTTACGACCAGGGACGGCTGCCCGCCGGGCTGCGTCGCGAGGCGTCGCCCCTGCTCGGGTTCCTGGACCGCGAGCGCCTCGCCTATGACCTGACCACGGACGTGGCCCTGGCGGGCCGCGAGGGTCCGTCGCTGAGCAACGCGCCGGGAGTGGCGATCGCGGGCACCGAGACCTGGGTCCCGCGCCAGCTTCGCGACGGCCTGCGGCGCGAGGTCGAGGACGGCGGTCTGCGAGTGGTCTCGTTTGGTGACCGCTCGCTGCGGCGCACCGTCGCCCTGGTCAAGGGCCGGCTGCGCGATCCCAGCCCAGCCCGGCCCGACGACCTCTTCGGCGAGCGCACGGAGCCCTTCCGTACCGACGAGCCCGCGCCGCTTCGCCAGCAGCGCGACCGCCTCCGCCTGTTACGCGGCACCGACCGACTGTTCGGGGACTTCTCCCGCTTCGAGCGCTCGGTGAAGCTGCCGCCGGACGCCGAGCTGCTCACCGCGGCCGGCCGGGAGGCAGACCAGCCGGCGTTCGTGGGCTACCGCCTGGGCAAGGGCACGGTGATCCGCCCCGGCACCCCGGAGTGGACCCGTCAGCTGCGCGAGAGCAGCCTTGGCCTGGAGGTCCCCCGGATCACCAAGAGCATCTGGCGCGAGCTGGGCAGGCCGAGGTAGGGGGCTGCCGTCGTGGCGTTTCGTCGCACCTCCTAGCATGCCGACGATGAGGCGCAAGCTGCTGGCCGCCGGCGCCGTCCTGCTGCTGCTCGCGGTGGGCGTCGGCGGGGCGGCGTACAAGGTGCTCTCCAAGGAGGATCCGCCGCAGAAGCGGGGGTCGGCCGACGTCGAGTTCGATCCCTCCGCCAAGCCCGACAAGCCCAGCCCGAAGAAGAAGGCGGCGGTGCCCTGGCCGACGTTCGGCTTCGACCGCCAGCGGACCAAGGCCGCACCCTTCGACCACCATCCCCCCTACAAGCGCACGTGGCGGGTGGACGGCAAGGACACGCTGGAGTTCCCACCGGCGGTGGCCTACGGCAACGTCTACATCGCTCAGCAGAAGGGGCTGTTCATCGCCATGCGGGGCAAGACCGGCAAGCGCGTGTTCAAGACCAAGCGGTTCAAGCGCTGCGCGGCCTCATCGCCCACCGTCGCCAAGGGCGTGATCTACCAGGCCTACATGGACTTCGCGCCCTGCCCCCAGGGGGCCTCGAAGCCGACCGGGTTCGTTACCGCCATGAGCGCCAGGACCGGCCGGGAGAAGTGGCGCTTCAAGGGCCAGCCGTTCGAGTCCTCGCCGCTGCTCGTCAGGGGCATCGTCTACGTGGGCAGCTGGGACGGCCGGGTCTACGCCATCCGCGCCAGGACCGGTCGCAAGGTGTGGAGCTATGACACCGGCAGCCGGGTCAACACCTCGGCCGCCTACTCGAAGGGGCGCCTCTTCATCGCCAACAACGGCGGCTCGGTGTACTCGCTGAACGCGAGGTCCGGCAAGCTGGCATGGAAGGGCAGCCAGGCCACGGAGTTCTTCTACGCCGCGCCCGCCGTGGCCTACGGCCGCGTCTTCATCGGCTCCACCGACGGCACGATGTACGCCTACGGCCGGCGCAGCGGTCGCCTTCTGTGGGCCAAGCGCCTGGGCAGCTACGTCTACTCGTCCGCGGCGATCTTCGACAAGAAGGTCTATGCGGGCACCTACGACGGCAAGCTCTTCGCCCTCGACGCGGCCACCGGCGACGTACGCTGGAAGCGCGGCATGCCGAGCGCCGTGCACGCAGCGCCGGTGGTGATGAACGGCCTGGTCTACGCCGCCACCTGTGCGACCTGTGGGTCGGCGGCGTCGCGGTCGGTGAAGACCGGCAAGGACTCCACCACCGCCTTGAACGCCTTCAATGGCCGCAAGGTGTGGTTCACCGCCGCGGGCAAGTACGCCAGCCCGATCGTGGCGGACCGCAAGCGGGTCTACCTGACCGGGCGCTCGTTCATCTACGCGCTGGAGCAGAGTGGCAGCAGGACGAAGGCGGCGAGGAAGGAGCGCCGGGCGGCGCGCAAGGCGGCGCGGCGGGCTCGCAGAGTGCAGGCCGGTGGGTAAGGGCATCGCGCCTATGCCGGGCATCAGCGCGAGCCGGTGGGAGGCGGGATGCCGAGGTCCTTGCAGATCTTTCGGACGAGGCCTATGCCGATCTCACGGTGGCGTGGAATCGCGCTCGAGCGCTCGGCGTCGATGCCCCAGAAGCTGTGATTCGCGCCCTCGCGCAAGGGTCGGGCTCCCTGGGCGCGCAGATGGCGCTCCAGGCGCGCCTCTTCAAGCGGTCAGCTGCAGGGTCAGCGACTCGCTGTCGGCCGCCGAATCTGGGAGCGCGTGTTGGCCAAAGCGAAGCTCCAAGATGCCATGCAGGGCATCGATGACGCTCGCGCGTGCCTCATCGCGGGTCCTGCCCTGACTGTTGGCGCCGGGAACCTCCGGTACGGAAGCGGTGATCCAGCCGTCGCCGGCATCGTCATAGACGATCGTCAGTTCAATGGACTCGCTCACGCCCCCAACGGTAGCTCAGCCGGCATCATGCGAGTTCGCCCTCTTTGGCAAGGCGTCGCGCTGGAGCAGCGGCGGCGAATTGCCTCATCCTGGCGCTCATCGGGCTCGTGCTCGCGAACGCCTAGGAGCGGTTCATCCTGCAAGTGCGATGACTCGGACGGAGGCTGCCGAAGTCACCGCTCGTGCGTCCGCTCGACGGGGGCGGCCCCGCGGTCTCGTGCCGCACTCGTACCGGGTCTCCACCCGCCTTGCCGCTCCCCCGCCCACACCAGCGCCGCGATGGCCGCCCCCATCATCGGCCACAGCAGGTAGTAGTTGTTGAAGGTGCGCCCGATGTAGAGCAGCACGAGGATGGAGACGGCGAAGCCCGCCGGCGCCACCCACTGCTCGCGGGCACGGTGGGCCACAACGCCGAGCCAGATCGTGATCGGCAGCCACAGCACCACGGCGAACAGCGCGAAGGGGTAGGACCCGTCGCGGTCGGCGATCAAGCCGCCGCGCACGAGGATGCCCGACAGCCCGTAGCCCACGATCTTGTAGGTGCCCGCGCCGAACTTCACGGTGTCGTCGTAGAAGGCGACCGGGTCGGCGATCAGGAACGGCAGCCCCACCACGGCTAACACGGCGGCGAAGACGCCGATCGCCCGCTTGAGCTCGGCCCGGGCCAAACCGGGAGAGCCTGTTGCGGTGCTCGCCGGGCCGGCGCCCCGGCTGCGCTCCTCGCCCGGAGAGCCTGCTGCGGTGCTCGCCGGGCCGGCGCCCCGGCTGCGCTCCTCGCCCTTCAACAGCATGATCGCCAGGAACGGGATGGCCACGACCGCGAACTGCTTGAGCAGCACGGCCCCGGCGAGCGCGGCCGCGGCCCAGCGCGCGCGGCCGCGAGTGGCCAGGGCGAAGGCGAGGATCATCAGGGTGATGCTCGGCGCGTCGTTCTGGCCGAACCAGGTCGAGCGCACCGCGATCGGGTTGGCCGCTATCAGGGCGCCGACGGCCAGTCGCCAGCCCAGGGGGGCCCGGAAGGCCAGCGCCGCCGCCAGCCCGGCGAGGGTGGCCAGGGCGACGAACAGCCGGTAGTCGTCCAGCGGGGCGGGCAGCAGCCGCCAGACGGCCCCGACGACGGCGGTGCCGGGAAAGTAGGCGTAGTGCTTCAGCGAGACCTCGCGCTCGCGCACGGCGTCCGAGGCCGTGCCGTCGAAGCTGTAGAAGCGCTCCATTCCCGAGCGCGAGTAGTCGTGTCCGTACGGGTTCCTCCCTTCCAGGAGGAGATCCCCGCCCAGCTCGATCTGGTAGGTCGAGTCGTTGGTAAAGAACCAGGGCTGCGTCGAGTCGCGCAGGCCCACCTGGAGGAGCGTGGAGGGCAGCATCAGGGCCAGCGCCACGAGCACTGCCAACGCCACCCCCGTCCACGCCGGCCAGTCGCGCCTGCGCAGGGCCAGCGTACCCACGGCGGCCAGGAGGAGACCGGCCGCGAAGCAGGTGGTGCGGGCGATCCCGACATCCCACTCCGAACCGCCCGCCCGCACCAGCGGCGCCAGGACGCCGTTCGCCTGGATGCTTCCCGGGCGGAAGGGCCACGGATCCGAGCCGAGCTCGGGCAGCGTCACGGCCACGATCGCCAGCAACACGCCCACCAGGGCCAGCATGCCCTCGCGGGACAGCGTTCCCGCGAGCCCCAGTCGCCGCATCACGCGGCGGCCGGTTCGCGCCCGCGCCTGTGCACGCCGTCGTCGCGCCGGGTCCACGTGAGCTGCCCCGCCGCCACGGCCAGCACGACCCAAGTCAGCGGGTCCTCCAGGAAGCCGGAATAGAACAGGGCGTGCACGAACAGCGCGAGCAGGCAGGCGCCCAGGGCCAGCCCGAGCCCGGGCTCCAGGCGCCAGACGCCGAGCATCGCCCGGGCGCCTCCGATGAGCAGCCACGCGTAGGCGGCCAGCCCGATCACGCCCAGCTCCGCGGCGACCGTGAGCGGGGTGGCGTGGGAGACGAAGTTGGGCGTGGGGCGATCGCGACCCGACAGCCGGCGGCTGGCCTGGGCCTGGTTGCCGATCCCCACGCCGATCACCGGCTCTTCCTTGATCACCCGCGCGGTGTCCTGGATCCGCTGGGTGCGGTCGCTGGTCTCCCGGCGCAGGGACTCCCCCCGGATCTCGACCGAGGCCAGGAAGCCCACGACCAGCAACAGCACGACCGCGAGCCCCCCGAACACCAGCTTGCGCACCTGCGGTCCGCCGGTGGCAAAGGCCACGGCCAACGTCACGCTCACCAGCGCGACCATGCTCGATTGCGAATAGGAGAAGAACAGCCCCAGCCACAGGACCACGAGCAGCCCGATGCCCAGGCGCAGGTCGATCCGCTGCAGCGCCAGGCAGACCAGCAGCACGGCCATGGCCAGCACCACGTGGCGGCCGTAGAGGCTGGGGTCCCCGAACAGGGAGGTGACGCGGAAGAAGCTCGAGTTGGCGTTCGACACCTCCAGGTTGGGGGCGAAGAAGAACAGGTTGCGCGTGACCGCCTGGTAGAGCCCGATGACGGCGAACAGGCCGCCCAGGCCGATCGCGGCCCGGGCCATCGTCCGGGGCGCCCAGTCGGGAAACGGCGATCGCGCCAGCACCGCAAGCAGCAGCGCGAAGGGGACCGTGAAGTAGGCGAGCAGCTCCACGGCCGGCTGCAGCTCGTCGGCCCACACCAGCGACAGGCAGGCCAAGCCGGCGAAGGCCGCGGCGGGCACGGCCACCACCCGGGGAAGCGCGCGGACCGCCGCCTGACCCGACCGGGAGCCAAGGGAGCGCCAGATCATCGCCAGCACCGCGGCGGCGAGTACGAAGTAGAGCGGCAGCAGGCGACCCAGCTGGCCGTTGGTGGCGATGCTGAGCGGAAAGCCGCCGCTCGACTGGAACGAGATGGGAGGGCGAAGGGGGGCGGCCACGAGCACGATCACCGGCACCCATCCCGGCCGCGCCACCATCAGCGCCGCGGCCACGGCCAGGGCGCCGAGGGCGAAGACGGCCGCCACCACTCCGGCCGGAGAGGCCAGACGATCGAGCACCCCGCCTCCGTTCGCAGAGCCCAGCAGCGCCGCTTCTCCCAGCGAGAGCACGACCAGGCCGCCCAGCACCATCAGCCGTCCGCGGCCGGCCAGCAGCAACACGGCGCCCGCGGCGGCAAGGACGGCTCCGAGGTGGGCTAGATCAGGGTGTTCCATGCATCGCGGCAGGGTATGCGGTGGCCCCGCCGTCTACTGAACCGGCATGGATGCCGGTTCAGTCAGGGGCATCCGGTACGGGCAGGGGCCTGTTCAGTCGAGGGCATCCGGTACGGGCAGGGGCCTGTTCAGTCGAGGGCATCGTTGTATTCGTCGGCGGCCTCGCGGATCCCCTCGCCGCGTGCCGGCCACAGCTCCTGGCGCACGTGCAGCGCATAGCGGCGGGGATCGTGGCCGGGCGCGACCACCGCGACCGCCGCCAGCACCGCGTAGAACCAGGCCCCCAGGGCACGAGCTGCGTAGCGCTCGAGCCGGCCGTGGTGCTTGGCCATGTAGCGATCGCGGTTGCGATGGAACTCTACGATCCGGCGCCGCGCCGAGCCGGTATCGGTGCCGAGCTGGTCGTGGTGCACGGCCCGGGCCCCGGGGACGAACAGGATCCGCCAGCCGGCATCGTGCAGGCGCTTGCAGAAGTCGGTCTCGTCCGAGTAGACGAAGAAGTCCGGGTCCAGGTAGCCAGCCTGCTCGGCGGCCACGCTGCGCACGATCATGGCGCTGGACTGCGCCCAGCCCACCTCGCGAGTGGCAGAGCCCCGGCTCTGGACGGTGTAGCGGCGGTGCATGAACACCGCCGCCGCGAGCGCCGTGTCGAGGCCGGGCAGGCGCCACGCGCAGGCGGTCTCGGCCCCCTCGCTGGTCAGCAGCCGGGCTCCGGCCACCCCGGCGCCCGGATGCGCGTCCATCGCCCCCACCAGGGCGCCGACAGCGCCCTCGCACAGCTCCGAGTCCTCGTTGAGCAGCAGGCAGTAGCGCCCGGCGGCCTCCCGCAGCAGGGTCGAGTCGTTCTCGGCCTTGCCGGTGCGCCGGTCCCGAGTGATCAGCCGCACCGACGGCCACTGGTCGCGCACCATCTCCACCGAGCCGTCGTCGGAGCGGTTGTCGAGCACCAGGATCTCGTGCTTCAGCCCCGCCGGATGCGTGCGCTCGATGGCGGCCAGGCACGCACGCAGGTACTCGCGGCCGTTGGTGTTCACCACGCAGTAGGAGAGGTCCACGGCGGCGATCAGCTCTCCCCGGCCGCCGCGCGCTCGAGCACGTCGCGCAGCTGCTCGGCCAGGTCGCGACGGTCGAACCGGGCCTCGGCCAGGCGGCGGGCGTTCGCGCCCATCGAGCGGACCAGCGCGGGATCGTCGCGCAGGGCCAGCACGCGATCGGCCAGGTCCTCGGGGTCCGCCGGGCGAACGTACACGCCGGCCTGGTTGTCCTCCACCAGCTCGCGCTGCCAGCCGTCCGTGTTCACGATGGCCGCCCGCCCCGCGGCGAACGTGTCGAACAGCTTGTTCGGCGAGTTGGTGGCCAGCACGGGCACGTCCTTGAACACCGTCAGGCAGGCGTCCGAGGCGGCGGCCAGGCGGGCGGCGGCGGCCTTGTCGCCCGCGGGCAGCAGAACGACGTTGGACAGTCCGCGGCGGGCGACCTCCTCCTCCAGCGCGGGGCGGCGCTTGCCGTCGCCCATCAAGGCGAACGTCACGCCCTTTTCGCCACGGTCGGCCAGAACGGTCGCGGCGCGCACCACCTGGTCAAGGTCGTTGGCCTCGCCCATGGTGCCGAAGTAGGAGCACACGAAGTCGTCCCCGAAGCGCTCGCCGATCTGGCCCGGGTCCACGTCCGGAGCGAACAGATCCAGGTCTGCGGCGTTGGGGATCAGCGTCACCCGGGCCGGGTCGACACCGGCGGCCACCACGCCCTCCCGCATGCCGGGCGAAAGCGCCACCACGTGCGCGGCGCCGCGGTAGGCGGCCTTCTCCATCCCGCGCGCCAGCGCCTGGGCGACGGGGTTGCGCAGAGCGCCCATCTCGATCGGTGCTCGCGGCCACAGGTCGCGCACCTCGAACACCAGCGGCGCCCGGTGGCGGCGCGCGGCCAGCAGCCCCGGCACGGCCACCGTCAGCGCGGGGGAGGTGGCGAACACCACATCGGGGCGAGGAAGCTTCACGGCGGTGGCGGTGGCCGCGACCGCGAACCCGCCGAAGCCGGCGATCCGGCGTGCGTAGCCCTGCGCCGTCGCGCTGACGTAGTCGGGCGACCCGCCTCTCACCTCGACCACCGCGAATCCGCCCACGTCGTACCGGCGCGATGTCGCCCCGCGGGCGGCGGTCACCATCGTCACCTCGTGACCGGCGCCCGCCAGATGGCGCGCGAACTCGTACGAACGGGTGCCGCCGGTGCCCGCGCGGGTGGTGAAGAACTGGTGCAGGTAGAGGATGTGCACGCGGGCGGGAAGCTACGCGAACGGCTTCAGTTCAATGCTCACAGAGGCTCGGTGCCCTCGTTCATCAGCTCGAGGTACTCGTCGTAGACCCAGAGCTTGCCGCGCTGCCGACCGGTGACCTCGCGGAGGATCCCGTGCTCTTCCAGCCGGGCGATCGCGTTGTACACCGGAGGCTCGGTCAGCCCCAGCTCGCGAGCGACCCGACCGGGGCGAACAATCAGATAACGGGTGGCCCAGTCGTGGACGCGGAAGGCTGTTGCCGCGCCTCGGCCGAGCCGTTGGATCGTTTGGCGGTCGGCATCAATCAAGGCGACGATCCGCTGGGTGGTTTGTGTCGTTGAACCTGCGACTTCGATCACCCCCTCCAGGAAGAAGCGCAGCCACTCCTCCCAAGCTCCGTCTGTTCGGACGCGCTGAAGGTGCTCGTAGTAGAGGTCGCGATTCCGCTTCAGGTACAGACTCAGGTAGAGCAAGGGACGCTCCAAGACGCCCTCCGCGGCCATGAGGAGGGTGATGAGCAGTCGGCCCAGACGCCCATTGCCGTCGAGGAACGGGTGGATGGTCTCAAGCTGGACGTGGGCGAGCGCGGCTTTGATCAACACGCGTCGCTCGCCCCCTTGATCGTGGATGAACCGCTCGAGGCCCCCCATCGCCGGCTCCACGGAGGTCCACGGTGGTGGGACGAAGCGAGCGTTCGACGGCCGAGTCCCTCCGAGCCAGTTTTGTGTGCGTCGAAACTCTCCCGGTGACTTGTCGGAACCTCTCCCGGACTGGAGCAGGATGGCGTGGACCTGCCGCAGCAGCCGGTTGCTGATCGGCAGGCCGTCCGGCCGAGCCACCTCGGCCAACCCGTGGTTCATCGCGGCGATGTAGTTCGAGGTCTCCTCCGCGTCTCCCCTTGGAACGCTTGGGGCTTCGTCGTTCTCGAACAGAAGGAGGTCGGAGAGCGACGATTGCGTGCCCTCGATCTGTGATGACAGCACCGCCTCTTTCCGCACAAATATGTAGACGAGCTGGTCTGGGTCGGGCACCAGCAGTGTCACGCCGTCAAGCCGTCCGAGCGCCTGGTTGGCTCGATCGATCAGGTCGGCCAAGTGCCCATCCACATCCAGGGGTGGTTGGGGCGGCAGCGAGCGTGGCTCGTAAGCCCAAAAACCGTCGTCACCCTCCTGTTGGAGCACAAACTGCCCTGCCCGGGGGCTGGCTTGGGGGGAGGGTGGAGAGCTATTTGCCATTCGCTTAAATAGGCCGAGCCTTGCTAAACGATAGCCGCATATAGCTTACGTAGCCTTCGAGGAGGAAGCGATCGTTTAGCTCAACGACACCGGTACGGTCCCTCTATGGGAGCGTGGACGACATGGTGACGGGAGAGCTCAAGGCCCAGGTCGACGCGATCTGGGACGCGTTCTGGTCGGGCGGCATCGCCAATCCGCTGGAGGTGATGGAGCAGATCACCTACCTGCTGTTCGTCCGCCGGCTCGACGATTTGCAGACGCAGAAGGAGAACCGCGCCAACCGCCTGGGAGAGCCGATCGAGGAGCCGATCTTCCCCGCCGGTGAAGACGCCTCCGGCCGACCCTACAGCGACTTGCGATGGTCGCGCCTGAAGGACCGCGACCCGGCCGAGATGCACGCGATCGTGGCCGACCGCGTGTTCCCGTTCCTGCGCGATCTGGGCGGCGACCAGTCCACCTACTCCCACCACATGCGCGACGCGCGCTTCACCATCCCGACCCCCGCGTTACTGGCGCGGGTGGTGGACCGGCTAGACGGCATCCCCATGGCCGGCCGCGACACCAAGGGCGACGTCTACGAGTACATGCTCAGCAAGATCGCCTCAGCCGGTCAGAACGGGCAGTTCCGCACTCCTCGCCACATCATCGAGCTGATGGTGGAGATGTGGGACCCCGGCCCCGGCGACGAGATCTGCGACCCAGCCTGCGGCACGGCGGGCTTCCTGATCGAGGCCGGCGAGCACGTCCGCCGCACTCATCCCGAGGCGCTTCACGACGCCACCCAGTCCAAGCACTTCCACAACACGATGTTCCACGGGTTCGACTTCGACTCCACGATGCTTCGCATCGGCTCGATGAACATGCTGCTGCACGGGGTCGAGCAGCCGGACATCCGCTACCGCGACTCGCTGTCCGAAGGCGCCGGCGACGAGGAGGGTGTCTACTCGCTCATCCTGGCCAACCCGCCGTTCGCCGGCAGCCTGGACTACGAGACCGCGGCGCAGAACCTGCTGCGGGTGGCCAAGACCAAGAAGACCGAGCTGTTGTTCCTGGCACTCTTCCTACGGCTGCTCAAGCCCGGCGGCCGCGCGGCGGTGATCGTGCCCGACGGCGTGCTGTTCGGCTCGACCAAGGCCCACAAGGAGCTGCGACGGGTCCTGGTCGAGGACCAAAAGCTCGACGCGATCGTGAAGCTGCCCTCCGGCGTGTTCAAGCCCTACGCGGGCGTGTCCACCGCGATCCTCTTCTTCACCAAGACCGAGAGCGGCGGCACCGACCACGTCTGGTTCTACGACGTGCAGGCCGACGGCTGGAGCCTCGACGACAAGCGCACGCCGCTGCTGGAGTGGGAGCAGCTGGGATGCGTTTCCGCGGAAACGCTTTCGGCCGACGAGCACGCCAAGAACAACCTGCCCGACGCGCTGGCCCGCTGGTCACAGCGCAGCGGCAGCGAACGCGACCGCGCTCGCACCGAGCAGAGCTTCTGCGTGCCCAAGGACGACATCGTCGCCGAGGGCTACGACCTCAGCATCAACCGTTACAGGGAGATCGTCTACGAAGAGGTCGAGCACCGCCCGCCGGCTGAGATCATCGCCGACATCGAGCGGCTGGAGGACGAGATCCGGGCGGGGTTGGAGGAGCTGAAGGGGATGGTGGGGTGAAGCAGGTAGCCCTTGGTGAGTGCTGCGAAGTCCTTGGCGGAGGCACACCCAAGACGGCGGAGCCCTCGTACTGGGATGGGCACATCCCGTGGGTAACCCCGAAGGATCTGAGTGACCTGGGCTCGCGCTACATCGATAAGACGGCGCGCAACATCACGGACTCTGGACTCGACCACAGTGGAGCGCGGGTTCTGCCCGCTGGATCGGTGCTCCTAAGCTCTCGGGCGCCGATTGGGCTAGTCGCGATGAACAGCGTCCCGATGGCGACCAACCAGGGGTTCAAGAGTCTGGTGCCCGACCCCGCGCAAGTCGACGCGAGCTACCTAGCTTGGTGGCTCCAGACCCACACCGCTCATCTCCAGGCTATGGGGAACGGCGCTACGTTCAAGGAAGTCTCAAAATCGGTCGTGGCGCGGCTGCAGATTCCCCTCCCTGATCTGGGGGAGCAGCGCCGAATCGCGCAAGGGTTGGATGCGGCGGACACGCTGAGAGCGAAACGTCGTCGAGCCGTCGAGGCCGCTTCCGCCCTCACGGAATCCATCTTCCACGAGCGGTTCGGGGCCCTTCGAGAGAATCCGAGACGCCTACCCGTTGCCCGGCTCAGCGATCTGTGCCGCCGCATTACTGATGGCACCCATCAGTCCCCAGATTGGGCGACGTCCGGGCACCCGTTCCTCTTCGTCAAGAACATCATCTCGGGGGAGATCGAGTTCCAGACCGAAAAGTTCATCTCGGATGAGACCCAACGCGAACTGACGCGAAGGTGCCCGATCGAGGTTGGCGATGTCCTCTATTCGACCGTCGGATCGTACGGCGTGCCGGCCATAGTGCGCACACGCCGGACGTTTGCGTTCCAGAGGCACATCGCCCACCTAAAGCCAGATCCCGCAAGCGTGCACCCCGAATACCTGCGGGCGGCACTGGCATCGCCAGATGCCCGTGCTCAGGCGGATCGCGTAGCGCGCGGGGTGGCGCAGAAGACCTTGAATCTCGGCGAGATAGAACGGTTCTCCTTACTAGCGCCATCGCTCGCAGACCAACGAGCGTTTGCCCAGGATGCGGAGGCAGCCGAACGTGTAAAGGCGACCGAGGCGACCCACCTCGCCCACCTCGACGCCCTCTTCGCCTCACTGCAATACCGCGCCTTCGCCAGCGAGCTCTAAGACGGCCATGGGAGACGCACCGCAGCGCACGCGCCGGCCCCCGAGCAACTTCGCCTTTCTCGCCGCTAACTGGCCCGACCTCGCCGCCGAAGCCCTCAAGGCCGAGCGCAACGTCGTTGCGGACCCGCGCGCCGCCTGCTTCTACGCCCGCCGCTCGCTCGAGCTCACGGTCCACTGGCTCTACGACGCCGACCGGGCGCTCAGGCGGCCATACAAGGACGACCTGTCGGCGATGCTGTTCGAGCCGACGTTCACCAACGCGGTGGACCGCAAGGTTAGGACGAAGATGGACGTGATCCGCAAGCAGGGCAACGCGGCCGTCCATCGCCGCAAGCCGATCGAGGCGAACGAGGCGGCCGCGGTGGTGCGCGAGCTGTTCCACGTCCTCTACTGGCTCGCTCGCACCTATGCGCTCAAGGAGGCGCATGCTCCGGCAGCCGACCTGCGCTTCGATCCCGATGCCATCCCGCGTCCGCTCACCCTGGAGCAGCGCCAGGCCACCCGCGAGGCGCTGCGCAAGAAGGCGGAGGAGCAGGCACAGCGCGACGCGGCGGCCGAGCAGCAGCGCGCCCAGAACGAAGAGCTGCAGGCCGAGATCGAGCACCTGCGCAAGGAGGTGGCGGCGGCCAAGGCCGCCAATGAGGCGCGCCCCGACGACCACGACTACGACGAGCAGCGCACGCGCGACCTGTACATCGACCTGTTGCTCAACGAGGCAGGCTGGCCGCTCGACGACGAACGCGACCGCGAGTACGAGGTCACCGGCATGCCCAGCGCGAAGGGCGTCGGCTACGTGGACTACGTGCTGTGGGGCGACGACGGCAAGCCGCTCGGCCTGGTGGAGGCCAAGCGCACCCGACGCGACGCCCGCGTGGGCCGCCAGCAGGCCAACCTCTACGCCGACTGCCTGGAGCAGGAGTTCGGCCAGCGGCCGGTGATCTTCTACTCCAACGGCTACGAGACGTGGCTGTGGGACGACGGCGAGCGCGGGTACCCGCCGCGCGCCGTGCAGGGCTTCTACACCAAGGACGAGCTGGCGCTGCTGGTGGAGCGGCGCAGCTCATGCAAGCGCCTGGCCGAAATGGAGATCGACTCGGCGATCGTGGAGCGCCACTACCAGCACCGCGCGATCCGCCGCATAGGGGAGGCCTTCGAACAGGACCGCCAGCGCGCGGCCCTGGTGGTCATGGCCACCGGCGCGGGCAAGACCCGCACGGTAATCGCGCTGGTGGACCAGCTCATGCGCGCCGGCTGGGTGAAGCGTGTGCTGTTTCTGGCCGACCGTGTGGCGCTGGTCAACCAGACGACGGGGGCGTTCAAGGAGCACCTGCCCAAGGCCGCCACGGTGAACCTGGTCACCGAGAAGAGCGCCGAGGGGCGCGTGTACGTGTCCACGTACCCGACGATGATGGGCCGCATCGGCGAGGCCGAGGCCGGGGAGATGCGCCGCTTCGGCCCCGGCTTCTTCGATTTGATCATCGTGGACGAGGCACACCGGTCGGTGTACCAGAAGTACCGGGCCATCTTCAGCTACTTCGACTCGTTGCTGGTGGGACTGACGGCCACGCCGAAGGACGAAGTCGATCGCAATACCTACGGCCTGTTCGGTCTCGAGCAGGGCGTGCCCACCGACGCCTACGGTCTGGACGAGGCCGTGGCCGAGGGCTACCTGGTGCCGCCCCGGGCGGTGTCCGTGCCGCTCAAGTTCCCGAGCCAGGGCGTGCGTTATGACGACCTGACCGAGGACGAGCGCGAGCAGTGGGAGGAGAAGGACTGGGGCGAGGAGGAGATGCCCGAGGAGGTGGACGCCGAGGCGGTGAACCGGTGGCTGTTCAACGCCGACACGGTCGACAAGCTCCTGGCCACCCTGATGACGAAGGGACACCGGGTCGCGGGTGGCGACCGGCTGGGCAAGACCATCGTGTTCGCCAAGAATTACGCGCACGCGGAGTTCATCGCCGAGCGGTTCGACGCGAACTACCCCGAGTTCAGCGGGCACTTCGCCCGCACGATCACGTTCAAGACCGAGTACGCCCAGTCGCTCATCGACGACTTCACGGTCAAGGACAAGGCGCCCCACATCGCCGTGTCGGTGGACATGCTCGACACCGGGATCGATGTGCCGGAGGTGGTGAACCTCGTCTTCTTCAAGCGCGTGCGGTCGAAGACCAAGTTCTGGCAGATGATCGGGCGCGGCACGCGCCTGTGCCCGGACCTGTTCGGGCCGGGCGAGCACAAGCGCGACTTCTTCGTGTTCGACTGCTGCGAGAACGTCGCCTACTTCAACCAGGACCTGCCGGCGGCCGAGGGCTCGCTCTCGCCATCGCTGGCCCAGCGGTTGTTCGGGGAGCGGTTGGAGCTGGTGCTGGCCCTGGACGCACACGGCGACGCGGGCGAGGGCGAGCGGGTCCTGCGCCAGGACACGGCCGGGGCGCTGCACGAACAGGTCGCGGGCATGAACCCAGA
>JAABUR0100002625.1_pt1 | contig 26931 bp, 23 predicted proteins | sample 5560091 | NCBI WGS metagenome assembly JAABUR01 (sample SAMN10711879, study PRJNA513375) | rock metagenome | isolation source: Antarctica rocks | place: Antarctica: Victoria Land, University Valley sud
GCGAGCGTGTCGACGCCGCCATCGCACGGATGTTCGGACTGTCGCGCACCAAGGCCGCCGAGCTAGTGGCCGCCGGCGAGGTGACGGTCGATGGCGCCCACCCGGCGAAGTCGGACCGCGTCCACGAGGGTGCCTTCCTGGAGGTGGCCATTCCCGCAGCGCAGGGTCCCGTGCCCGTCCGGCCGGAGGTCGTCGAGGGTGTGCGGATCGTGCACGACGACGACGCGTTCGTGGTCGTCGACAAGCCGGTCGGCGTCGCGGCGCACCCCAGTGTCGGTTGGACCGGGCCCACCGTGCTCGGCCATCTCGCCGGCGGCGGTTATCGGCTCGCCACGTCCGGCGTGCCCGAACGGCAGGGCATCGTGCAGCGGCTCGACGTCGGCACCAGCGGCCTGATGGTCGTCGCCAAGTCCGAGTACGCGTACTCGCGGCTGAAGGACGCCTTCCGGCAGCGGGCTGTCGACAAGACATACCACGCGCTCGTCCAGGGTCATCCCGACCCCTTGCGCGGCACGATCGACGCCCCGATCGTCCGGCACACCAGACACGACTACAAGTTCACCGTCGGTCAAGGTGGCCGCCACAGCGTGACCCACTACGACACGCTCGAGGCCCACCGGTTCGCCTCCCTGCTGGAGGTCAAGCTGGAGACCGGCCGGACTCATCAGATCCGGGTGCACATGAGCGCCCTGCACCATCCCTGTCTGGGAGACCTGACGTACGGCGCCGACCCGGTGCTCGCCAAGCGGGTCGGGTTGGACCGGCAGTGGCTGCATGCGCTGCGGCTCGGCTTCACCCATCCGGAGTCCGGCGAGTGGGTGGAGTTCGAGTCGACGTACCCCGACGACCTCAGTGCGGCACTTGCCGTCATCCGCGATGCCGACTGAGCCGGAGTCGTCGCCACCGCTGATCCGCCGGGCCGCAGCGGGCGAAGCAGTGGTGATCGCGGCCCTGTTCAGGCGGGTGCGCGAGCAGAACGCCGCGACGATCCCGCCGCTCGTCCACTCCTTCGCGTCTGTCTGCGCCTGGGTCGACACCGTTCTGCTCGCAAGGTACGACGTCTGGGTCGCCGACCGCGGCGGCGAGGTCGTCGCCATGATGGCTCTTCGACACCCGGACTGGCTGGAACATCTCTACATCGACGCCTCCGCCCGCGGCCAGGGGCTGGGATCGCGCCTGGTGGCACTGGCGAAGGCTGAGCTGACCGGACCAGCCCAGCTGTGGACTTTCCAGAGCAACCGGGGGGCGCGACGGTTCTACGAGCGGCACGGTTTCGAGGCGGTGCAGTGGACCGACGGCGACAACGAAGAGGGTGCGCCAGACGTCCGTTACGTCGATACGGCGCGGTCGGTGAGTGTCGGTCGGTGCTGCCACCCTGGGTCGAAGTAGGCTGTGGCTCTTCCCCCAAGCGGCCGCGAGGCTGCGACCCAGGCGTGTCAGTCATGCCCGGATCATCAGAAGTCCGGACGCAGGTCAGGAGGCAGTTTCTCGATGTCGTCGTCGTTCGTGCACCTGCACGTCCACAGCGAGTTCTCGATGCTCGACGGGGCCGCGAGAGTCGGACAGCTGTTCGACGAGACGGCGCGGCTCGAGATGCCGGCGCTGGCGATCACCGACCACGGCAACATGTTCGGCGCCTTCGAGTTCTACGGCGCGGCGAAGGCGCGCGACATCACACCGATCATCGGCATCGAGGCTTACCTGACGCCGGGCACCAGCCGGTTCGAACGCCGCCGGGTGAAGTGGGGCAACGGGGGCGGTGACGACGTCTCAGGCGGCGGCGCGTACACGCACATCACGATGCTCGCCGAGACGACAGCAGGCATGCACAACCTGTTCAGGCTCTCTTCGCTCGCGTCCATGGAGGGCCAGTTCTACAAACCGCGGATGGACCGTGAGCTGCTCGAGCGCTACGGCAAGGGCGTCATCGCCACCACCGGCTGCCCGTCCGGCGAGGTCCAGATCTTGCTTCGGCTCGGCAAGTACGCCGAGGCAATGCAGGCGGCTGCCGACTACCGCGACATCTTCGGCCCCGACAGCTACTTCGTGGAGCTGATGGACCACGGCCTCAGCATAGAGAAGCGGGTCCGCGACGACCTGCTCCGGCTGGCCAAGGACCTCGGCCTGCCGCTGGTGGCCACCAACGACCTGCACTACACCAAGCAGGAGGACTCGATCGGCCACGACGCCTTGCTGTGCGTGCAGTCGGGGTCGACGGTCAACGACGAGGGCCGGTTCAAGTTGGACGGTGACGGCTATTATCTCAAGTCTCCGGAGCAGATGCGCGAGCTGTTCCGCGACCTCCCCGCCGCCTGCGACAACACGCTGGTCATCGCCGAGCGTTGCAACGTCGAGTTCGCCGTCGGCCGCAACCTGATGCCACGGTTCCCAGTTCCCGAGGGTGAGACCGAGGAGACGTGGTTCGTCAAGCAGGTCGAGGAGGGGTTGCGCCGTCGCTACGTCGGCGGGATCACCGAGGTGATCCGCGCCCGCGCCGACCACGAGACAGCAACGATCCTCGCGATGGGTTACCCCGGCTACTTCCTGGTGACGGCCGACTTCATCAACTGGTCGAAAAGTCAAGGCATCCGGGTCGGCCCGGGCCGTGGCTCGGCAACGGGCTCGATCGTGGCCTACGCCATGGGCATCACCGAGCTCGACCCCCTCTTCCACGGCCTGCTCTTCGAGCGATTCCTCAATCCTGAGCGCAGCTCCATGCCAGACATCGACATCGACTTCGACGAGCGCCGTCGGGGTGAGGTCATTCGCTACTGCACACAGAAGTACGGCGACGGGCGGGTGGCACAGATCGTCACCTACGGCACCATCAAGGCCAAGCAGGCCATCAAGGACTCGTCACGGGTGCTCGGCTACCCGTTCGCGGTCGGGGAGCGGATCACCAAGGCCATGCCGGCGTCCGTGATGGGCAAGGACATCCCGCTGGCAAGCATCTTCGACAGCAGCCACAAGCGCTATGGCGAGGCGGGGGAGTTCCGGACCCTCTACGACACCGACCCCGATGTCACCCGGATCGTCGACACCGCCCGACAGCTCGAGAACCTCAAACGGCAGTGGAGCGTTCACGCCGCCGGCGTCATCATGTCGAGCGAGCCCCTGATCGACGTCATCCCGATGATGCGCCGCGACCAAGACGGCGCGACGATCACCCAGTTCGACTATCCCTCGTGCGAGGCACTCGGCCTCCTCAAGATGGACTTCTTGGGGCTACGCAATCTCACCGTCATCGACGACGCCATCCGCAGCATCACAGCCAACCGCGGCGTCACGGTCGATGTCGACTCACTCGAGCTCGACGACCCCGCCACCTACGAGCTGCTGGGCCGCGGTGACACGTTGGGCGTCTTCCAGCTCGACGGTGGACCGATGCGGCAGCTGTTGAGGCTGATGCGCCCGGACTCCTTCGAGGACATCGCAGCGGTCCTCGCGCTCTACCGGCCGGGTCCGATGGCCGCTAACAGCCACACCAACTACGCCTTACGCAAGAACGGCAAGCAGGCCATCACGCCGATCCATCCCGAGCTGGAGCAGCCGCTCAAAGAGATTCTCGAGCCCACCCACGGACTGATCGTCTACCAGGAGCAGGTGATGGAGATCCCGCGGAAGCTCGCCGGCTACTCCCTTGCCCAGGCAGACCTGCTTCGCCGCGCGATGGGCAAGAAGAAGCGTGAGGTGCTCGACGCGGAATACGAGTCGTTCCGTGACGGGATGCTCGCAAACGGCTACTCCGCTGGAGCCGTCAAGACCCTGTGGGACATCCTGGTCCCGTTCAGCGACTATGCCTTCAACAAGTCGCACACAGCGGGATACGGGTTGGTGTCCTACTGGACGGCCTACCTCAAGGCCAACTTCCCCACGGAGTACATGGCGGCGCTGCTCACCAGCGTGCGTGGTGACAAGGACAAGTCGGCGGTCTACCTCAACGAATGTCGTCGGATGGGCATCCGGGTGCTGCCTCCCGACGTCAACGAGTCCGAGGCCAACTTCACCCCGATCGGCCGCGACGTCCGTTTCGGGCTGTCGGCGATTCGCAACGTCGGCAATAACGTCGTCGCCGGTCTCGTCGGCGCCCGCAACGACTCCGGCAGGTTCGCCGACTTCGGGGACTTCATGTCGAAGGTCCCGGTCCCGGTCTGCAACAAGCGCGTTCTCGAGTCATTGTGCAAGGCAGGGGCCTTTGACTCGCTCGGGCACACCCGGCGCGCCCTCGTCACCGTCCACGAGGACGCCGCCGACCAGTACCTCGACCTGAAGCGCAACGAGGCGATCGGGCAGGACTCACTGTTCAGTGACCTCGAGGACGACGAGTTCTTGGCAGTGTCGGTTCGCGTGCCCGACCTGGACGAGTGGGACAAGAGGTCGCTGCTGGCCTATGAGCGCGACATGCTCGGGCTCTACGTGTCCGACCACCCGCTCAACGGGCTCGAGCATGTCCTGGCGCGGAGCTGCGACGTCACGGTCGGCGCGTTGGTGACAGGGGAGGACCGACCTGACGGAACCCAGGTGACGATCGCCGGCCTCATCACATCGGTCGTGCGAAAGACGACCAAACGCGGCGAGCTGTATGCCGTGGTCACCGTGGAGGATCTCGAAGGCGCCGTCGAGGTGATGGTCTTCCCACGCGACTACCAGCTCTCGTCGACCCTGCTGGTCGAGGACTGCGTCGTGGTGATCAAAGGCCGGGTCAGTCGCGGTCGCGATGAAGCCATCCAGCTGGCTGCCCTTGACATCAGCGTTCCCGATCTCACCAGCGGTGCCTCGTCCGGCCCGATAGTGATCTCGATGCCCGCCGTCAGGGTGACACCACCGATCGTCGACCAGCTCAAAGACGTGCTGGCGACCCATCCAGGCGTGGCCGATGTTCACCTGATGCTGCAGTCGGCCGGCCGGACGATGGTGATGCGGCTCGACCATGGCCTACGGGTGACTCCGTCTCCGGCCCTGATGGCCGACCTCAAGGCGTTGCTCGGGCCCGCGTGCCTGTCCCCCGTGTCCTGATGAAAGGCAGTGAGGGTTTGTCGCCCTACACTGCGCACGTGAGTCCGTACGGCAGCCCCGTCCCTGACCGGCCGCCAACGGCGACGGCGTACGACGTGAGGGTGCCGTTCGAGCTCGCTGGGAGCTCGCTGCGGGTGCGGGCGCTGCTCGTCGGCAGCTGTGCGATCGCCGGGGCCGTCTTGGCGTTTCCAGCAGCCTGGGTCTGGGTGGAGCTGTCCGACCCGCCACGTGCGGTGCTGAGCGCGAAGGGTGTCTTTCTCGGGGAGGTGGAACTCGACCGCCTGGTCGGCCTCAGCTGGTGGTTCCTCGCCATCGGGCTGGGCTTTGGCATCGTCGCCGGACTCGTCATCGGCTGGCGCGGTCAGCGGCACGGGCTCGCGGTGGTGCTTGCCGTGCTTGCCCTCTCCGTGGTGGCGTCCTATCTGACCTCTCGCATCGGCCACGACATCTTCGGCCAAGACGTCGATCAACAGGTGAAACAGGCACAGGTCGGCGACTTCATCACCACCGACATGCGGATCGAGAGCCTCATCGCTTACGTCGGGTGGCCGGTGGGAGGACTCATCGGCGTGCTCGCTGGAGTCTCACGCTGGCCCAAACCGGGCCAAAGGGGCAACCGTGCCCCCAGCGTCCAGTAATCTCAGCGTCTACTCGTGCTCTACAGGGGGTCTTCGACGATGTCTGGCAACATGCCCTACCCTGGCCCCGGACGTGGCCCGCAGCAGCCGTATGGCGGCTCAGGTCCCGGTGGTTATGGTCCTGGTCCGCAGGGCCCTGGTGGTCAGGGTCCGCAAGGTCCGCAAGGTCCTGGTGGTTATGGTCCTGGTCCGCAGGGCCCTGGTGGTCAGGGTCCCGGAAGCGGCGGGTACGGGCAGGGGCCAGGCGGCTACGGCCCCGGGGGTCCTGGAGGTCCTGGAGGTCCCCCCGCCTACGGGCAGCCTTACCAGGAGCGGCCCCAGCGTCGTGGTGTCAAGGCGCTCGTCATCGCCCTGGTCGTCGCCGTCGTCGTTGCCGGGAGTGCCTTCGCGGTCTACAAGCTCGAGCCGTTCAATACGTTCTCGTCCGAGCCGGCGGCGGCTGAAGCGATCCCCGCGGATGCCCTGTTCTATGTCGGTGTCGACCTCGACCCGTCGGCTCAGCAGAAGGTCAAAGCGGTGCAGTTCCTCAACCACTTCCCGGCGTTCAAGGCGAGCATCGACGTGCGTGACGCGAACAGCGACATTCGCAAGACCATCTTCGACCAGGCCCTCGAGCAGACCCCCTGTGACGTCTCCTTCGACGACGACGTCGCTCCGTGGCTGGGCAACAAGTTTGCCGGTGCGGGCATGCCTGCCAGCGCTTCAGGAGAAGCGCCCGACTTCGTCTTCGCCCTGGAGGTGACCGACGAAGCCGGTGCCAAAGACGGCCTCAAGAAGCTGGCGTCCTGTGGCGGCGGTGACAGCTCTTTCGGGCTGGCGTTCACCGGTGGCTATGCGCTGGTTGCCGAGACCCAGGAACTCGCCGACAAGTTCGCCACCGACGTCGAAGAGAAGTCGCTTGCCGACGACGGTGACTTCACAGCCGACCTCGACTCGCTCGGCGGCGTCGGGTTCGCCACGCTGTGGGTCAACGTCGACGATGCGATCAGGCTGTTCGGGCCACCGCAGCTGGCCTCAGGAGATCTGGACTTCCTGACCAACACCTACAAGCGCGCAGCGGCGACTGTCCGGTTCGAGAACGACAGTGTTGAGATCGTTGCCAGTACCTTCGGCGACAACCAGGATATCGAGCACGGTGACAACAAGATCGTCGACCTTCCCGAGTCGACCGCGTTCGCGGTGTCGGAGGCTGGCGGTGCGCGGCGCGTCGACCAGGCATACGATGCGGTCGTCGAGGCGGCCAAGAGCTCCGGCGTCGACGTCGAGGGACAAATTGCCGACTTCGAGGCGCAGACCGGCCTGAGCATTCCCGAAGACATCGCCACAGTGCTGGGTGAGAACATCATGTTCGCCGTCGACGCTGACGGGCTCAGCGCCGATGCCCTGCAGTCAGCGGACCCTGACCAGATCAATGCGGGTGTCCGGTTCACGAGCGACCCGGGTGATCTCACCGCGATCTATGACAAGGTGTTGGCTCTGGTGCAGGACGAAACCGGCCGAGACTTCCCCGTCTCGAAGAAGGATCTGGATGACGGCCTTGTGGTCGCGACCAACGATGCCTACGCCGACGAGCTCTCCCAGGACGGGAGCCTCGGGGAGACCGACGCCTTCCAGTCCGTCACCGATGACGCGCAGAGCAAGGAGTTCGTGCTCTTCTTCGACTTCGACTCGATCGAGGACCAGATCGTCGAGGCGGTGCAAGCAGACGGCGAGTCGTCCGAGGTGATCGAGAACATCCGTCCGATCCAGGCATTCGGTCTGACGTCGGAGGTCGAAGGCGACTACGCGGTCACCACCTTCCGAATGTCGGTCAACGACTGAGCTGGCGACGTGCTTAGCGGTGCCTTAGTTGGGGCACCACTGGGTCCGCGCCAACGATGTCGCAGGAAGGGACGGCACGGCCGCGATCGCCCGTAGCTCCGATCGCATCAAGGACGTGCCCAGGCGAAGGCGGCCCACCACATCCGGAGCTTCGAGCATGCTCTGCCGGTCGCCGAGGCTCAGCACGAGCGCCGCAGCCAGCGTATAAGACAGGTCGACCGGGTCCTCGGGCGACGTGCCCTCGAGGACATCTTCGCCCCGCAGCTGCTCCACGGTGTCGCGATACCCGTCGAAGATGTCGCGAGCCGTCCGCGCCGCGTCCTCCGCGTCCTTGGGCGAATCCCCGCCGCGGTCGTCGGGTAGCCACTGCACCTCGGCCTTGAGGTACTCCTCGGATTCCTCGAGGCTCTCGACGTGGAAACGGCGACGGCCGACCACCACGATCTCGAAGGAGCCGTCCATGTTGGCGGTCACCTCGGTGACGAGGGCTGCACATCCGGTGCGCTGGATCGTGTGCACGCCACGGGCGCCCACCTCGTAGCCGACCTTGATGGCAACGACCCCGAACTCGCGGGCGGCGTCGGCAGGCAACGCGATCAGGTCCCGCACCAGCAACCGGTAGCGATCCTCGAAGATGTGCAGCGGCATCACGATCCCTGGGAACAGCACCGTGTTCAACGGGAAGAGCGGCAGCGGGTCTGACACACATCGAACCTAACAGGGACATCACGGAGCCGGCGCGGCTCGCCGGAGAGTGCGATCTGGGCCAGCCGGTCGACCACGTGCCTCGCCTTTAGACTGGGGACATGATTCGCCAGATCGACGCTCGCGGTCTTGCCGCAGACGGCCAGCGCGTGGACTATGGCGCGCTCGTCCCACGTGCCGACTTCGACGTGGCCGCCGCGACGGAGCGCGTTCGCCCGATCTGCGAGGCGGTCCGGCTCCACGGCCATGATGAGCTGGTGCGGCAGGCAGCCGTGTTCGACGGCGTCGACATCGACCGCGTCCGGGTTCCCGCCGCATCGTTGAGAGAGGCCCTCGACGTTGTCGACCCGGCTCTGCGCACGAGCCTTGAGGAGTCGACCGCCCGGCTGCGGATCACCTGCAGGGCCGAGCTACCATCCGACGTCGTCACCGAGGTGAGTGCGGGTGGCTTCGTCACCCAGCGCAACGTGCCGGTAGGGCGGGTGGGCCTGTACGTGCCCGCGCAGACGGCGCCGCTTGTCTCGTCGGTGCTGATGAACGTGGTACCCGCTCAGGTGGCGGGGGTGACGTCCCTCGCGCTCGCTAGCCCTGCGCAGAAGGAGCACGGCGGGTTGCCGCACCCCACCATCCTCGCGGCCTGCGCACTGCTGGGAGTCGACGAGGTGTACGCCGCCGGCGGCGCGGCGGCGATCGCGATGTTCGCCTACGGGTATCGGCACGACGACGACGTCTGCGCCCCGGTCGACCTCGTCACCGGCCCGGCCAACGTCTACGGCGTGGCCGCGAAGAGACTGCTGCGCGGCGTGGTCGGCATCGACTCGGAGGCGGGGCCGACCGAGATCGCCATCTTGGCTGACGCGGCCGCCGATCCGGCGTACCTCGCCGCTGACCTCATCAGCCAGGCCGAACACGACGTGCTCGCGGCCGCTGTGCTGGTGACCGACTCGCCCGAGCTGATCCAGGCGGTCCTCGACGAGCTCGACCGCCAGGTGGCCGCGACGAAGCACGTCGAACGAATCCGCGCGTCGCTCGCCGGTAGGCAGTCCGCCCTCGTGCTCGTCGACGATCTCGACCAGGGGGAGGAGCTCGCCAACGCCTACGCCGCCGAGCACCTGGAGGTCCACACCGTCGACGCGCCCGAGCGTGCGGCGCGCGTTCGCAACGCCGGGGCGGTCTTCGTCGGCCCGTACGCTCCAGTCGCGCTGGGCGACTACTGCGCCGGGTCCAACCATGTCTTGCCCACTGCTGGATGTGCCTGCCACTCGTCCGGCCTGTCGGTGCGGGCGTTCCTCAAGACTGTCCAGGTGGTGAACTACTCGCAGTCGGCCCTCGACGACGTCGCCCGGGACGTGGTCACCCTCGCCGAAGCTGAAGATCTGCCGGCTCACGGAGACGCCATCCGGGTGCGGTTGGACCCACGATGAGCCACGACGCGCCCCGGTTGCCGGTGCGCGCCGAGCTCGCCGGAGCACGCCCCTACGGGGCGCCGCAGCTCGACGTCGACGTCCAGCTCAACGTCAACGAGAACCCCTATCCTCCGAGCGCGGAGATCGTCGACGCGATGGCGGCGGCCGTCCGTGACGTCGCCGGGACGCTGAACCGGTATCCGGACCGGGAAGCGACGGCGCTGCGGCACGACCTGGCTGACTACCTCGGCCACGGGCTGACCGCAGACCAGGTATGGGCGGCCAACGGGTCGAACGAGGTGATGGTGCAGGTGCTCCAGGCGTTCGGAGGTCCTGGTCGCACGGTGCTCACGTTCGGACCGACCTACTCGATGTATCCGGAGTACGCCCGCGACACTTCGACGCGATACGTTGCGCTGCCTCGAGCCGAGGACTTCACGATTGACTCCGACACCGCCGCCACGACGATCGTCCGTGAGCGGCCGCACGTCGTCGTTCTTGCCTCACCCAACAACCCCACCGGGACCGCCCTGCCTCTCGACACCATCAAGCGCATCTGCGATGCCACCTGCGCCGCGGAGGCGGTGGTCGTCGTGGATGAGGCATACGCAGAGTTCCGGCGCGCCGGCACGCCGTCGGCCTTGAGCCTGCTCGGTGACTACCCGCACCTAGCGGTGTCGCGCACCATGTCGAAGGCGTTTGCCTTCGCGGGAGGCCGATTAGGATATCTGGCCTCCAGCCGGGAGTTCGTTGACGCCCTGCGCATCGTCCGGCTGCCCTACCACCTATCCAGCGTGACGCAGGCGGTCGCACGGGTGGCTCTGGCCCACCGTGACACGACGCTGGACCAGGTAGACGAACTGCGCCGTGAACGCGACGCCACGGCCGACTGGCTGCGCGAGCAGGGTTTGAGGGTTGCCGACAGCGACGCGAACTTCGTGCTGTTCGGGATGTTCGCCGACCGGCACCGCCTCTGGCAAGGGTTGGTCGACGCAGGCGTGCTGATCCGCGAGACCGGGCCTGAGGGATGGCTGCGGGTGTCGATCGGCACCGGGGACGAGATGATGGAGTTCAGGCGAGCACTCCGCGAAGCGCTCCGGGCGGCCACCATGCTGCACGAGGCACCGATGGTTCAGGAGGCAAGGTGATGTCACGGACAGCCAGAATCGAGCGCGCCACCAAGGAGTCCAAGGTGCTGGTAGAGGTCGACCTCGACGGCAGTGGCCGCCTCGACGTCCACACCGGTGTGCCGTTCTACGACCACATGCTGGCAGCGCTCTCGCGCCACTCGTTGGTCGACCTCACCGTGCAGGCTGACGGTGACGTCGACGTCGACGCCCACCACACGGTCGAGGACGTCGCGATCGCGTTAGGCGACGCCCTGAAGCAGGCACTCGGCGACAAGGCAGGCATCCGTCGGTTCGGTGACGCGCTCGTCCCGCTCGACGAGGCGCTCGTCCAGTGCGCGGTAGACCTCTCCGGCCGCCCGTACTGCTCCCACGTCGGTGAACCTGTGGGTCAGGTCTACGCCACGATCGGTAGCCCGGCATACACGGGGGCACTGACGCGGCACGTGTTCGAGACGCTGGCGGCACACGCGTCGATCGCACTGCACATCCGCGTCCTCGACGGCCGCGACCCCCACCACCTGGTGGAGGCACAGTTCAAGGCGGTCGCCCGGGCTCTGCGAGACGCGGTCACCCTCGACCCGCGCGAGACCTCCGTCCCGAGCACGAAGGGACGTCTGTGACCGCGCATGTGGTGCTGTTCGACTACGGGTCGGGCAACCTGCGGTCGGCCGAGCGTGCGCTCACGCGGGCGGGCGTCGATGTCGCTGTCACGTCGGACTACGCCGCTGCGCTGGACGCCGACGGCCTCGTCGTACCCGGCGTCGGTGCGTTCGCCGCCTGCATGCACGGGCTGCGCTCGTGTCGGGGACCGGAGGTCGTCGGTCGCCGGCTCGCAGGCGGCCGCCCGGTCCTCGGGATCTGCGTGGGGCACCAGGTGCTCTTCGACACAGGGGTGGAGCACGGCATCCAGACGGATGGTTGCGCCGAGTGGCCGGGCACGGTGGAGCGGCTCGACGCCTCCGTACTCCCGCACATCGGCTGGAACACGGTGGACGTGCCCGACTGCTCGCAGATGTTTGCAGGCGTCGAGTCCGAGCGGTTTTATTTCGTGCACTCCTACGCGGTGCGCCGCTGGGAGCTTGTCACCAATGGACGTATCCGGACACCGCTCGTCTCATGGACGACGCACGAGTCGGACCCGTTCGTCGCGGCCGTCGAGAACGGGCCGTTGTGGGCCACGCAGTTCCATCCAGAAAAGTCTGGGGATCCGGGAGCCAAACTGTTGCGGAACTGGGTCCAACAGTTATGAAGACTGCCGCTCGATTGACGATCGCCTTGGTGGCGCTCCTGGCCCTGGCTGGGTGCGCGGAGCAGGACAACGGGGGTACGACGAGTCGGTCCGGCACCGGACCGACAAGCCCGGGGGCCGACGGGGAGTCGTCGCAGGACCCGCAGCCGGGTGGAACCTCAACGCCGACTCCGGGGGAGTCCGGGGGCAAGGAGGCGACGTCGGTCACCGTCCGTGTCACCGGCGGTCTCCGCGGCGTCGACGAGCGCCTGGTGTATGCCGGGGGGGCTCCGCCACCGCCCGGGCACACAAAGGCCAACGTCGCCACAGTGCTGAAGGCGGCCTCGGCTCCCGAGCTGATCTCAGCCCAGCTGGCCAAGGTACCGGCAGAGACCTGCTGCGACCGGCAGAGCTACGCCGTCACCGTCCAGTACGACAACGGCAGCCAGCGCACCTACACCTCCCTTGACGGTGTGGAACAACCGACGGTCTTCGAGAAGTTCCTGGGGATGCTCTAGTGCGGCTCGGCCGGTCCCGACCGGATGTGCGGTGAGCAAGGAACGCGCACGCCGACGCGGCGCCCGGGAGGCGGAGTCCGCCCGCAAGGCTGAGGAACGTACCCGTCAGCAGGCTGCGGCGACGCGGCGGCAGGCGCGTCGAACCCAACTGGCCAAGGTGCTGCCCTCTCGACGACAGTCGGGTGGTGCGGGGCTGCTCGCTGCCAAACGCCGACGCACAGCGGGCCTCGTGTTGTTCGCGTTCTTCGTCGTCCAGTTCCTGACCTGGGTGTCGACGCCCGACTGGGGTCTGCGCGGTGCCGTCCTGCTCGTCAGCGTCTTCGCGTTTCCGCTGCTGCTGGCCGTGATCTCCTCACCATCTCGATGAGCTCGCGAGCCTCAGCGAGAGAGCTGAGCCTGCTGCAGGCGACCAACGCGTCAGCTGTCTCTACGCTTGCCGTCATGACCGCCGCCCTGCAGCTGTTGCCTGCCGTCGATGTGTCCGCCGGGAGGGCCGTCCAGCTGGTTCAGGGTGTCGCCGGGAGCGAGCGTGCCTTCGGTGAGCCGGTGGAGGCGGCGCTGCGCTGGCAGTCCGCCGGCGCGACCTGGGTGCACCTGGTCGACCTGGATGCCGCGTTCGGCCGCGGCCACAACCGTGACCTGCTCGCCGAGGTCGTCGGCGCCCTCCACATCGACGTAGAGATGTCCGGGGGTATCCGAGACGACTCGAGCCTCAAGTCGGCGCTGGCGACTGGCTGCCGCCGGGTCAACATTGGCACGGCGGCGCTGGAAGATGCCGCCTGGTGCAGCCGCGTCATCGGCGAGTACGGGGACCGGGTGGCGATCGGCCTCGATGTGCGCGGCACCACGCTCGCCGCCCGCGGTTGGACGCGTGACGGCGGCCAGCTCTACGACATCCTCGCCCGGCTCGAGGCCGACGGCTGCGCCCGCTACGTGGTGACCGACGTGAACCGCGACGGCATGCTGCGTGGCCCGAACCTCGCGCTGCTGGCTGACGTGTGCAGCCGCACCCGTGCCCCTGTGGTGGCCTCGGGTGGGATCTCCACCATCGACGACCTGGTAGCGATCGCCAGCATGGTCGACGTCGGTGTCGAGGGAGCGATCGTCGGCACCGCGCTCTACACGGACGCGTTCACGCTCGAGGACGCGCTGGCCGCTGTCGCCGCAGCGCGCAACGCTGGGACGGATCGATGACGGTCGCCATCCGCGTCATCGCCTGTCTCGACGTCGATGACGGACGGGTGGTCAAGGGGGTCAACTTCGAGGGCCTGCGCGATGTGGGCGACCCGGTCGAGCTGGCCAGACGCTACGACGCCGAAGGTGCAGACGAACTCACCTTCCTGGACATCACCGCGTCGAGGGACCGGCGTGACACCGTCCTCGAGGTCGTCCGGAGCACCGCCGAGCAGGTGTTCATCCCCCTCACCGTCGGCGGCGGTGTCCGCAGCGTCGCTGATGTCGACACGCTGCTACGGGCAGGTGCCGACAAGGTCGCCGTCAATACCGCCGCCATCGAGCGGCCCGAGCTCATCGCCGAGATCGCGAACCGCTTCGGGAGCCAGGTCCTGGTGCTGAGCGTGGACGCACGCCGTGCGCACGGGCCACGCTCGGGCTTCGAGGTCACGACCCACGGCGGCCGCGCCCGCACGGGCATCGACGCCGTTGACTGGGCCCGGCAGGGCGTCGAGCACGGCGTCGGTGAGATCCTCCTGAACGGCATGGACGCTGACGGAACCCAGCTCGGGTTTGACATCGCGCTGATCGAGGCTGTGCGACAAGAGGTCACGGTCCCCGTCATCGCCAGCGGCGGGGCAGGCGAGGCCGCGCACTTCCCCGCAGCCGTCGTCGCCGGCGCCGACGCCGTCCTTGCCGCCAGCGTCTTCCATTTCGGCACAGTGTCGATCAGTGAGGTGAAGGGGCGACTGGCCGAGGCGGGCTGGCCGGTGCGCTGACGACGGTCAGAAGCCGAGTCGTTGGCGGCGGATCTCTTCCACGGCGGATCCCCGCCCTGTGAGCTCGACCGACACGACTTCGCCCTGGCCCTAGGTGAACAGCACCGGCTCGCTCGACAACTGGTGTACGACGACAGGGTGCGGACCCTTGGGCGCCGTCGACGACGGCTGGTGGGGGTCGTCGGAGCGACGGTGCGAGACAATGACACCGTGCCCGAACCCATGTCGCGCAGACTCGACTCCAACACCCTCGACAGCGTGCGCTACGACGACCGCGGGCTCGTGCCCGTCGTCGTCCAAGAGGCCACCACTCGTCAGGTGCTGATGCTCGCCTGGATGGACGCCGAGGCTCTGCAGTGCACGCTCAAGACGCGCCGGGCGACGTACTGGAGCCGCAGCCGACAGACGCAGTGGGTCAAGGGCGAGACCTCGGGGCATGCCCAAGCTGTGCAGGAGCTGCGGCTCGACTGCGACGGCGACACCGTCCTGCTCGTCGTCGAGCAGACCGGTCCCGCGTGCCACACCGGCGCGACGACCTGCTTCGACGAAGGTCTGAACACGTTGAGCTGAAGATTTGTCGGCGTTGTCGCCGTCGGCGGCCGAAGGCGCCGACTGGTGGCACGCGTACGTCCCGCCGCGGCTGACCCTCGAAGAGGCGGGCCGTCGCATCGACACCGGACCCGGCAGGGCAACTCCCGCACCGGCGGCGACAATGGACGCGTGAGCTTGCTTGGCCGCCGGATCCCCTACGCACCGACGCTTGTCGTCGGGCTTGTAGCAGCAACGGCGGTCACTGTGGCTGTGTCGCGCCCGTGGATGGAGGCGTCCGTCCGCCAACGTGGCGTCCCCACGATCGAGGCTAGCGTCACCGGCGCCGAGCTGGTCCCACTTGCAGGGGCGCTCGGTGTCGTCGTCCTCGCCGCCTTGGGTGCCGTGGTCGCGACGCGTGGTCTCGTCAGGCGGGCGCTGGGCGTGCTCGTCGTCGTCGCGTCGGCGGTCATCGTGGTGGCCGCGATCAGTCCGCACTCCGCGGGCTCGCAGCTCGAGGCCAGCCTCTCCGCGAGGGGATGGGCCGGGGGCTCCTACCGGACATCTGACGAGGCCTGGCGGTGGATCACGCTTGCAGCAGCCGTACTGAGTCTCATCGCCGGAGCGGCCGTGGCCGCGTACGGTCACCGCTGGGCGTCCATGGGTGCCCGCTACGACGCCCCGACGGCTGTCGACGATGCCAGCCGTTCGGCGAGCCGACAACCGGACGAGTTGTCGGAGGCGGACGTCTGGCGCGAGATCGACCATGGCCGCGACCCGACGCAGGCGCCGTGACTTCGGCACGTCACAATGGGGACCGACGAGAGGAGCCCACCGGATGGCCGCCACCCACGGATCCACGCCTGCAGCCTGGACGGCTGTCGTGATCTGTCTGCTGGGCTTTTGTGTCGGTGCGGTCGGGCTCGTGATCGGAAGCTGGCCGACGTTCTGGGTCGGGGTGGGGCTGCTGCTGGTGTCCGGCATCGTCGGGAAGGTCATGCAGGCGATGGGCCTGGGTGGGCGGTAGTGATGTCTGTGCTCGACGAGATCATGACCGGCGTCCGCCAGGATCTCGCGGTGCGGCAAGCCGCGGTCAGCATCGACGAGGTGAAGCAGGCTGCTACTCGACGTGACCCGGCCATCGACCCGATGCCGCGGTTTCGCGGTGAGGGTGTGTCGGTCATCGCCGAGGTGAAGCGGGCCAGTCCCAGCAGGGGCGCACTCGCCGTTATCGCCGACCCGGCGGCGCTGGCGGCGGAGTACGCAGCCGGCGGGGCTGCGACGATCAGCGTCCTCACCGAGCAGCGCCGTTTCGGAGGCACGCTCGACGACCTGCGGGCTGTCCGCGCTGCGGTCGACATCCCGGTGTTGCGCAAGGACTTCATCGCCACCAGCTACCAACTCTGGGAGGCGCGTGCCGCCGGCGCTGACCTTGCGCTGCTGATCGTGGCCGCTCTCGACGACAACGAGCTCGGCTGCCTGGTCGATCGCGCCAGGTCGATCGGCCTCACTCCGCTCGTCGAAGTCCACGACGAGCCGGAGGTCATCCGGGCACTCAGCGCCGGAGCAGACCTGATCGGTGTCAACGCCCGCAACCTCAAGACGCTGGAGGTCGACCGCGGCGCGTTCGCGCGACTGGCCCCGCTGCTGCCCGACAACGTCGTGCGGGTAGCGGAGTCCGGTGTCCGGGGGCCTCACGACGTCCTCGAGTACGCCCAGGTCGGAGCGGACGTCGTCCTGGTCGGCGAGTCCCTCGTGACCGGCAAGGATCCGCGGACTGCAGTGGCCGACCTGGTCGCTGCCGGAGCGCATCCGGCCCTCAGACAAAGGCACTGACCGCCATGAGCTCCCAGCCAGACGAGCACGGCCACTTCGGTCGATTCGGTGGCCGCTTCATGCCTGAGGCGCTGATCGCCCCTCTCGACGAGCTCGAGCAGGCCTGGCGCGAAGCGATGGCCGACGAGGGGTTCACCACTGAGCTCCAGCGTCTGCTGCGCGAGTACGCCGGCGTGCCGAGTCTGCTGTACGACGCCACCCGGTTCAGCGAGGTCGTCGGCGCCCAGGTGCTGCTCAAGCGCGAGGACCTGAACCACACAGGGGCGCACAAGATCCGCAACGTGCTCGGTCAGGCGCTGCTGACCGAGCGGATGGGCAAGAAGCGGGTGATCGCCGAGACGGGGGCCGGTCAGCACGGCGTCGCCGCCGCCACCGCCGCGGCGTACCTGGGGCTCGAGTGCCGCGTCTACATGGGCGAGGTCGACACCGAGCGGCAAGCGCTCAACGTGGCCCGGATGAAGATGCTCGGCGCGGAGGTCATGACGGTCACGACCGGCAGCCGGACGCTCAAGGACGCCATCAACGAGGCGATCCGCGAGTGGGTTGCGACCGTCGACCACACCGCCTACCTGTTCGGCACCGCCGCCGGTCCGCACCCGTTCCCCGCCATGGTCCGAGACTTCACCAGAGGCATCGGCGACGAGACGCGCGCTCAGTCACTGGCGCTGCTCGGCCGGCTCCCCGACGCGGCACTCGCCTGCGTCGGTGGCGGCTCCAACGCCATCGGCATGTTCACCGCGTTCATCGATGATCCGGGCGTGCGGCTCTACGGGTTCGAACCCGGCGGTGAAGGGTTCGAGACCGGCAGGCACGCCGCCACGATCACGGCGGGGCAGATCGGCGTGCTGCACGGCACCCGGTCCTACCTGCTTCAAGACGACGACGGGCAGACGGTCGAGTCGCACTCGATCTCCGCGGGGCTTGACTATCCGGGTGTCGGGCCGGAGCACGCCTGGCTGGCCGAGACCGGTCGTGCGACGTACCGTCCGATCACCGACGCGCAGGCGATGGACGCCATGCTCATGTTGGCGAAGACCGAGGGGATCATTCCCGCGATCGAGAGTGCCCACGCCCTCGCTGGTGCCTACGACGTCGCTCACGAGCTGGGCGACCAAGCCACCCTCGCGATCTGCCTGTCCGGCCGGGGGGACAAAGACATGGTGACCGCTGGGACCTGGTTCAACCTCCTCGACGTCGAGGATGTGCTCCACGACGTCGTCGACGATGCGGTCGACGACAGCGGCGGGGACGGGCCGTGACGGGAGGTGTCTCGCCGACGTTGGCGCAGACGAGGAGCGAGGGGCGCGCCGCCCTCATCGGCTACCTCCCGGCGGGGTTCCCGAGCGTCGACGTCTCGATCGACCTGGTCCGAGCCATGGTCAAGGGTGGGGTCGACGTGGTCGAAGTGGGGCTGCCCTACTCCGACCCGGTGATGGACGGACCGACCATCCAGGCGGCTGCCGACATGGCGCTCGCCGCGGGCACCCGCATCGACGACGTCTTCCGAGTTGTGGAGGCATCCGCGGAGCACGTGCCAACCCTGGTGATGACCTACTGGAACCCGGTCGAGCGGTACGGCGTCGAGCGATTCGCCTCCGCGCTCGGCGCTGCTGGCGGAGCCGGTCTGATCACACCCGACCTGGTCCCCGACGAGGCACAGGAGTGGATCGCGGTCGCCGACGCCCATCGCCTCGACAAGGTCTTCTTGGTGGCGCCGTCCTCCACGCGGGCTCGGCTGGAGATGACGACCGCCCACTGCCGGGGCTTCGTCTACGCCACCGCCGTGATGGGTGTCACCGGCGCCCGCGAGCAGACGAGCAGCGTGGCGCCCCAGCTCGTCGCCAGGACCCGCGAGGTGACCGACCTGCCCATCGGCGTTGGGTTGGGGGTGTCCAACGGACGGCAGGCCGCAGTCGTCGCGCAGTACGCCGACGCCGTCATCGTCGGCAGCGCCTTGGTGCGCGCTGCGTTCGACGCTCCCGAGCCAGCCAGTGCGGTCGCCGCCGTCACCGACCTGACCCATGACCTGGCGCGCGGTGTGCACGGGGAACTTTGAGCCCCGTGGTTCGGTTGTACACACCGATGACGCCCTGCTTTAGTGCCAGCGCCGTGCTGGCTCTCGCTGCGCTGTGCCTGACGGCCTGCGGAGGCGGCGATCCCCGACAGCCGCAACCGGACAACCCTGGAGGCGTGCTCATCTCCGACGTCGAGGACGGCCGGTACAGAGGCGCGGAACCCGCGGCGCCGTACGACATGCCCGACGTCACGCTCACCGCCACCAACGGTCGCGACTTCAACCTCGTCTCCGACACGGCTTACCCGGTGACCCTCGTCTTCTACGGCTACACACACTGTCCCGACGTCTGCCCGCTCGTGATGAGCGACGTCGCGTCGGCTCTGTCGCACCTGCCCGATGAGGTCCGGGGCGACACGCAGATGGTCTTCATCACCACAGACCCCGCGCGCGACACGCCGGAGGTGCTGCGCGATTACCTCGACCGCTTCGACGGCGAGTTCGTGGGGTTGACCGGCGACCTCGCCCTGATCGTACGAGCGGCCGACGACATGGGCGTTGCGATCGAGGGCAAGAAGAAGCTGCCGAGCGGTGGGTACGACGTCGGCCATGGCGCACAGGTGATTGCCTTTAGGGGCGACCGGGCGCCGGTGCTGTGGACCGAGGGAACCTCGGTCGGCGACATGGTCGACGACATCACGGCGTTGGCCGGGTCGTGAGCCGGCCGGTGACGCCAGGTAGGTTGCAGGCGCCATGACCACACTTGCCTTCATCCCCAGCCCCAGCCAAGGCATCTGGTATCTCGGTCCGCTCCCGATCCGTGGCTACGCGTTGTGCATCATCCTCGGCATCATCGCCGCGGTCTGGATCGGGGACCGACGCTGGCGGCAGCGCGGCGGCAGCGCCGGCGCCGTCGGTGACGTGGCCATCTGGGCGGTGCCGTTCGGACTTGTCGGCGGTCGGCTCTACCACGTGCTCAGCGATCCGGAGCTGTACTTCGCGGCGGGCAAGAACCCGGTCACGGCGCTCTACATCTGGCGCGGAGGGCTGGGCATCTGGGGTGCGATCGCGCTCGGTGCGCTCGGTGCCTACATCGGTTGCCGCCGGCGTGGGCTGAAGTTCCGGGCCTACGCCGATGCGCTGGCACCCGGCATCGTGCTCGCCCAGGCGATCGGTCGCTGGGGCAACTGGTTCAACCAGGAGCTGTACGGCAAGCCCACCAAGCTGCCATGGGGGTTGAAAATCGACACCGAACACCGCGGTCAGCTGCCGGTGTCGATGCAGGACGAGGAAACGTTCCACCCGACGTTCCTCTATGAGTCGTTGTGGTGTCTTGGCGTCGCCGCGGTGGTGATCTGGGCCGAACGCCGCTTCAGGCTCGGCTACGGGCGGGCCTTCGCGCTGTACGTGATGGCCTACACCGTCGGACGCGTCTGGATCGAGTATCTTCGCGTCGACACCGCCAACGCCTTCTTCGGCGTCCGGCTCAACGTGTTCACCTGCGTCATCGTCTTCTTGCTGGCGGCGGCATACTTTGTCATCGTCGGCAAGCGGCACCCCGGGCGCGAGGACGACGTGGAGCCGTGCCCCGACGACGAAGACCTGGACTCGGTGCCCGACGGGGAAGCAGACCTGGCCGCGGTCCCCGCAGACCATGCTGAGGACGAGGCAACCGGCCCATCGGCGAGTGTCGAGGCCGAGGCCGCCACCGACGAGCCAACCAAACCGGACCAGCGGACTTAGGCAGACCTGAGACGTTTCCTCCGCTCGTCGGTGACGACAATGGTCGTCATGGCTGAGCATCCTCCGACCGCACCGAACGAACAGACGATCAACCACGAGCACCCGAACGTGTCCGGCGGCTGGTTACGGCCGGCAGTCTTCGGCGCCATGGACGGCCTCGTGTCCAACTTCGCCCTGATCGCCGGTGTGGTGGGGGGCACCCAGGGTGGACACTCTGACACGGTCGTGCTGGCGGGGCTCGCGGGCCTGGCTGCCGGCGCGTTCTCGATGGCGGCAGGGGAGTACACCTCGGTCGCCAGCCAGGCGGAGTACGCCGCGAAGGAGATCGAGGTCGAGCGACTCGAGATATTGGCCCAGCCCCACGTCGAACAGGCTGAGCTCGCGCAGATGTACGTCGACCGTGGCATCGAGCGCGACCTCGCCGACAAGGTGGCCGCCCAGGTGCACCTGGATCCTCAGCTGGCCGTGCAGGTTCATGCGCGCGAGGAGTTGGGGGTGGACCTCGAGCATCTGCCGTCGCCCGTGGTGGCTGCGGCTTCGTCCTTCATCGCCTTCGCGATCGGGGCAGCCTTGCCGGTGCTTCCGTACGTGCTCGGCGCCGAGACGCTGTGGCCGGCGCTGGTCATGAGCCTTGCTGCGTTGTTCGCCTGTGGGGCGATCGTGTCTGCCGTGACGACCCGCACCTGGTGGTATGGCGGCGTCCGCCAGATGCTGCTGGGTGGCATGGCAGCCGGGCTGACGTTCTTCATCGGGGACCTCGTCGGCAGCAGCCTCGGCTGAGCGTGGGCCGGTCCGGCTCCAGCCTGGCCTGAAGGGCGCCGCGGGGCCAGCGCTCCCGAGAAGGCGCTGTGCCACGATGCAGCCATGGCATCTGGATGGTTTGACCGGTTGGACGAGCGGGCTGGCGACCTGATCGAGACTCAGCTGCGGTGGTACCACCGGCGACGGCTGCGGCGACTCGGTTGGGACACGTCGCTCGATGAGGCGACCGACGGCAGGTGGTGGTCGGGACGTGCGCGGGTCCGCGGCGCCAATCAAGTCGACGTGCTGATCGACGGTGCTGAAGCGCTCGCCGCCATGGACGCCGCGATCCAGGGGGCGCGGGAGTCGGTGCATATCGCTGGCTGGCATGCGAGTCCTGACTTCGAGCTGACCCGCGGACCTGACGCGGTGCCGTTGCGGGACCTGCTCGCCGACGTGGCCGAACGTGTTCCCGTCCGGCTGCTGCTCTGGGCCGGCCCGCCGATTCCTGCCTTCCAACCCACCCGGCGGATGGTGAGTCAGGCACGTGCGGAGTTCATCCGAGACAGCCGCGTCCAGTGCGCGCTGGACAACCGAGAGCGCACCCTGCACTGCCACCACGAGAAGATCGTCATCATCGACGGAACTGTGGCCTTCGTGGGGGGCATCGACTTCACGGCTCTGCAGGGTGACCGTCACGATGAGCCGGTGCATCCGCCCCGCGGACCGCTCGGCTGGCACGACGCCGCCGTACGGCTGCAGGGTCCCGCGGTCGCCGACGTGGCGGACCACTTCGGCCAGCGCTGGGGCGAGGTGACCGGGGACCAGCTTCCCCCAGTCGAAGAACCCTCTCCGGCGGGGGACTCGGAGGTCCAGGTGCTGCGCACGGTGCCAGAGGGGACCTATGACTTCGCACCTCGCGGTGAGTTCACCATCCTGGATGCGTATCTGCGTGCGCTGCGCCTGGCCGAGTGCTTCATCTATCTGGAGAACCAGTTCCTGTGGTCCCCGGAGGTCGTGGACGTGCTCACGGATCGGCTCACCAATCCGCCCACCGACGACTTCAGGATCTTGTTGTTGCTCCCCACCAAACCGAGCAACGGTGCGGACACGACGCGCGGTCAGCTCGGACGGCTGATGGACGCGGACGGTGGCGCCGGGCGGCTGCTCGCCACCACGATCAGCGCCAACGGGGGCGACGAGCAGGCCTCCGTCTACGTCCACGCGAAGGTCGGTGTTATCGACGACCGATGGCTCACCATCGGTTCAGCGAACCTCAACGAGCACTCACTGTTCAACGACACCGAGATGAACGTGGCCACATGCGACCCCGCACTGGCGCGCGAGACGCGGCTACGACTGTGGTCGGAGCACACCGAGCGGCCGATCGAGGCGATCGACCAGGAACCGTGCAGGGTCATCGATGAGGTCTGGCGGCCGACGGCGCAGGAGCAGGCTCGAAGGGACCAAGCCGGTTTGGAGCGCACGCACCGGTTGACGTTGTTGCCCAGCGTGTCTCGGCGGACCCACCGTCTTGAGGGGCCGATGCGCGGCTTGTTGGTGGACGGTTAGCAGCACGGGCGCGACGACACGTCTCAGGCGGTGACCGACTGGCTGATCGTCATGGGCAGCCTCGTGTAGTCTCGCCGCAACATCTGGGCCAACGTCGTCCCGTTGCCAGCACACCCTCCATCGACATCGTCGATGGACGACGACGGGAGACCTGCCCATGCGAGCTGTCCCGCCGCCCCAGGGGCTCTATGACGGGCAACACGAGCATGACGCCTGCGGGGTCGCCTTTGTGGCGACACTCACGGGTGTCGCTTCCCACGACATCGTCGTCAAAGCCCTGACCGCACTCCGCAACCTCGACCACCGCGGTGCCTCCGGCGCTGAGCCGGACTCCGGTGACGGAGCCGGCATCATCGTCCAGATCCCAGACGCGTTCTTGCGCGATGTCTGTACCTTCGACCTCCCACCGGTCGCCAGCTATGCCGTGGGCACAGCCTTCCTGCCCGGAGCCGACGAGGAGATCGCGAAGACGAAGGCACACATCGCCGACCTGGCCGCTGAGGAGGGGCTGAGGGTCGTCGGCTGGCGCCCCGTGCCCACCGACCCCGACCTGCTCGGCCAGACTGCACGTGGCTGCATGCCGTCGTTCGAACAGCTCGTGGTCGCGGGTCAGTCCGGCCGGGTGCTCGGCATGGCGCTGGAGCGGATGGCCTTCGTGCTGCGCAAGCGTGCCGAGCACGACACCGGTGTGTACTTCCCGTCCCTGTCGTCGCGCACGTTGTGCTACAAGGGAATGCTCACGACCGGCCAGCTCGATACGTTCTTCCCCGACCTGACCGACGAGCGGGTGACCTCTGCGCTCGCCGTCGTGCACTCGCGCTTCTCGACCAACACGTTCCCGTCCTGGCCGCTGGCTCACCCCTACCGCTTCATCGCCCACAACGGTGAAATCAACACTGTCAAGGGAAACCGCAACTGGATGCGGGCCCGCGAAGAAATGATCGCAAGCGCTCTCTTCAGCGGGGGCGCCGGTGAGCTGAGTCGTATCTTCCCGATCTGTACGCCGGACGCGTCCGACTCGGCTTCCTTCGACGAGGGACTGGAGCTCCTGCACCTCGGCGGGCGCTCACTTCCGCATGCGGTGCTGATGATGATCCCGGAGGCCTGGGAGAACCATGCCGAGATGAGTCCTGCACGGCGCGCGTTCTACGAGTTCCACTCGACACTGATGGAACCCTGGGACGGACCTGCCTGCGTCGTCTTCACCGACGGCACACAGATCGGGGCAGTGCTGGACCGCAACGGCCTGCGTCCGTCGCGCTACTGGGTCACCGACGACGGCCTCGTCGTGCTCGCATCCGAGGTCGGCGTACTCGACCTCGAGCCCAGTTCGGTCGTCCGCAAGGGCCGACTCCAGCCGGGCCGGATGTTCCTCGTCGACCTCGACGAGCTGCGCATCGTCGAAGACGAAGAGGTCAAGGAGCAGCTGGCGAGTGAGGCACCGTACGCCGAGTGGCTGCATGCCGGGCTGATCCGTTTGGAGGACCTGCCCACCCGCGAGCACATCGTGCACACCCATGCCTCGGTCACCCGCCGCCAGCAGGTGTTCGGCTACACGGAGGAGGAGCTGCGGGTGCTGTTGGCGCCAATGGCGCGCAGCGGTGCCGAACCGATCGGGTCGATGGGAACCGACAGTCCCATCGCCGCCCTGTCGGAACGGCCGCGGCTGGTCTTCGACTACTTCAGCCAGCTGTTCGCCCAGGTCACCAACCCGCCGCTGGATGCGATCCGTGAAGAGCTCGTCACCTCGCTTGCCGGCACGATCGGACCAGAGGGGAACGTGCTCGACCCCGGCCCGGCCTCATGCCGTCAAGTGGTGTTGGGCTTCCCGGTGATCGACAGCGACCAGCTTGCCAAGATCATCCACATCAACCGCGACGGTGACCTGCCCGGTTACGGGACGCATGTGGTCGGCGGTCTGTACGACGTCGCGGGAGGCGGCGACGCGCTGGCCCGACGGCTGGACGCCGTCTGTGTCGAGGTGTCCGAGGCGATCGCCAGCGGCGCCCGCATCATCGTGCTGTCCGATCGGCACTCGACGGCCGACAAGGCACCGATCCCATCGCTGCTGCTGACCGGTGCCGTGCATCACCACCTGGTTCGGGAGAAGACCCGTACGCAGGTAGGTCTGGTGCTCGAAGCAGGCGACGTTCGCGAAGTGCACCACGTTGCGCTCCTCATCGGCTTCGGCGCGGCGGCGGTGAACCCTTACCTGGCGATGGAGTCCGTGGAAGATCTTGCCCGCAGTCAGTCGCACGTGACCGATATCGAACCGGAGCAGGCGGTGAGCAACCTCCTCAAGGCGCTCGGCAAGGGCGTTCTCAAGGTGATGAGCAAGATGGGCGTCTCAACGGTGGCGTCCTACACGGGTGCGCAGATCTTCGAGGCGATCGGTCTTTCCACCGACGTCGTCGACCGCTACTTCACGGGGACCGCGTCGAAGCTGGGGGGTGTCGGGCTCGACGTGCTGGCCGAAGAGGTGGCCCGGCGCCACCGCAGCGGCTACCCGCGGGGCGGCCTCCCGCCGGCACACCGCAAGCTCGAGGTGGGCGGCGAATACCAGTGGAGACGCGAAGGTGAGCCGCACCTGTTCGACCCAGAGACGGTCTTCCGGCTTCAGCATTCCACCCGAACGGGTCGCTACGACATCTTCAAGCAGTACACGCGCCTCGTCGACGAGCAGTCAGAGCGACTGATGACCTTGCGGGGATTGTTCGTGTTCGCCGAGGGCCGTCAGCCTGTTCCACTCGACCAGGTCGAGCCGGTGTCGGCGATCGTCAAGCGCTTCTCCACAGGCGCGATGTCGTACGGGTCGATCAGCCAGGAGGCGCACGAGACGCTCGCCGTCGCGATGAACGAGCTGGGCGGGAAATCCAACACAGGGGAGGGGGGTGAAGACTCCGACCGGTTGCAGGACCCCGTCCGGCGCAGCGCGATCAAGCAGGTCGCCTCCGGGCGGTTCGGGGTGACGAGTGAGTACCTCACCAACGCCGACGACATCCAGATCAAGATGGCGCAGGGAGCAAAGCCCGGAGAAGGCGGTCAGCTGCCGGGACACAAGGTCTACCCCTGGGTCGCGAAGACACGACACTCGACGCCGGGGGTCGGGCTCATCTCTCCACCACCGCACCACGACATCTACTCGATCGAAGACCTGGCTCAGCTGATCCACGACCTCAAGAACGCCAATCCCTCGGCGCGCATCCATGTGAAGCTGGTGTCCGAGGTTGGTGTCGGCACCGTTGCTGCGGGTGTGTCGAAGGCGCACGCCGACGTCGTTCTGATCTCGGGTCACGACGGGGGCACGGGTGCATCGCCCCTGACCTCGCTCAAGCACGCCGGTGGACCATGGGAGTTGGGACTCGCGGAGACACAGCAGACGCTGCTGCTGAACGGGTTGCGCGACCGGATCGTCGTGCAGACCGACGGGCAGCTGAAGACCGGACGCGACGTCGTGATCGCCGCGCTGCTAGGCGCTGAGGAGTTCGGCTTCGCCACGGCTCCGCTCGTGGTGTCCGGCTGCATCATGATGCGGGTCTGCCACCTCGACACCTGCCCGGTCGGGGTCGCCACTCAGAACCCGGTCTTGCGGGCGCGATACACCGGCCGGGCCGAGCACGTCGTCAACTTCTTCAGGTTCATTGCCGAGGAGGTGCGTGAGCTGCTCGCTGAGCTCGGGTTCCGCTCCCTCGACGAGGCGATCGGCCACGCCGAGGTGTTGGATACCCGAGAGGCGGTGGACCACTGGAAGGCCTCTGGTCTGGACCTGACCGCGGTTCTGCACGTGCCGGAGCTACCGGTGGGCGCCTCGCGGCACCAGACAGTTCCCCAGGACCACGGCCTTGCCAAGGCGCTGGACAACGACCTGATCGCGCTCTGCCGACCCGCGATCGAGCTCGGTGAACCGGTGCGGGCGCGGCTGCCGATACGCAACGTCAACCGCACGGTGGGCACGATGCTGGGCCACGAGGTGACGAAGGCGCATCCGGCTGGCCTGGCGGACGAGCTGATCGACCTGACGTTCACCGGGTCCGCGGGACAGTCGTTCGGTGCGTTCCTGCCGCGGGGGATTACGCTGCGGCT
>JAABUR0100002631.1_pt1 | contig 26855 bp, 30 predicted proteins | sample 5560091 | NCBI WGS metagenome assembly JAABUR01 (sample SAMN10711879, study PRJNA513375) | rock metagenome | isolation source: Antarctica rocks | place: Antarctica: Victoria Land, University Valley sud
GGCAAGGCACGCTCCTTTTGCGAGATGGCGTGCCTTGCCATTCACCTCAAGGAGACATAACTCCTGCCCCACCCCAGAGTTCTCGGATAGTTCCTTAGGCGGGCACTTCGTCGGCCGCGCGCTGCTCACCCTCGGCCTCGGTGGAGCCGTCCGCCGGATCCTCGTCGGGCGGCAGCTCGCCGCCGCGCTCGGTGCCCGCGATCACCTCGTCCGGCTTCTTCTCCTTCGGGACGAACCCGGACTTCATGCCGAAGTACACCGACTGCGGATGGTGGGAGACGATCGCCACCGTGGACTGCTCGGGCATCACGGCGAAGCCGTCGGAGAGGTACATGCCGATGTCCTCGAGACCGAGCAGCTCCCAGACCTTGGTGTGCTCTGACTGGTCGGGGCAGGCCGGATAGCCCCACGAGTAGCGCCGGCCCTCGTCGGCTTCGAGGCCCAGCTCTTCGCGCGCGCGGGAGTGCAGCCACTCGGCCAGTCCCTCGGCGCACTGCACGCCGAGCCCGTGGGTGAACAGCTGCTCGGAGAACTCGCCCTCGGCCTCCAGACGGGCCATGACGTCCGTCACCTCGGCGCCGACAGTGACGCCCTGCAGCGCCACCACGTCGCGCTCGCCGGAGGCGATCGGGCGGTAGAAGTCGGCCAGGCAGATGCGGCTGTGCCTGGGCTGGCGAGGGAACCCGAGCCGGTTGATCTCCTTGTCGTGATCGGTGGGATCGAAGATCACCAGCTCGTTGCCTTCAGAGTTGCAGGGGAAGTAGCCGAGCTTGGCCCGCGGATGCAGGTAGTCCTGCTCGGCCCACATGCGCTCGAGCTTCGGCGAAAAGCCCTCGTCGTCGCCGTCGCCCTCGATGATCTTGCGCCACTCCTCGCCCTTCTTGCCGCGGCCGCCCCAGTGCAGCTTGAACAGCACGTGGCGGTCGAGGTGCGGGTAGACGTCGTCGAGGTCGACGTCGATCTCCCGTACGCCCCAGAAGGGCGGCTCGGGGATCGGGGTGTCGGTGCTCGCGTCCGAGCGCACGCTGTCGTCGGTCACGGGCGGCCCGTCGTCCTTGACCACCGGCTTCTCGCGCAGCGTCTTCGCCTCGGTGCGGATCTTCTCCACGAGCGCCGCGCGAGCGTCGGCGTCGATCAGGGCGTCCATCGTGTCCAGGCCCTGGAAGGCGTCCTTGCAGTAGAAGACGCCGGGGTCATAGACCTCGTCTGAGTCCTTGCCGCCGGGGTAGAGCATGCGGCGGCCGAAGTCGCGGTTGATCGCAGCGCCGCCCACCAGCACCGGGTACTCCAGGCCGCGCGAGTACAGCTCGGAGATGCAGATCGGCATCTGCTTCGAGGTCGACACCAGCAGCGCGGACAGACCGATGGCGTCGGCCTCGTGCTCCTCGGCGGCGCTGATGATCGTGTCCACCGGCACCTGCTTGCCGAGGTCGATCACCGTGTAGCCGTTGTTGGTGAGGATGGTGTTCACCAGTGACTTGCCGATGTCGTGCACATCGCCGAACACGGTGGCGATCACCACCTTGCCCTTGGTGTGGCCCTCCATCTTCTCCAGGTAGTTCTCGAGCCGGGCCACGGCGCGCTTCATCACCTCCGCCGACTGCAGTACGAACGGCAGGATCAGCTCGCCCGAGCCGAACTTATCCCCCACCTCCTTCATCGCCGGCAGCAGCACACCGTTGAGCGTCGGCACCGCGCCGATCTTCTCGTTGCACTTGTCGATCCAGTCCTCGACGCCGTCCTTCTTGCGCCGCAGGATGTGCCAGTGCAGCGCCTCCTCGGGCTCCATGCCGGCGGTGGGATCGGCCTTCTCGTCCTCGGTCTCCTCGCCCTTGGACTCGAAGTGCTCGATGAACTTCTCGAGCGCATCCTCGGAGCGGTTGTAGACCAGGTTGTCGGTCAGCTCGCGCTCGTTGTCGGGAATCTCGGCGTAGGGGGTGATCTCGGCGGGATGGACCATCGCCAGGTCGAGGCCGGCCTGCACGCAGTGGTGCAGGAACACCGAGTTGAGCACCCGGCGCGCGTTCGGCGAGATGCCGAAGGACACGTTGGAGACCCCGAGCGAGGTCTTCACGTGCGGAATCTCGGCCTTGATCAGCTTGATGCCCTCGATCGTCTCTACGGCCGAGGGGCGCCACTCCTCGTCACCGGTCGTGAGCGTGAAGGTGAGCGCGTCGAAGATCAGCAGCTCGGGGTCGAGCCCGTGCTCGCCGCAGACGATGTCGCGGATGCGCTCGGCCACCTCGAGCTTGCGCTCGCGGGTCTTGCCCATGCCGACCTCGTCGATGGTCAGCGCTATGAGCGCGGCGCCGTGCGCCTTCGCCAGCGGCACCACGGTGTCGAGCTTGTCGCGCCCCGCTTCGAGGTTGACCGAGTTGACGATCGCGCGGCCGGGGATCTGCTCCAGCGTGCGCTTCATCACCTCGGGCTCGGTGGAGTCGACCTGGATCGGCGCGGGCAGCGATAGCGACACGCGCTTGGCCAGCTCGCGCATCTGCTCGTCCTCGTCCTCGCGCTCGGTGAGCGCCACGCAGAGGTCGAGCAAGTGGGCGCCGCCGTCCACCTGGTCGGTGGCGATCTGGAGCAGGCCGTCGTAGTCGTCCTCGAGCAGCAGCGCCTTCGCGCGGCGCGAGCCCTGGGAGTTCACGCGCTCGCCCACGATGGTGGGAGCGGGCTCCTGAGCGATCGGGGTGGCGCTCATCATGCTCGACACCATCGGCGGACCCGGCGCGGGCCGTGGCTTCGCCTGCCGGCCGCCCACCCGGTCCACGAGGGCCCGGATGTGGTCCGGGGTGGTGCCACAGCAGCCACCCACGATCGACACGTCGTTCTTCTCCACGAACTCCTGCAGCACGGCGGCCAGCGGATCGGGCTCGGCCGGGAAGATGGTCTCGCCGTCGGGGCCCTGGAAGGGAATGCCCGCGTTGGGGATGCAGTGAACGGGCACCGGCGAGTGCTCGCCGAGGTAGCGGATCGCGTCGCGCATGTCCTCGGGACCGGTCGAGCAGTTGAGCCCGATCACGTCGGCGTCGAGGGCCGTGAGCGTGGTGAGCACCGAGCCGATGTCCGTGCCGAGCAGCATCTTGCCGCCGTTGGGCAGCAGGGACACCGAGCACTGGATAGGCACCCTCCTGCCGGTCTTCTCGAACGCGGCGCGCGCCCCGAAGATGGCGGCCTTGACCTCGAGGATGTCCTGCGCGGTCTCGATGATGATCAGGTCCGCGCCGCCGTCCACCAGGCCCTCGGCCTGCTCGGTGAACACCTCGACGAGCTCGGGGAAGGTGATCTTGCCCAGGGTGGGATCGTCGGAGGCCGGCAGGTGACCGGTGGGTCCGATCGACCCGGCCACGAAGATGTCCTCGCCCACGGCCCTGCGCGCGATCTGGGGGGCCTTGGTGTTGATCTCGAGCGTATGCTTGCCGAGGCCCCACTCGTCAAGCTTGATCCGGCTGGCCTGGAAGGTGTCGGTCTGCACGACCTGCGCGCCTGCCTCCACGAAGGCCGTGTGCACGCCCTCGATCACGTCCGGGCGGTTGAGCACGAGCGCCTCGTGGCACTTGCCCGGGAGGCCCATGTAGTCCTCGGTGGTGAGGTCGAACTGCTCCAGGGTGGCGCCCATGCCGCCATCGAAGACGACGACGCGCTTGCGGACGGTGTCGAGGTAGTCGCGGGCCACGCCTAGAGGCTAGCGCAACCTTGACAGAGCTGTGTGAAGGTTGGCTCGGTCCGCGCCGGGCCCGCTACAGCTCCGCTTCGGCCGGCTCGCCTCGTCGCCGGCCCGCGGCCGCCAGCTCGACCGGAGCGGCGTGCAGCGCCCGCAGGCGCAGGTCCTTCCACGTCATGCCCTCGGCCACGAGCGCCGGCATGCCCATCGCCAGAGCGGTCGCGATCTCCACCGACTGCAGGATGATCCCGTAGGCAAGGGCGTCGGTCTTTTCGACCCCGTACGCCGACAGCACGGCCACGCAGGCGGCCTGGAAGACCCCGAGGTTGGACGGAGTGGCCGGCAGCGCGGCGGTCACGTTGACGGCGAACAGCACCGCCGCGGCGGCGCCTATGCCGGCTCGTTCGTCAAGGCCCAGCGCCACCAGCAACACGTAGCAGGCCAGCCACTGGACGGCCCAGGCAGCGAGTTGCGCGGTGGCGGCCCAGGTGCCGAACCGGAGGTTGCGGAACACCTGCAGTCCGCTGCGCACCTGCACCATCGCCCGGCGGACTGTGGCCAGCGCCTCCTGGACGCGCGCGAACCGCGACGGCTTGCCGCGGCGCAGGAGAGCCGGGACCGCGAGCAGCAGGCCGATCACCGCCACCGGGGCCAGCGTGGCGAACACCAGGGCGTCCTCGCCTCCTCGGAAGATGCCGACGGTGGCGATCATCACCGTGCCAAGGATCGCCAGCGCGAGCAGGTTGAGCAATGTCTGGGAGACCAGCGAGCCCAGCACCACGGGGAAGTTCTCGCGCACGCGCCCCAAACGCCGCGCCACGATCAGCGCGCGCGAGGGCTCTCCCAGCCGGGCCGGAAGGGTGGCCGACATCAGCACGCCGATCATCGTGCCGCGGGCGATGTCGCGCCGCCGCACGCGGGTGCCGGGAAGCGCGGCCCGCAGGATGGCGTGCCAGGCCTCGGCGCGGATCAGCATCGAAGCGCACATCAGCGCAAAGGCCGCGAGCACCCACACCGGCGTGGCGGCCACCACTGCGCCGCCGATCGACTCGATCCCGAGCGTGTTGATCGCCAGCGCCGCGAGCCCGGCGCCGGCGATCACCCCGGTGACCACGGCGGCGCGGCGGGCCACGCGGGCGGCGCTACGGCGGCCGGTGCCGGGCACCTCGGGCTCGATCGAGGGGAGGCGGGTGGGTCGAGGGGTCGGGCCCGGCTGCGCGCTGAGAAGCCCGAGCCGTGCCCCGGCACGGGCCCTGCGACCCTCGGGCGCGGGCATCTCGAGGGCGTCCTCATACGCGCCGAGCACCTCCTCGGTGACCCGCGGCCAGGCGAAGCGCTCGGAGCTCGTGCGGGCCCCCGCCGCCATCGCCGCCCGGCGCTCGGGGTCGATAGCCAGGCCGCGCAGGGCCTCGCCCAGGGCGGCTGGATCAGCCGCGGGCACCAGCAGCCCGTCGATCCCGTCGCTGACCACTTCCCGGTAGCCGGCGATGTCCGACGCCACCACGGGCGTGTGGGCGGCGAACGCCTCGGTCAGGACCATGCCAAAGCTCTCCCCGCCCAGCGACGGCGCGCAGAGCAGGTCGGCGCGGCCCAGCAGCCGCTGCTTCTCCTCTTCGGTCACGCGTCCGGCCACGGTCACGCCCTCCACGTCGAGCAGCAGGGGTTCGACCTCCTCACGGGTGGAGCCGGCAACCGTGAGCCGGGCGGGCACGCCCGCGCCGCGCAGCGCCTCGTAGGCCCGCAGCAGCACCGGCAGTCCCTTGCGGGCCTCGGCCCGGCCGAGAAAGAGCAGCTGCAGTTCGTCGCCGGCTGCGTCGTGGTCGGGCCGAGCGGCGGCCAAGTCGACCCCGTTGGGAACGATCCGGTAGCCGCCGCCGTAGAAGCGCTCGGCGGTCCAGCGCGCGGCTTCGGAAACCGCGATACGCACGTGCAGCTTGCGGTAGAGGCGCTTAGCTCCCATCACGTTGGCCGACAGGCCGTTGGCCAGGTGGCTGCGCGAGTAGCAGTGGAAGGTGCCGACCACGGGGACGCGGGCGGCCTCGGTGGCGTACCAGCTCACGAAGGGCGCGTTGGGCTCGTGTACGTGGATCACGTCGTAGCCGCCGTGGCGCAGCTCGCGGCCGAGCGCCGCTACCGACTCGGCCGATATCGCGAGGTTGGAGACGGCGCCGTTGGAGGGGATCCCCACGGTGCGCCCCAGCGGCACGAGGTAATCGGGCAGGGGCCGGCGCTCCGGGGCGGCGCCACGGTGCATTACACGCGACAGGCGGTCGTCCGGGTCGCAGGGCGCCAGCAGACGGACCTCGTGTCCCTGTGCCAAGAGCTCCTCGCTGAGCGACTCCACGTGACGGCCGACCCCACCTGGGTACGTGTACGAGTACGGGGATACGAGCCCAACGCGCACCGAACCATCGTAGGGCAAACGCCGGAGTGCGCCACAATCCGAGCGTGGCCGGTCGCAACTTCGTCAAGTTCACCTTCGTCCGGGTGTCTCCCGAGTGGCGCCGCCGCGCTCCCGAGGACCGCGCTCAGGACAAGCGCGAGTTCGCGGCCGCCTGCCGGGAGTTTGCCGACGACCACCTGCTGCGGGCCTACTCCCTGGTGGGGACACGGGGGGACACCGACCTGATGGTCCGCGCCCTCGCTCCCTCGCTCGACCCGATCCACGAGCTGCACGTGCTGCTCAACCAGACCGGGCTGATGGCCTACGCCGAGATCTCTCACTCCTATCTGGCGATGACCAAGGAGTCCGTCTACTCCGACGAGCCCCAGCCGCTCGAGCCCCGACCCGGCTCCGACGCCAAGTACCTGATCGTCTACCCGATGTGGAAGAAGCGCGAGTGGTACCAGCTGGCCCCCGAGGAGCGCATGCGCGTCATGCGGGGCCACATCGAGACGGGCCGGCGCTATGCCGGGATCGAGATCAACACCGCCTATTCGTACGGGCTCGACGACCAGGAGTTCGTGGTGTCCTTCAACGCCGACGAGCCGGGCGAGTTCCTAGATCTGGTGCACGAGCTGCGCTCGACCGAGTCGAGCGCATATACGCAGTCGGAGACTCCGATCTTCACGTGCATCTCATCGTCACCCGAGCGCGCCCTCGACGCGCTGGACGGCCAGACGGTCAGCGAGCCCGCTTGAACATCGGCTGGGGTCGGGATTGTCTGTCGTCCACGGATGGGGCGGGAAGCTTGGCTCCTGGGCTCTACTTGCGCGCCCTGTTGTAGACGGCAACGCTGGATCCGGGCGGGATGTCCACGACCGTCTCGAGTGTTCGGCCCTCCTCGTCGAGTACGGCTTGCCCGTCCTCGTCGAGCAGGACATGGATCGGCCGCCCATCGGTCGTGAGTACCGGGTAGCCGTCACGGTCGATGAAATACTGGCGAAAGACTCTGCCCTGAAGGGACTCGCCCAGCCGGCCGCGCGGGGTGGGGAATCCGGCTGATCCCCAGGGCTTTCGCCGCCGTGGGTCGTGGCCAGCGGGCGAGCGGGCAAGCTCTGGCTCGGGTCCCGCCCAGCCGCTTCGCCGGGACGGTGGCAGCTCCTGCGGTGGAGGGCCGAAGGTCGTGGTGGTGTCCTCGGTGAAGGCGAGCACCCGGTCTCGCACCGTCGCGCGCGCGACGCCGCGCCGGCCGAGAAGGACGGCGAGCAGCGACGCGTTGCGGAGAAGAGAAGACGCCGCATCGCGTCCTGAGAGGACACCAAGCCCTTTCCCAGGAGGCTTGCCGCGAACTCGGGAACCCGCATCTGAGGGTCGTGTGCATCCCTGAGGAGGTCGAGGAGGATGTGCTCGCTCGTGATCTCCTCGTCGCGGAGCTCGAGCGCTTCCAGCTTCGCTCGATCGAGCGCAAGCTTCGTCGCCGTTGAGGCCTGCACCTCCTGGCTGGGGGCGTCGTGAGGATCTCCATTCATCTCGACCCACACCCGCTCCACGGCCTGAAGCGTGAGGCCGAAGGACTCGAGCACGGCTCGTGCCGCACCCGGACCGTTCGGATCGAGGAGGGCGAGGCCGAGATGGTCGGTATCGACTCCGGGATGGTTCAGCCTTGCGGCTGCCCCGACAGCGAGGCGGAGCACAACGTCGGTCTGCTCGGTCACGGGTCCACCGACTGCGAGGGCAGGCTCTCGTACCGAAAGGTCGGGAAGCGCGTACGCGGCTCTCTCGTCGGGATGTGCCGCAGCCCACGCATCCACTGCCCCGCTCGGCCATGACCGGTACCCGCCATCCCCGACATCGGAAGAAGGGAAGTCGGGCACAGAGTCGGCGAGCTCAATAACGCGCCGCCGGCTGAGGCCGAGCCTCCGTGCAACCTCGACGGCGTTCAACTTGTCAGGCACGTGTCGAGCACCAGACATCCTTGGTCAGGTTATCGGCGTCAGCCAGTCTGCTTCGAGGCCTCGAGCATCTCCGCCACCCGGGTCAGCTTCACGCGCGGGCGACCGAGGGGCTCGCCGGCGGCCTTCTCGACGGCGTCGATCAGCTCCCAGCCCGAGTAGGTCACGTGCTCCGGCTTGCGCTCGGCCACGAACGCCTCGACCGCCGCCTGGGACCCGTCGCCCGTGGGTTCGGGCAGGCGGCCCTCGTGCAGGTCCTCGACGAGGCGGTCGACCGTCTCCTGGGCGTCGCGCTTGTTGGTGCCGATCACGCCCGAAGGCCCGCGCTTGATCCAGCCGACCACGTACTCCCCCGGGATCGCGCGCTGCTGATGAGGATCGACTATGCGGCCCTCCTCGTTGGGGATCGCACCCTTCCACTCGTCAAAGGGGACGCCCTCGATCGGCACACCGCGATACCCGATCGAGCGGAACACGATCCCCGCCTCGATGGTCTCGTGCTCCTCCGTGGCCCTCGCCTTCAGGACGCCGTCGCCTCCGTGGTGCAGCTCGTTGCGCACCAGCTCGATCCTCTCCACCTTTCCCTCTCCCCCGATCGCCACCGGTGAGCGCAGGAAGCGCAGCGCCACGCGCTTGGGCTTGCCCGCCGGGGTGCGCTGCGCGTACTCGTTGAGGATCTCGACGTTCCTGCGCGGCGTGATCTCGCCCTCGCCCTCGATCGAGCGCGCGCTCTGGTCGTCGAGCTCCATCTCCGCCGGATCTACGACCACCTCGGCGTCGGTGAGCTCGCCCAGCTCCAGCAGCTCGGGGTTGGTGAAGGCGGCCTGAGCCGGGCCCCGTCTTCCTACGATCACGACCTCCTCGATCGCGCTGGCGGCCATCGCCTCGATCGCGTGATCGGCCGTGTCGGTCACGTCCAGCTCCTCGCGCGGCAGGACGAGCATGCGCGCGACGTCCATCGCCACGTTGCCGTTGCCGATCACCACGGCCCGGCGGCAGGAGAGGTCGAACTCGAGATCGCGGAAGTCCGGATGGGCGTTGTACCAGGCCACGAACTCCGTCGCGGCCCAGCTGCCGGGCAGGTCCTCGCCGGGAATGCCCATCTGGCGGTCGGTCTGCGCACCCACCGCGTAGATCACCGCGTGGTAGCGCTCCTTGAGCTCGGCGTGTGTCACGTCCTCGCCCACGGTCACGTTGCCGAAGAAGCGGAAGTCCGGGCTGGCGGCGGTCTTCTCGTAGACCCGGATCACCGACTTGATCTTGGGATGGTCGGGGGCCACTCCGGCGCGTACCAACCCGAAGGGCGTCGGGAGCCGGTCATACATGTCCACTTGGATCGCGACGTCCTTGAGCTTGATCAGGTGGCCTGCGGCGTAGAAGCCGGACGGACCGGAGCCCACGACGGCCACGCGCAGCGGCTGCTCGGGTGTTCCCGGAGAGGAAGGCATGGGACCAGACGGCCCGCGGCGGGCCACGCGGCGGGCGATTATAGAAAGGCTGGGCGCTTCAGCCGCCAGGACGCCGCTGCTCGGCGTCCTGCATCACCAGATCGATGGCCGACACGGTTTCGATCGGCTTCACGGTCAGCTCCGTGGTCGGGTCGGAGGGCGGGCCGTCCTGGGGCTCGGCCTCGGGGTCGCGCGCGGTCTCCGCGGCTTCGGCGCGGGCCTGCATCTCGTACTCTGCCCAGGGCTCGAGCTCGGCGAGTGGTGCGCCCTCGGCCTCGGGCTCGGGCTCGTCCACCTCCACAACCGGGTCGTGTCCGCCGAGGCCCATGAGCGGGTCGGGCGCGTGGACTTCATCCCAGGGCTCGGAGAAGCGGTCGAACTCGACCATCGGCTCGGGTCGATCGAACTCCACGCTCGGCTCGGAACGGTCGAACTCCACGCTCGGCTCGGAACGCTCGAACTCGATCGGCTCGGGTCCATCGAAGTCCACGTGCGGCTCGGAGCGGCCGAACTCGATCGGCTCGGGTCCATCGAAGTCCACGTGCGGCTCGGAGCGCTCCAGCTCGACGGCCGGCTGGGGCTCGGCGACGTCGGGGCCGGGGCGATCGAACGGGGCGAAGGGCGAGACCTCCGGGGTTTCGCCGGCGCGCAGGGCATCGCTCAGCCGGTCGTTGTGGGCCGGGATCGGCATCTCGGCAAAGGCCGGAGCCGGTGGCGACTCCGCTGCCGCCACGCCGGGGCCGGGTGTGGCACCGGGACCCGGGCTGGCGGTCTTGGCGGGGGCAGCCGAGGCGGCGGCGCGCCGGGGCTTCCTGTGCAAGGAGGGCAGCGAGAGCTCGCGCTTGAGCAGCGAGGGCTTGTCCGCGGCGGGTGCGGCCGGCGGCTTCGGTGCCTTGGCGGCCTTCTGAGTCCCAGACAGCCCGGGCAAGGGCACCGACAGCCCGCGCTTCAGGAGGGAAGGCCTCTTCGTGGCGCCGGCAGCGTGGGCAGCAGCGGGTGTGGCGGGGCTCGGCGTCGGGGACTTGGGCTTCGACGACTTGCCGAAGGAAGCGAGCGAGAGCTCGCGCTTGAAGAACGGCTGCTTCGCGACGTCCGGCTTGGATGTCGAGTGCCCGGCGGCGGGCTCGGTCCGGTGCGCCGGAACCGGCGCAAGCGCCAGGCGCGCGGTGGTGGCTCCGGTCGCGGCGGGGGCACCGGTCGCGGCGGGGGCACCGGACGCGGCGGGGGCACCGGACGCGGCGGGGGCACCGGACGGGCTCCCGGCATCGGCCACCACTGTGCCCGCCACGATGTCGCCGAGGCGCACCCGGCGGTCTCCCGTCGCGAGCATCACGATCAGCCCGACGATGTGACCGTCGAGAATCCGGACCACCGTGCGCTTGGCGATCTGCTCCGTCGAGGCCGGCGTTCCGTCCGCGGAGACCACACGCAGCTTCATGACGCGCTTGCCGAGTGTCTGGCCCTCGCCGGACTCGAGCGCAAAGAAGTAGTAGAGGGTCCACCCCACGCCGACCAGCAGAAGACCCCGCGTGAAGGAGAGCCCGGCCGCATACGCGACGGCTGCGCCGGCAAGCGGGATCAGCAGGTCGATCAGGGCCGCTGCTACCCGGCGGTTGTCGAGCGCAGCGCGTGTGGGAAGGGGTGGCGTCTTGGCGGGGGCGGCCATGGGGACCCGTATCGGCACCCGAGCGCGCGGGGTTTAGGCCGAGAGGGCATCATCCAGCGAGTGGAACGCGTCGCGGTCATCGACATGGGCTCGAACTCGTTTCGGCTGGTGGTGTTCAAGTACGAGCCGGGCGGCTGGTGGACCCTGGTCGACGAGATCCGCGAGGCCACCCGCGTGAGCGCGGGAATGGGCGACGAAGGGGTACTCAAGCAAGAGCCGATGGAGCGCGCGCTGCGCACCGCGACCGTCTTCTCCTCGTTCTTGAAGGTGTCCGGGGTCGAGCGGGTGGAGGCGGTGGCCACCAGCGCCATCCGCGACGCCGCCAACCGCGACGAGCTTCTGGAGCAGATCGGCGACCGCACCGGACTCGAGGTGCGGGTGATCAGCGGCGCGGAGGAGGCGTGGTACGGCTACCTGGCGATCGCCAACTCGTCGACGGTGACCAACGGCTTCGGCATCGACATGGGCGGAGGCAGCGTGCAGATCATGCGCATCGAGGACCGCCTGCTGACCGAGGCGGAATCCCTGCGACTCGGGGCCGTCCGGGTGAGCGAGTCCTTCCTTCCGGATGAAGACGCCGCGCCCAAGCAGGTGAAGGCGCTGCGCAAGCACGTGACCCGCCAGCTGTCGGAGTTCGAATGGTGGGATGCGGGCGAGAGCCCGCGCCTGGTGGGCCTCGGCGGCACGATCCGCAACCTGGCGGCAGCCGCGCAGAAGCAGCTCGAGCTGCCCGACATCGACGCGCAGGGCTTCGCGCTCACGCGCGACGCCCTGGAGGAGCTGATCGAGGAGCTGGCCTCGCGCCCCGCCTCCAAGCGAGGCTCGGTGCGGGGCATCAAGCCCGACCGCGGCGACGTGATCCTGGGCGGTGCGCTCGTGGTGGCCGCCGCGATGGACCACGGAGGCTTTACGGAGATGGAGGTCACGGAGGCGGGACTGCGGGAGGGCATCTTCTTCGAGCGCCTGCTCGAGAGCCGCGACCCGCCGCTGCTCGAGGAGGTGCGCCGCGAATCGGTGCAGAACCTGGCCCACCGCTTCCGCACCGACGACGAGCACGTGGACCACGTGGCCCAGCTGTCGCTACAGATGTTCGACGCCCTCGGCGAAGCGGGGCTGCACGACCTGGGCGACCCCGAGCGAGAGCTGCTGTGGGCCGCTTCCCAGCTCCACGACATCGGTGTGACGATCGGCTATGACGATCACCACCGCCACTCCCACTACCTGATCCTCAATTCGGGGCTGCCCGGCTTCAGCCCGCGTGAGCTCGAGCTGATCGCTCTCACCACCCGCTGGCACCGCAAGGGCGAGCCCGACGCGGATTCTCTCGGCGCACTCGAGGAGAAGGGCGACGAGGAGCGGCTGCAGCTGCTCTGCGGTGTGATCCGCCTGGCCGAGCAGCTCGAACGCAGCCGCGACCGCTCCGTGGCGGAGGTCACGCTGGACTGCAACAAGAAGTCGGTGAGGCTGCACGCGCTGACAAACGGGTCGGATGCGGACCCCAGCGTGGCCGTGTGGGCGGCGCAGCGAAGCGCGGGACTGCTGGCCGAGGCGATCGGGAAGACGGTCGAGGTGGTGGCCGGCCCGGATTGAGGCGAGCGGCTATCTCAGGGTCGTGCGCAGCTCGCCCAGCTGCGGCGAGCTGATGACCAGCTCGTCGCCCGCCGCCAGCCAGACCTTGGGATCGCGCAGGCTCCCCACCCCGGCCGGGGTGCCCGTCGAGACGATGTCGCCCGCCTCGAGGGTCATCAGCTTCGACAGGTAGGCCACCAGCGCGGGCACCGAGTGCACGAGGTTCGCCGTCGTACCGTTCTGCATCTCCTCGCCGTTTAGCTCGAGGCGGATCTCGATCGCGTCATCGGGCCCGGCCTCGTCGGGGGTCACGAGGGCCGGCCCGCACGGAGCCGAGCCGTCGAAGACCTTGCCCGGCATCCACTGCGGAGTCTTGAGCTGGTAGTCGCGGGCGGAGAGATCGTTGAGCAGCGTGTAGCCCGCCACGTAGTCGAGGGCGTCGTCCTCCGAGACGTCCTTGCAGCGGCCGGCGATCACGAAGGCCACCTCGGCCTCGTAGTCGACCCGGCGGCTGTAGGGGGGCAGCTCGACCTCGGCTCCCGGCGCCGCCAGCGCGTTGGCGAACTTCGCGAAGATGGCCGGCGTCTCGGGCGCCTCCTTGCCCTGCTCCTCGGCGTGGTCGCGGTAGTTGAGCCCGATGCAGATGATCTTCTGCGGGGCGAGCACCGGGGGGAGAAGGCGCACATCCTCGGCGGGCACACCCTCGCCGCCGCCGCCCGACGCCGGGCCGCCGGCCCGCAGGAGCGCGCCGAGATCGCCCTCGCCGGGGCCGGCGAAGGCGAACACCCGTCCGTCGCGCAGCTCGCCGGCCTGCGGCCCAGCTCCGTCATCGAAGGTCACGAGGCGCATCACGACCGAGCGTAACGGGGCGGTTGGAAAAGGCGGCGGCGGCCCCCTTGAATGTCGTCGAGGGCCGCGCACGGCGGCGGCCCGTACCCTTGGAGAGTGGCTCACGAGAAGGACACCTCTATCCCGACCGGCCGCATCCGGAGAACGGCGAAGGTAGCCGGGCTCGCCGGCGGCCAGACCGCGCGCAACTACGCGACGCGCGCCACCAACCTCGCGCGGGGCCGGGAGGGCCGCCACCGGGCGGCTTCGCGGCGCCAGGCCAAGGCCGCCGAGCAGATCCTCGAGGTGCTCGGGAACATGAAGGGCGCGGCCATGAAGGTGGGGCAGGTGGCCTCCTTCATCGACACAGGCGCCTTTCCCGAGGAGTTTCAGGAGCGCATCCAGGCCAAGCTCGCCGAGCTGCGCGACTCCGCCCCCCGCGTGCCGTTCAAGGACATGCGCAAGGTGATCGAGACCGAGCTCGGCGAGCCGATCGGCGAGGTGTTCGCCTCCTTCGACGAGGAGGCTGTGGCCGCGGCTTCGATCGGCCAGGTCTACCGCGCGACGCTGCACGACGGGCGCGAGGTGGCCGTGAAGGTGCAGTACCCGGGCGTGGCCCAGGCGGTGCGCTCCGATCTGCAGAACCTGGGGATGATCATGCGGGTGGCCAAGAAGCTCGCGCCCGGCATGGACGCCAAGGCGATGACCAAGGAGATCCGCGAGCGCCTCTCCGACGAGCTGGACTACGAGCAGGAGGCACAGGCCCACCGCGCCTTCGCGCGCGCCTGGCGCGGCCACCCGTTCATCCTGGTCCCCGAGGTGGTCACGTCGCTCTCACGCGAGCGGGTACTGGTCACCGAGTGGGTCGACGGACTCGGCTTCGAGCAGGTCAAGCAGCTCCCCAAACCAGACCGCGACCGCTTCGGCGAGATCGTCTTTCGCTTCTTCTTCGGATCGCTCTACCGCCACGGGCACTTCTCGGGCGATCCCCACCCGGGCAACTTCGAGCTGATGGACGATGGCCGCGTGGCCTTCCTCGATTTCGGTATGACGAAGAAGCTGGGACGCGAGCACCTGGACGCCGAGATCGAGGCGCTGCGCCTGGGCATGGCCGCCGACGGCGCGGGCCTGCACGCCCAGCTCGCACGGATGGGGTTCTTCGATGCGGCCGATCCGGAGCTGCCACCGGAGGCGGTGTTGCGCCACTTCCGTGACGTGACCAACTGGTACGCCGAGGACGAGCAGGTCACGGTCGACCGTCAGCTGGTGGCGCAGGTACTGATCGACTTCGGCGATCCGCGCTCGGAGCACTGGCAGCTGATGAAGCGCCAGACGATGCCACCCGACGCCATGCTGGCCGCCCGTATGCAGGCCCTGACGCTGGGCGTGCTGGGCCAGCTCGAGGCCACCGCGAACTGGCACCGGATCGCCTGCGAATGGCTCTTCGGCGATCCCCCCGCCACGGCGCTCGGCGAGCAGGAGGCGGCCTTCTTCGGCACCGGTCGCGCGCCCGCCGCGGCCTGATGCCGCGTCCTGGCGCCGGCACGCGCACCACCCCGGTCGACGCCTCCGGGGCCGCTCTGGAGCATCTGCAGGGCGCGGATCCGGTGCTGGCGGCGCTGGTGAAGGCCCACGGGCCGCTCGACTCCGACCAGCGCAGGCGCGGACGTCCCGCCGAGGCCTACGGTGCCCTGCTGCGATCGATTGTGGGCCAGCAGCTGTCGACAAAGGCGGCGCGCACCATCTACGAGCGGTTGATCGGCCTCTACGGCGGACACGCTCCCACGCCCGAGCAGATCCTGGCCACGGATGCCGACCAGCTGCGCGCCGTGGGCCTCTCGCGCGCGAAGGCCGACTACCTGCGCTCGCTGGCCGGGCACGTGATCGACGGTCAGCTCGAGCTGGACCGGCTGACCGAGCTCGAAGACGACGAGGTGATCGCTCAGCTCACCGCCGTCAAGGGACTCGGGCCGTGGACCGCGCACATGTTCCTGCTCTTCCACCTCGGGCGCCCGGACGTGCTGCCCGTGGGCGATCTGGGCGTGCGGCGAGGCGTGCAGCTGGCCTACGGCATGGAGAAGCTGCCGACCGTCGCCGAGCTGCAGCGGATCGCCGAGCCCTGGCGCCCATACCGCTCCCTTGCGAGCCTGTACCTATGGCGCTCGCTGGACAACGAGCCGGGCTAGCCGGTCACGAAGCTCGAAGGGCGTACTTCGCGAAGATGCCATCGTCGGTGTACTCGGCCGCTTCGATCGCGAAGCCGCACCGACGGATCATCGGCTCGAGCAGCCAGCTGAACGTCGAATGCTCGTCACGAACGTGCTCCTCGAGCTCATCGCGGCTCCAGCCGTCGGTCGAAGTGGCCTGGCCGGTGGCCAACCAGGCTTCGAGGCGTTGCCCTGACTCGGCCGGGTCGAAGCTGTAGACGACGTCCCACAGGCGCAGCACGCCTCCGGGTCGCAGCATCTGGCGACCCTCGCCAGTGCAACGGCCTTCCAGAAGTCGGGAAGGTGATGAAGGGCATAGCGTGAGTAGACGAGGTCGGCGGGCGATCCCTGATGCCGGTAGGCGCGGCCGCCGCGTCCTCCTTCGAGTCGTAGCGGGCCACGTGAGCGCCGTCAGAGTTCTCGCGACCGGCGTGAGCCAGCTCGTCGAGCAACCAGCCCGGGACCGCACTTGGCTCACCGGCCGAGGACATCAGTCAGCCGCCGCCGGCTGGGTCGTAAAGCAGCTCCTCGACAAAGAACCTGGCGGCTGCGGTGAGCCGGTCGCCGAACACCTCCTCGGCCACCGCGAGTACCTCGGCGGCGCTGCGAAGGCCGAGCTTGATGGCCAGCAGGCGCACGTCATCCTCGTCTTCTCCGACGCGGTGGGCCAAGACCTTCAGCGCGAGGAGTTTTCGCGGTGACGCGGCCATGCAGCGCAGGCCAGGTACCTCGAGCACCTCCGCCGCCTCGGGGTCGTCACCTGAGAGGAAGCCCTTGACCGCATCATTGAGCCATCCAGGAGGCAACTCGAGCTGATCGGCGATTTCGGCTGCCGCCTCGTACACCACCGCCTTCGGCTCGAACACAGCGTCGATGTCCCTGGTCGAGCGCCGCGCATCGTACGCAAGAGCGATGGCGGCGCCGCCGACGACGTACATCTCGCCCTCGGTACCCCGGCGTTCGAGGGCCTGTCCGAGCGCGGTGAGGGCGCCGAGGATCTCAGAGCGATCCATCCGTCAAACGCGCTGAAGCGCGCCCTCCGCGATAAAGATGCCCCGCCGTCGAAATGCCGCCGGAGACTGCGCGATCGCGAGCGCCCTGAAGCCCTGGACCTCGCTCACGAACCAGAAGCGATCGAGGAAGCGGCCACGCTCCACAGCCCAGTCGGGGCGCTCCAGGCCACGAGTGGCAGCCAGATGCTCGGCCAGGGCGCCCAGGTAGGCATCGGTCCGCTCACCTGCCGGATGGGGCCTTGCCCGGAGTGCGCCCGCGCGCAGACCCTGACGCGGGAGTAGATCGAACTCGTCCAGGAACTCCCGAACCGCGAAGCGCAGATCCTCTCCGGCGCGTACTCGCCGAGAGACCAACTCGAGCGTCTGCGTGAACGCTGAATCCGGCGGCGGATGGGCCGCGAGCCACTCTCGCGTCGACGCTGCGGGCATGCCCAGAGCCTACGGCGCCGCTCGGTCTCCCCCTGAACGCCTCAGGCGACGGAGCCGCAGCTCGGCTCTTCGTCCGCGATGCGGAAGGACGAGCCACAGCCGCAGGAGGCGGTCACGTTCGGGTTGTTCACCTCGAACCCCGAGCCCATCAGGCTCTCGGTGAAGTCGACCTCGGAGCCGTCCACGTAGCGCAGCGAGGCCGGGTCGACGATCAACCGGATGCCCTCGTACTCGAAGACGTGGTCCTCGTCGCGACGCTCGTCGAGCGCCAGCGCGTACTGGAACCCGGAGCAGCCCCCACCCCGCACTCCAACACGCAGGCCGACCTCTGCCTCGGACTCCTGGGAGGAGAGGAAGCCGCGGACCTTGGTGGCAGCGATGTCTGTGAGCGTGACCATGCTTCAACAAATGTAGCAATGGCGTCCAGTGGGGGAAAGGGCAGCTCGTCCCGGCGCTATCGTCTGAGGCGTGCCCACCACGGATGAGCTCAAGCAGCGGATCGAGTCCGCCCTGCCCGGCGCACAGGTGCAGGTGCAGGACACGACCGGCGGCGGAGACCATTTCCGGGCCGAGGTCGTGTCCGATCGTTTCGCCGGTCTGAGCCGCATCGAGCAGCACAAGCTCGTGTACGGCGTGTTCGGCGACGAGGTGGGTGCGGCGATCCACGCACTGTCGATCAAGACTTCGACTCCCTAGGAGGGTCAGATGGAAGACACCGAGATTCGCGAGTTCCTCGAGCAGGCGATCGGCGAGAACGAGGTGATGCTCTTCATGAAGGGCACCCCCGAGCAGCCCGCTTGCGGCTTTTCCTTACGCACCTCGGGTGCACTCAACGCGCTCGGGGTGCGCTACGCGGCGCTGGACATCCTGCCCGACCCGCGCATCCGCCAGGAGCTGTCCGGCCTGTCCGGGTGGCCCACCATCCCCCAGCTGTTCATCGGCGGCGAGCTGGTCGGCGGCTGCGACATCGTGATGGAGATGTACGAGAACGGCGAGCTGGCCGAGCGGCTCGGCGTGGAGATGCCCGACGGCGAGGACACCGAGCCCTCGCCGGCCCCCGGGGAGATGCCGGTCAACAACGGCCCGATCCCGCTGGAGAACCGACTCAGCACCTGAGCGCTGCGCCAGGCCGAGGCTAGGGGGGCGGTCGCCTGCGGCGGCGTGCGTTATCGACCGCGGAACGCCCGCGCTGGGCGTACTCGCGCGCCTGGCGCCGGTAGCGCTCCTTCTCGGCGGGCGAAAGGGCCCGCCAGCGCTCGTAGGCCATCAGCAACACCGGCCAGGCACGGCGGCCGGCGGCCGCGGCGCGGGCCAGTCCGGCTCTGGAACCGGCCGCCATCAGTCGACCTCCATCGACCGAAGCCGGCGCGCGACCTTGTCATGACGACAGACCAGCTCGGTGGGCACCTGACAGCGGTGAAGCGTGACCATCCGAAGAGACTAGCGCCGCGCCAGGCCGAGCCCGCGCAGTAGCCGGCCGGCGGTCGAGGCCGCCTGCCCACCGGCCGAGAGCGCGGCTCCAGCCACGCGGTACTGGAGCCCTTGCGAACGCCGGGCCCGCACGATCCGGTCGCGCTCGCGGTCGAGGTACCAGGCCACGGTGGCCTCCAGGGTCTCCTCGTGCGGTCGCGCCCTCCATCCCAGCTCGCGCTTGGCCTTGGTGGACCGGTAGGTCCAGAACTGGCTGGCCGCCAGCACCTCCGCGGGGGTCAGCGAGGTGTGCCCCGGGCCCACGCGCAGAAGCCCCGCGGTCACGGCGGCCAGCGAACGTGGCACCTTCAGCGGCGGGTCCACTCCGCCGAGCCTTCCGAGGTCGGCGAACAGGCGGTCGAAGGTGAAGTTCCGGCCCCCGAGCAGGTACTGCTCGCCCGCCGCCCCCTTCTCGTCTGCCAGCAGGTGGCCGGTGGCCACGTCGCGCACGTCGACCACGTTGAGCCCGCCCTCGGCGTAGGCGGGCACGCGGCCCAGCAGGAAGCTGCGCACGAGGCGGGTGGATGTCACGTGCACATCTCCAGGACCGAAGGCCACCGACGGATTCACGCACACCAGAGGTAGGCCGCGGGCCGCCAGCCGGAACGCCTCCGACTCGGCCTCATGCACCGAGTGCATGTAGGGGATGTCCAGGTCCATGGCGGTGAAGGGCTGCTCCTCGGTCGCGGTTGCACCGCGCTGGGCGGGGCCGAGGGCGGCGGCGCTGGAGGTGAAGATCACACGGTCCACCTCGGCGCGAAGCGCCTCGCCCAGCACCGTCCGCGCGCCGCCCACGTTGACCTCGAACAGCCGCCGGCCGTCAGTCGGGCGTATCGAGGTCATGCCCGCGGCATGGAACACCTTGTCCACCCCCTTCATCGCTCTGCGCACCGACCGGCGCTGAAGCACGTCGCACTTGACCCTCTCGACGTCGAGGTCATCGATCGCGCGGGTGTCAGAGCCCTCGCGCAGGGTGATCCTGAGGTCGTCACCGCGTTCCACCAGCGCCCGCGCCAGGTGCGATCCGATGAAGCCGGTGGCGCCGGTGAGAAGGGTCTTGGCCATGGGCGGGGCGAGTGTAGACGTGCCTGGCTTGGCCGGGCCTGCTCCGGAGCGGGCTATAGGCTGGCCCCAATGCCCCAGGTCGCCGTCGTCACGGACTCCACCGCCAACCTGCCGCCCGAGATGATCGCCTCGCGCGACGTGACCGTGGTCCCCCTGTACGTGGTCTTCGGTCCCGAGCGGACCGAGCGCGAGACCGACATCACCGACTACCCGGCGTTCTTCGAAGAGCTGCGCCGCGCAGAAACGCTGCCCTCGACCTCTCAGCCCTCGATCGGCGACTTCATGGCGGCCTACGAGCCGCTCCTCGGCGAGGGCCTCGACGTGGTTTCGATCCATATCTCCACCGGCCTGTCGGGCACCTACGGCTCGGCGGTTCAGGCCGCTGAGCAGCTCGCGCGTGACGACAAGGGGGGCGAGCGCATACGGGTGGTCGACTCGGCGACGGTGGCAGGAGCGCTGGGCCTCGTGGTGCTCGGGGCGTCGGCCGCGGCCCGCGCCGGCGCCACCAGCGAGCAGGTGGAGGCCCGCGCGCACGCCACGCGAGCCGAGCTCAAGATGTGGTTCGCCGTGGACACGCTCGAGTTCTTCAGGCGAGGCGGGCGGATCGGGGCCGCGGAGGCCTGGATCGGTTCGACCCTGCGCATCAAGCCGATCCTCACCGTGGAGAGCGAACTGACGCCGGTCGAGCGGGTGCGCACCAGCGGCCGCGTGTTCGAGCGGCTGGTGGACTACGCGCGCCAGCGCCACGAGTCGGGCGCCGACGCCTGGGCGGTGCAGCACATCTCCGCCGAGGACCAGGTGCAGCGGCTGATCGACCGCTGCAGCGAGGTGTTCGGCTGCGCGCCGGTGTTCATGAGTGAGGCCGGACCTGTGGTCGGCACCCACACAGGCCCGGGGCTGCTGGGGGTCGGCTCGATCCCCGCTCGCATGCTCGAGTAGCAACGATGACATCAAAGGGGGGGGCACCGCCTCCCCCCCTTTGCAACCCCGATGACATCAAAGGGGGGCACCGCCCCCCCTTTGCAACCCCCCTGGCGTCCGGTGCCTGGCCCAGAATCCTCGGGGGATGGGCACGTCAGAGTTCTCCCCGCGCGCGGTCGCCCGAACGGTCCTGATCATCGTGGCGGTGCTGATCTCGCTGTATCTGATCTACCTCTTGCGCAAGCCGCTCGGGTGGCTGTTCATCGCCACGTTCCTCGCGGTCGCACTCGCCGGCCCGGTCAATTTCCTGGAGCGGCGCATGAAGCGGGGCTTTGCGATCTCCCTCGTGTACCTGGGACTGATGGCGATACCCGTAGCGCTCGGGGCGCTGATGGTGCCGCCGCTTGTCAACGAGGCGAGCAACCTTGCGGAGGAGGCGCCCCGCTACGCCACCGAGGTGACCAAGTTCGTGAAAGAGAGCCCGCGGCTGCGCGATCTCGATGCGGACTACGACCTGACCGGGACGCTGCGAGAGCAGGCGGCCAAGCTGCCCGACAAGCTGGGCGGAGCCGCCGGGACGCTGCGCGACGTGGGCCTGGGCGTGGTCAACTCCATCTTCGCCCTGGTCACGATCCTCATCCTCACGGCGTTCATGCTGGGCGGAGGGCGCAGGTGGATCGACCACGGGCTGCGCTACCTCCCGGAGGACCGGGCCGAGCGGACGGCGAGAGTGCTACGGCGATCCGCGTCAGCGGTGGGCAACTACGTGGCCGGTGCTCTTGCGCAGGCCACGCTCGCCGGGATCCTGTCGTTCATCGTGCTCAGCATCCTCGGCATCCCGTTCGCGGCGCCGCTCTCGCTGATCATCTTCGTGCTCGACCTGATTCCCCTGGTGGGCGCCACCATCGGAGCCGTCGCGGTGGGCATCGTCACGCTGTTTACCAGCTTCCCCACGGCCACGATCGTCTGGGTGGTTTGGTCGATCGTCTACCAGCAGGTCGAGAACAACCTGATCCAGCCGCAGATCCAGAAGCGGGCGGTAAGCATCAACCCGTTCCTGGTGATCGTGGCGGTGCTCTTCGGCTCGTCGCTGCTCGGCGTTCTCGGTGCGCTGGTGGCGGTGCCCGTTGCCGCCTCCATCCAGATCGCCGCACGTGAGTACATGGACTTCCGCGGGATCAGGCCCAAGCGCCCGGCCCCCGAGGAGTTGCCGCCGCCCGAGGACGTGCCACCTCCGCTCCCGGACGGGGGCGCGCCGGCCTAAGGGCGCTTGCGCAGCAGCGAGAAGGCAGCCGCAACGCCGCCGCCGACCACGAACCCGGCCACCGCCGCGGTGGCCAGCGCCGCCTCGCGGTTCTCGGTCAGGTGGCGTCGCCAGTTCGTGAGCTCGCCCACCTTCGAGCGTAGGTCGTTGACCGAGAAGGCCAGCTCCTTGCGGGTCTCCTCGATCGAGTTGCGGATCTGCTGGGGGGTGCGGTTGGCAGGCAAGCTGGCCATGTCTAGACGCTGTCGTCGGGCGTTTCGGAGCGATCGAGCTGATCGCGCTGGATGTCCTGAGCCTCGAAGGTCTGACGGGTGAGCTTGGCCTCCTCGATCGCCAGGTCCGGCGTGGGCGCGCCGGCGCTCAGCCAGCGCTTGGCCAGCACGCCCGCGCCCACGCCCAGGGCGATGAGCAAGAGCGTCACGATCAAGAACCCAGGCCAGACCACCTGCGTGTCGATCAGATCGTCGATGAACCAGGCCAGCGTGTTCAACAACATCACCACGGCGAAGATCAGGAAGACCCCGGCCGCGGCAGCCACCCCCGCGCCCTTGGCCAGCGTCTTGGCCTTCTCCGTGACCTCCGTCTTGGCCAGCTCGATCTCCTCGCGAACGAGGAGCGACGCCTTCTCGGAGACCTCCTGGACGATCTCGCCGAGGCTCTTGTCGGCGTCGTTGGGATAGGGCGGGGTCATCGCCCGAAGACTCTAAGCAGGCCGGCCAGGACGAGACCGCCGGCGAAGGCGGCCCCCACGTAGACCTCGGGGCGCTCGGCGAAGGGGTCATGCTCGGCCGCCCGGTGGGCATCCGCGGGGGATGTCGTCGAGCGCTGTCCGCCACCCGCCTCCGGGGCGGTCGCGAACGGGCGGCGGGTGAAGGGAGCCTGGGTCTCGTCCGCCATTAGAAGTCGGGCGGATCCTCGTCGAATAGGCGCATCCAGATCACGGTAGCCACCCGCTGCGTCACGATGGTGGTGAGGGCGCCGACTCCGGCCAGGAGGCCGCTCCAGACGAGGCGCTTGACGAGGTCGTTCTCCATCGGCCGTGGATTCAACCAGACACGGCCGGAGCACTCGCCGCCGGGGTCTCGAGGCCGCCGCAGATGGCCTCCACCACCAAGCTCTTCGAATGCTCGTACTCCTCCTCGCCGCGTGGCAGCAGGTCGAAGATCCAGGCCGTGAGCACCTGCTCGATCGCCCCGTAGAAGCACATGGCCGCAAACTCGGAGGAGATGTCCGACTTGAAGCTGCCGTCGCTGCGAGCGCCCTCGACTATCGCCGCGATCCCCTGGTAGGCCTCGCGGATCTTGCCCAGGTGCAGGCGGCCGAAGGAGTTGGCCGCCCGCGTGACCTCGACGATGATCACCTTCATCAGATCGGGCTCGTGGCGGTAGGAGTCGATGATGAAGCTGGCCACGAGGTAGAGCTTGTCGCGGACCGGGACCTCCTGGCGGCGATCGATCTCCGCGATGGCGTCGAGCATGATCTGCCAGCGCTCGAGGAAGAGGTCGTTGAGGATCTCCTCCTTCGAGTCGAAGTAGTGGTAGACCAGGCCGTAGGCCACGCCGGCCTCGTCGGCGACGTCGGAGACACGGCAGTGGTGAAAGCCCTGACGGGCGAACACGGTGACCGCCGCGTCGAGGATCATCCGGCGCTTGTCGAGCGCGCCCGGACGCGGGGCGGCGGCCATCAGGCCCGGACCTCCTGCGGCCACCGGTACGCCCCGGGAACGCGGTTGGCCAGGCTTGGCAGCGTCGCGCGCACCTCGTCCTGGCGCTCGAGGTCGAGATCGGCGGCCACGAAGCACTCCCCCGCGGGGCCGGCCGAGGCGTCGGGAGCTCGCACCAGCACCTCGCCCCACGGGTCGAGGACCTGCGAGGCCCCGAAGCTCTCGTTGTCGGGAGGGTGCACCCCGATCTGTCCGGCTGCGATCACGAAGGCCTGGTTCTCGATCGCGCGGGCCCTCAGCAGCGTGTCCCAGTGCGCCCGGCCGGTGTGCCGGGTGAAGGCCGCGGGCACGGTCAGGATCCGCGCGCCCTGGATGGCGAGGATGCGGTAGAGCTCGGGAAAGCGAAGGTCGTAACACACGGTGAGACCAAGGCGCGCGCCCTGCGCCTCGCTGGTCACGATCTCCTCGCCGGGCTCCTGGGAGGTCGACTCGCGGTACTCCTTGCCCGCCACCGTCACGTCGAACATATGGATCTTGCGGTAGACGCCGCGCAATTCCCCGTCCGGACCCGCGTGCACGCAGGTGTTGGCGAGCTTGTCGTGGCCCTCGCGGCGCTCGACGATCGAGCCCGCGACGAGGTCGATGCCGAGCTCACGGGCCAAGTCACGGGCCCAGCCGACGGTGCGCCCATCCAGTTGCTCGGCGCCCGCCTCGTAGTGCGCGTGGGTGCCGAGCAGGTTGAACTTCTCCGGGAGCACAACCAGGCCGGCGCCGTCAGCCACCGCGGCTCGCGTGAGGCGCTCCGCCGTGGCGAGGTTGCGGTCCTTGTCTTCGGTTGAGTTGAGCTGTACTGCCGCTGCGCGCAAGAGGCCCCCCGGGCTGCGCCAGATTGACTGGTCAGTCAGAGACTACCGGGCGTATCAGACCCGGCGCGGCCAATGCCTCGCCGGGGCGCCTACCTACTCTCCTTCTTCTCCTTCTTCTCCAGCTTGGACGTATCGCGCGGTTCGAGGAAGGGCTCATCGAGCGGCGCCGGTTGGCCCGCCTCGCGCTGCTGGCTGCGCTGCAACTCCGAGTTGAACTCGGCACCGAACAGGATGGCGATGTTGGTGATCCACAGCCAGGTGAGGAAGGCGATCACGCCGCCCAGGGAGCCGTAGGTCTTGTTGTAAGAGGCGAACTGGCTCAGGTACAGGGCGAACAGAAGCGAGGCGATGATCCAGATCACCAGGGCCACGATGCCGCCCGGGCTGACGAACTTGAAGCCGGGTTGCTTGACGTTGGGGGCCGTCTTGTAGAGGAAGGCGAACATGAACGAGACGACCAGGAGGATGATCGGGATCTTGGCGATGTCCCAGATCAACACCGCCGAATCGCTGGCGCCCACGAGCTTGCCGGCCTCCTTGGCCAGCGGTCCGGAGACGGTCACGGCCACCGCGACCAGCACGAGCATCACGATCAGGACGAACACGATCCCGATCTGCTGAGGCTTGAGCTTCCACACCGGGCGCCCCTCCTCGACATCGTAGATCGCGTTCGAGGCCCTGGCGAAGGCGGCGACGTAGCTCGACGCGGAGTTCAACGCGAGCACCAGGCCGACCACGAAGGCAATGCCGGCCGCGCCCTTGCTGCTCGCAAGGCTCTTGATGGTGCTGGTGAGGATGTCCTTCGCCGGGCCCGGGGCGACCTTGCCGACGTTCTCCAGCAACGGATCGGTGGCCGAGGGGCCCACCAACCCGAGAACCGAGACCAGGGCGATGATCGCCGGGAACAGCGCCAGCACCCCGTAGTAGGTGAGCGCCGCAGCCCAATCGGTGATGTTGTCGGCCGAGAACTCCTTGAAGGTCCGCTTCAGCGTGTCCTTCTTGGATGTGCCGCCGAGGTCCCCGGGGCTGGCGGGTGCACGGCCATCCCGGGCCCCGCGCTGGTCGCGCTTGGCCTGGAGGGTCTCCCGGTCGTCCTGATGGTCGAGCGCCATCTCAGTCTCCCGGCCAGACGCCGGTGAGCTTCTGGAAGCCCCTGGCGCCGGATCGGTGGATAACCGCCTTTACCAGCGCGAAGATCGCCCCTTGCAATGCGGCGGCGGGAAGGATCTCGCCCCACCCGTACTCGCTCTCCTTCGCGGAAGGCGCGTCCTCCTCGTCGGAGATCCGCTTCCAGACCTGCTTGAAGATCGCGCCGCCCAGAAGGCCGCCGAGCACCCCGAAGATTACCCCGAGGGGCGTGTAGATCGCCTTGGCCATGTCTACCTCCTCCTCCTGCGAAGAATGAGCAGAAGAAGGAGGGCAACCACCCCGGCGATGCCGGCTGCGACCGGGGGCGGGAGCTCCTTCGCCTGCTGGGTCACCTCGTTCAGCTTGGCCTGCGCCTGCGCCTGGGTGTCGCGCAGCTTGTCCTTGCGCTCATCGACCTTCTCGTGGAGCACCTCCTTGCGCTCGTCGACCTTCTCCTTCACCTGGGCCTTCACGTCGGCCTTCTGCGCCAGGGCCTCTACGGTCTCGCCAAGCTCCTCGCGGGTCTCCTCGATCTGCTCCTGCAACTCGGCCTTGTCGTCGGGCAACTGGTCCTTGTCGGGAGCGGCGTCGACGCCCACGCCCTCGGGTTGCGTCGAGCCGGCGGCGTACGGTGCGATGGGCCTCCCGGCCGCTACGGCTGAGGGCTCCTCTGGTCGGTCTTCGTCTGAGCTCTTGCCTGGACTCATGCGCGGCCAGCCCTCCCCTTGATTTCTTCGACATCCCTCTTGGTGCTCGCGATCGCCTGCTCGGGTGCCGGCGGAGTGGCCTGCTCGACCTGCTTCTTGCCGGTCAGGGCCAGAGCGCCGGCCACCGCGAACAGCACCACGGCCACGATGAGCGCGGCGATCCACGGCTCGAGGAACGTGGCCAGCCCCAGGACGATGGCGGCGAGCAGCACGCCCAGTCCGTAGAACGCAAGGCCTCCCGCTCCGCCGAAGAGCCCCGCGCCGATTCCCGCGCGCTTGCCCTTCTCCTTCATCTCGAGCTGAACCATCTGCAGCTCTTGACGCACCAGTGTGGCCGTCTGCTGCGAAAGCTGCTGGATCAGCTCGCTTACTGGTCTGTCGTCGGTATTCGGTGTCGGCATAACCCCTTGTCCCTAACCCTATTGTGACCGAAGATCTAAGCCGCCATACGCGGCGCGGTCGGACGCCTATGGTACCGCCGCGAGGGCCCTCAGCATTGCCGTGGCTCGTGGTGTGGCCCTAGCGTGTGTCGCTGTCGGCTTCGATCTGCTCCTTACGGACTTCTTCGGACACCGTCTGCTCCTCGGTCACGGTGTCCTTGTCCAGGCGCAC
>JAABUR0100002632.1_pt1 | contig 26850 bp, 24 predicted proteins | sample 5560091 | NCBI WGS metagenome assembly JAABUR01 (sample SAMN10711879, study PRJNA513375) | rock metagenome | isolation source: Antarctica rocks | place: Antarctica: Victoria Land, University Valley sud
AGCAGTGTGGGGGCGTCCCCACCGGAGAGCGCCTCCTGCAGCAGTTCCACGGCCCGTGCTGGCTCGCCGCGGGCACGGACCACCTGGGCGTCGAGGACGGCCGCGGCAAGGGCGGCGTGCGGCTCGAGCTCCAGCCATGACAGCGAGGCCCGGGCGCGGGCCCCAATCGTCTCGGCGCGGTCGAGCTGCCCGGCGTCGAGCGACGTGAAGCCCAGCCCGACAAGCGCCAGGGTCCCGGTCAGGGGATGGGCGCCGTCCTCCGCGACGCGCACGGCGCTCTCGAAGTGCTTCAGTGCCTCGGGGAGCCGTCCCGCTGCCCGCGCCGAACCGCCCAGGGCCACCAGCGCCAGCGAGCGGCCCCAGTCGTCGCCGAGCGCCTCGAACAGCCCTTCAGCGCGCCCTGCTTCTGCGTCGGCGTTGTCGAGGTCGCCCAGCTCGGCCGCCGCCAACGCGTCGATCGTCAGGCAGATGGCAACGTCCCAGCTGGCGGCGAGGTTCTCGGCCAGCGGCAGCAGCCGGCGGGCCACGGATCGGGACTCCCGCAGTCGACCCTGCAGCACGCGCACCAGAGCCTCGGTCCCCGAGCACCAGCCGAGCCCTCCCGGATCGCCCAGCGCCTCGAAGATGCCGGCAGCCGAGGCCAGGCTGGTGTCGGCGAGCGGGTAGTCACCCCGCGTGGTCGCAGACCAGGCCAGGTGCTGGAGCGCCCAGCCTTCGCCGCGCCTGTCGTGCACCGCCCTGGCCAGCTCGGCCGCCTGGGTGAACCGGTCCTCGGCCGACAGCAACCGGCCGCCGTAGTAGTCGACGAGGCCGAGCTGGCGCATGGCGCCGGCCGCAGCAGCGAGGTCGTCCTCGTCGAGCGCCTCGACGAAGGCACCGAGCAACGCCTCGACCGCCTCGGAGTCGCGGCCCTGCTTGTGCCGGATGTCCCCGAGGATGGTGCGCGCCCGCCGCCGCAGCGCCCCGTCGGTGCTGAACAGCGCGCCCCGCAGCGCAACCTCGGCCTCGTCGAGCCGGCGCAGCCCGGCCAGGGCACCTGCGAGCGCCACCCGGGTCGGTAGCAGCACCTCCTCGGGCAGGCCCTCACCGAGGTCGCACGCCCGCTGCAGGAGCTCGGCGGCCGTCCGCGGCTCGTCCCGGCGAATCGCCGCTTCACCCAGACGGGCGGCCGCGCTGTGCCCGATGGGTCGGACCGCCCAGACCGGCGATCCGGCGGGCAGGGCGACCTCGGTAGCCAGCTGCAGGGCCGCCCCCACCTGCGCCGCGACGAAGGAGTCGACCTCGGCCCGCGGGCCGGTGAGGTTGGCGCTCGCCCACGCTGCTGACCGCGCGTGCCGCCGCGCGCGCTCAGCCTTGGGCAGGCCGGCGTACGCGACGTCGCGTGCCATTGGGTGCAGGAACGACCACATGGTGTCGCGACCGTCGGGCGGCCGCAGCAGCTGGCGCTCGGCGAGCTCGCGCAGCACCTCGTCGACCGCGGAGGGGTCACCGGCCCCGAGCACGGTCAGCACCGCCGCCGGAAAGCGGGTTCCCAGCACCGAGGCGCTGCGCAGGACGCTCTTGGCCGTCGGCGGCAGCCCATCGATGCGGGCGGCCAGAACGGCCTGAACGCCAGAGGGCAGCACATCGCCCGGCAGGCCGTCGCCGGTCATCACCCACGTCTCGTCCTGGCGAACCAGCAGGCCCCGGTCGACAAGCAGGTGCAGCAGCTCGGCCAGGAAGTACGGGTTGCCCTGGGCCCGCTCGAGCAGCGCATCCCGTGCGTCCTGCTGCAGCCGGGCACCACCGAGGTAGGCCCGGAGCAGCTGCTCGGACGCGTGCTCGTCGAGGGGCGCGAGTGCCAGGGACAGGGGCGCGGGCAGCACCCGCACGTCGGCGGGTTCCCGGCCGACCAGCAGCAGCAGCACCGGCCCGGACACATGTCGGGCGACCTCGCCGATGGCGCTGACGAGCTCGTCGGAGGCCCACTGGAGGTCGTCGATGACGACGAGCAGCGGCCCTTCCTCGCTGAGCGCCCGCAGCAGCGCCGCGACGGCATCCACGCCCGAGTCACCCCGCAGCAGGTCGCTCGGGGCCGACGCCAGCCGTCGCCCGGAAGTGGCCATGCTCGGCGTGTCGAACTCGGCGAAGGCGGCGACCGACGGCTGCGCCGGGGCGGTCCGCGGGGGGATGTCGTCGGGGTGCAGCCCGAGCACGTCGAGCAGCCGGTCGGCGAACGCGTCCGGCAGCAGCGCTGCCGAAAGTGTCTCGAGCCGGTGGACCGTCTGCCGCACGCGGCGGGCGGTCTCGGCATTGTCAGCGTCATCGGGGATGCCGCAGGCCAGCCTGACGATCTCGAGAAGCGGCGACAGGTCGTGGCCAACGCCGTAGCGCGACGTCCGGCCCCACAGCACGCCCGCGGCGGGGATCTCCCGGACGAACCGGGTGAGCTCGGCGGCCGCGCGGGTCTTGCCGACGCCCGCCTCACCGCTGACCAGCACCGTCGCTGGCCGCCTGCTCCCGGACGCCTGCAGGAAGGAGGAGATCAGCTGGCCCAGCTCCTCGTCGCGCCCCAGGAAGGCGGCCTCGTCGCCCAGCTCGAGGCGGGGCGCGTTGACCGGGCGCAGCCCCACCAGCTCGTAGGCCGCAACCAGGTCCCGCTTGCCCTTCAGCTGCAGCAGTGGCAGGGCCCGCCACGACGCGACCCCCATCGTCGATACCGCTGTCTCGCGCCCCACGAAGACGGCACCGACCGTCGCCGCATCGGACAGCCGGGAGGCCGTGTTGACCGTGTCGCCGACGACCGTGTACGCGAGCGACGCCTGAACTCCGGCCAGGACCTCGCCGGTGTTGACGCCGACCCGCAGCCCGAGGCGCCGGTCGCCGCCCGTCTCGCCGGCGACGAGCTGCCCGACGGCGTCCTGCATCGCGAGTGCGGCGCGCACCGCACGCTCGGGGTCGTCCTCGTGCGCGGTCGGCGCACCGAACACGGCCATGATCCCGTCGCCGGTGAGCTTGTCGACGTGGCCGCCGACGTCGAGGACGGCCCGGGCGAGGGCGGCGAGCACGCGGTCGGTGACGTCACCGACCCGCTCGGGGTCGAGGTCCTCCGCCCAGGAGGTGAAGTCGGACAGGTCGCCGAACAGGACGGTCACGACGCGTCGCTCGGCTGCGTCGGCGGGTCGGGCCGAGCCCAGCGCATGGCCGCAGACGTGGCAGAACAGCGCGCCGGGCACGGGTGCACTGCCGCAGGCCGGGCAGGGACGCGGCTCGGGACGCTGCCGCAGCTGCGGCTGGGCTGCGCTCATGGCCCTGGCGCCTCCGCTTCGAGGTACTCCAGCTGAGCCCGGACCGAGAGCTCCGCCGCCGACCACAGCGACTCGTCGACGTCGGCGTACACGGTCTCGACGACCTCGCGCGGCGTCCTTGCTCCGCCCGCCATAGCGGCCCGGACGGCGGCGAGACGGTCCTGCCGGTGCTCGAGGTACAGCTCGGACACCGCCCGGGCGCTCGGCAGTTCCGGCCCGTGTCCGGGGAGCACCCGCGCGTCGCCGAGCTCTTTCAGCCGCTCCAGGCTGGACAGGTAGGGCGCCAGCCGACCGTCCGGGTGCGCGACCACCGAGGTGCCCCGCCCGAGCACGGTGTCGCCGGTGAGCACGGCCGAGTCCGCCGGCAGCCAGAAGGACACGGAGTCGCTCGTGTGCCCGGGGGTCGCGATGACGTCGACTCGCAGGCCGCCGAAAGTCAGGGCGTCGCCCGCGGTCAGTGGCTGCGCCGACAGCTGCGGGTCCAGGGCGAGCACAGGCGCCCCCGCGAGCTCCGAGCAGCGAGAGGCGGCTTCGCTGTGGTCGAGGTGCCGGTGGGTGAGCAGGACGGCGTCGACCCGCGCGGGCGGGCCAGAACTCGTCCCAGCGGTGGCTGCGCTGACGACGGCGGCGAGGTGGCCCTCGTCGAGCGGCCCGGGGTCGACGATGACCACGCCCGTGCCGTCCGGCTCCTGCAGCACCCAGGTGTTGGTGCCCTCCAGCGTCATCGGGCCGGGATTGGGAGCCAGCACGACGCTGGCTCGCGCTGTCACCGAGCGCGCTCTGCTCACGTCGTGCCACCGTCCTGGGTCAGCACCACCGCGGCCTGCCCGTCGACGATCTCGATTCGCGGCTGGACCGTCTGGACTGTCCTGTCGTCGGCGGCGGAGAGGACGGCAGCAGCCGAGGGAAGGCCGTCGATCTGCTCCAGCGTCACGACGGTGGGCGGCAGCATGGCGAGCTCGCCGTCGCGGTGCTGACGCAGGGCCGCGGCAGGAGTCAGCCAGGCGGCGTGGTCGGCCTCGCCCCCGACGTGGCGGGCGTTCTGCAGCGGTGGCAGCGCGGCGACCAGGAAGCGGGTGTCGTAGCGCCGCGGCTCGGCCTCAGGGGTGATCCAGCGCGCCCACGGCCGCAGCAGGTCGGCCCGCAGCAGCAGTCCGCGGGCGCGCAGCAGGTCTGACAGGCTGGTCTCGCGGGCGAGCAACGCCTGGCGGTCGGCCTCCCACTCCGGGTCGCTGACATCGACGACGGACGAGGCGTCGCGGCCGGCGAGCAGGACCCCGCACTCCTCGAAGGTCTCCCGGACGGCGGCGCACACCAGGGCGCGAGCGAGCGGGACGCCGGCCGACAGGGGCTCGGCCCACGTGTCTGCCGACGGCCCCACCCAGCCGATGTCGTCGCCGCTGTCGGCGGGGTCGACCCGGCCGCCGGGAAAGACGTACATGCCAGCGGCGAAGGCCATGGTGCTCACCCGGCGCAGCAGGTAGACCTCGGGGCCAGAACCGGTGCCGGTGTCGCGCAGCAGTACGACTGTCGCGGCATCGCGAGGGACGGCCGGCGTGGCACCCGGCGGCACGAGGCCGGCCGCGGCACCGGAAGGGAGCACCCACTTGTCCGTCACCACTACACACTAGTGCGGGTAGGAGCGGCCGGTCATCCTCAGCCCGGTACGACTCCGGTAGCAACCGACCCCGCGACCGACACGACGACCGACCCAGCGACCGACACGACAAGCTCCACCTCGACCGGCGCCCCGAGCGGCAGCGCCGCCACCCCGACCGCCGAGCGCGCGTGCCGGCCCGCATCACCGAACACCTCGCCGAGCAGCCGACTCGCACCGTTGACGACGGCCGGCTGGCCGGTGAAGCCCGGCGCGCTGGCGACGTAGCCGACCACCTTGACCACCCGCCGCACCGCGGCGAGCCCCCCGTCGTCCGCGAGAACCGCGTGCACGGCGGCGAGCGCGTTCAGCGCGCAGATGGCGGCGAGCTCGGCGGCCCGCTCGGGGTCGACGGCCTCTTCGGCATCCAGCAGCGCGGGGCCGACCAGCCCGGTGACGGGAAGCTCGCCGCCGACGAGCGGCAGCTGCCCGCTCGTCCAGACGAGGTCGCCGTCGCGTACGGCCGGGACGTAGGCCGCTAGCGGGGCGGCGACAGGCGGCAGCACCAGCCCCAGCTCGGCGAGCCGAGCCAGCGGGTCCGCCCCGCCGCCGGACGCGGTCGCGGTGGAGGTCGAGCTCATGGCCGGCTCAGGAGGCAGCCGGGATCGGCCGCTTGAGGTAGGCGACGAGCTGCTCACCGGTGGGGCCGGGCAGCACGGTCACCAGCTCGTAGCCCTGGTCGCCCCACGAGTCGAGGATCTGCTTGGTCGCGTGGCTCAGCAGCGGCACTGTCACGTACTCCCACTTCGGCATGGCGCCACCCTAAGACCGGCCCGACCTTGCCGGTACCGTCGACGGGTGCCTGCAGCTGTCGACATTGCCTCCGTTGCCGGCGCTTCGGTTGCCACCGCTGCGGCTTCCCAGGGTGCTCGCGCCGTCCCGACCGGGGTGCGGCTGCACATCATCACCGGCAAGGGCGGCACCGGCAAGACGACGGTCGCCGCGGCTCTGGCTGTCGCACTCGCGACGGGTGGCCGCCGCGTCCTGCTCGCCGAGGTCGAGGGGCGGCAGGGCATCGCGCAGGTGTTCGACACCCCGCAGCTGCCCTACGAGGAGCGCAAGGTGGCCTCCGCCCCGGGCGGCGGCGAGGTGTTCGCGCTCGCCATCGACCCCGAGGACGCGCTGCTCGACTACCTCGACACCTTCTACGGGCTCAAGCGCGCGGGTAAGGCGTTCAGCCGCTTCGGCCTGGTCGACTTCGTGACGACGGTTGCCCCCGGGATGCGCGACGTGCTGCTGACCGGCAAGGTCAAGGAGAGCGTGGTGCGCACCGACAAGGGCGGCCGGCACACCTACGACGCCGTGGTGCTGGACGCGCCGCCGACCGGGCGCATTGCCCGCTTCCTCAACGTCACCGAGGAGGTCGCCGGGCTGGCGAAGGTAGGTCCGATCAAGGGGCAGGCCGACGGGGTCATCGCCCTGCTGCACTCGCCGGAGACGGCCGTGCACATCGTCACCATCCTCGAGGAGATGCCGGTCCAGGAGAGTGTCGATGCGGTGACCGAGCTGGAGCAGGAGGGCCTGCCCGTCGGTGCTGTGCTCGTGAACATGGTGCGCGAGCCGCTGCTGTCCGAGAGCGACCTCGAGCGCGCTCGTCGCGGTGCGCTGGATGCGCCGGGCATCGCCGCCGAGGTGGAGGCGGCCCTCACCGCTGCCGGCTACCCCGCCACCTCGCAGACCGTCCAGACCCTCCTGGCCGAGGCGGTCGACCATGCCGCGCGCGTCGAGCTCGAACGCGAGGGCCGGGCCATCCTCGCCGGGCTGCACCGACCCCTGGTCGAGCTGCCGCTGCTGCCGGGCACGGTCGACACCGGCGCGGTCTACCGCCTGGCCGAGCTGCTGCTGGCAGAGGGCGTGCTCGGGTGACGCGCCCCGCCGCCGTCCCCGAGCGGGAGGCCCCGGCGCTCGATCTCGATGCCGTGCTCGACACCAGCCGCATCGTCGTCTGCTGCGGCTCGGGCGGGGTCGGCAAGACGACCACCGCCGCCGCTCTCGGGCTGCGCGCGGCCGAACGGGGGCGCAAGGTCGTGGTGCTCACGATCGACCCGGCGCGGCGCCTGGCGCAGTCGATGGGCCTGACCGAGCTCGACAACACGCCGCGGCCGGTCAGCGGCGTCGACCGCGCGGCCGGCGGCTCGCTCGACGCGATGATGCTCGACATGAAGCGGACGTTCGACGAGGTCGTGGTCTCCCACACCACGCCCGACCGCGCCGAGCAGATCTTCCAGAACCCCTTCTACCAGTCGCTGTCGTCCTCCTTCGCCGGAACCCAGGAGTACATGGCGATGGAGAAGCTGGGCCAGCTCGTGGCGTCCGGCAGCTGGGAGCTGATCGTCGTCGATACGCCGCCCAGCCGGTCGGCCCTCGACTTCCTCGACGCCCCCAACCGCCTCGGCCGCTTCCTTGACGGGCGGCTGCTGCGTCTGTTGCTCGCCCCGGCCCGGGCTGGCGGCCGCGCCTACCTCAAGGTCGTCAGCGCCAGCGTCCTCGCCTTCAGCCGCCTGGTCACCCGCATCATCGGCGCGCAGGTTCTGCAGGACGTCAGCCAGTTCGTGTCGGCCCTCGAGACGATGTTCGGCGGCTTCCGGCAGCGCGCCGACGAGACCTACCGGCTGCTGAGCGCGTCCGGGACCGCCTTCGTCGTCATAGCCGCGCCCGAGCCGGCGGCCCTGCGCGAGGCCTCGTACTTCGTCGACCGCCTCGCGACCGACGCGATGCCGCTCGCCGGTCTGGTCGTCAACCGGGTGCACCGCACGGCCCTCCCGCAGCTGCGCGCCGACCGCAGCAGTGCCGGCGCCGAGATGCTCGACGAGCGCCACGAGTACCCGCTGGGCGCCGCGCTGCTGCGGGTGCACGCCGAGCGCGTGCTTGTGGCCGACCGGGAGCAGCGGCTGCGGCAGGGGTTCACCTCCGCGCATCCCGAGGTGCCGCAGGTCGAGGTCAGCGCCCTCGCGGGCGACGTCCACGACCTGCACGGGCTGCGGATCGTCGCTGCCGAGCTGACGGGTGCCCTCGCTGCGGCCGCTCCGGTCGGGGGAGCGGCGACGGCAACGGGCTGACGGCGTGCCGGGCAACTGACTTACGCGTGCTCCGAGTCGCTGCGCTGCCGCGGTAGCGGGGGGTGGCTTCCGGCGGTGGGCTCGGAGTCGGCTGCGCCGCCGGGCAGCTGCAGCGGCCGGCCAGGCATGACAGCGAGCTGGGCGGTGACGTCCGTGCCGCTCATCGGGCGCGCGTAGTGGTAGCCCTGCGCGGCCTCGCACCCGATGGCGATCAGCTCGTCGCGCTGCTGCTGGGTCTCCACGCCCTCGGCCGTCACCGTCATGCCGAGGACGTGGGCCAGCTCGGTGACGGCGGTAACGATCGCGCCGGCGACGGGCTCACGGCCAACAGTGGCGGTGAACCCTTGGTCGATCTTGATGATGTCGACGGGGAACTGCCGCAGGTAGCTGAGCGAGGAGTAGCCGGTGCCGAAGTCGTCCAGGGCCAGCCGCACGCCCAGGGCGTGCAGGTCGGCGACGACCGTCGACGCGTGCTCGCGGTCGCTGAGCAGGATCCCCTCAGTGATCTCCAGCACCAGCGCCGTCGGGTCCATCCCGGTCGCGGCGAGCACGGCCGCCACGGTGCCGGCGAAGTCACGGGCCATCAGCTGTCGCGCGGAGACGTTGACGGACAGTTCGAGTGGCCGGTCCGGGTACTCGCGCAACCAGCGGACCCGGTCGCGACAGGCCCGTTCCAGCACCCACTCGCCCATCTCGTTGATCAGCCCGTCCCGCTCGGCGACGGCGACTGCTGTCAGGGCCGGGACCCGGCCGAGCAGGGGGTGTGTCCAGCGCAGCAGTGCCTCCACGCCGGTGACCAGCCCGTCGGCAGTCCGCACGATCGGCTGGTAGGCCACGTCCAGGTCGCCGGCCGCCGTGGCTGTACGCAGGTCTTGTCCCAGGGTGTGCCGGGGCCGACGTCGCTTGCTTTCGCGCAGGTCGATGACGTGGTGCGCCAAGCTGCCCCGGCGCTTGGCCTCGTACATGGCGGCGTCGGCGTCACTGACCAGCTGATAGCTGATGGACTGACCAGGACCGGAGTAGGCGATACCGACGCTTGCTGAGACGGCCAGCTCGGTGCCGTTAACGGTGAAGGGGGCGGCGAAGGCCTGGTCGATGCGGACGGCGAGCAGGTCGGCGTCAGCAGGTGCTGCCAGGTCTTCGCACAGGATGACGAACTCGTCGCCCGAGATCCTGGCCAGGGTGTCGCCGGTGCGTACCAGGGCGGACAGCCGGTCGGCGACCTCGACGAGCAGCCCGTCGCCGACCGCATGACCGTAGGTGTCGTTGACTTGCTTGAACCGGTCGAGGTCGGCGAACAGTACCGCGGCTGTGGTCTGTGATCGTTGGGCTCGTGCCGCCGCGTGCTCGAGGCGCTGTGCCAGCAGCACCCGGTTGGGCAAACCGGTCAGCGCGTCGTGCAGTGCGCTGTCCTGGAACCTGTCGCGTGCCTCGATGGCCTGCTCGCGGGCCTGAGCGTTGAGCAGGTAGGCGGCCGCGACGTTGGCCAGGGTCTGCGCCGCGGCCACGTCATCGGGGGCTAGTGCCGCCGCGCTATGCCGGTAGAGGTCCAGCGCGCCCAAGCACTTCTCGCCGTGACCGAGCGGAAAGGTGAACACGGCTGCCAGTCCCGCTGCCAGCGCTGCTGGACCGAACCTGGGGAAGGTGTCGTCGCCGGCGAGGTCGGGGATGAGCACCGGCTCGCCCAAGCTGTGTGCCAAGACGCACGGCCCCTGCCCGAGCTCACTCTGCAACCGCTCGAAGCGCAGTGCCGCCTCACCAGAGGCCGCGACGTACTGGGGGGTGACTCCCGGTGTGATGAGGGTGACGCCGGCACCGGAGATCGGCAGGACGTCGACGATCCGCTCCACGAAGTGATCGAGGATTGCCTGGATCCGGAAGTCGGTGAGCATCGTCTCGGCGAACTCGCTGAGCACCGACGACAGGCTGTTCTCGTGTACCACTCAGCCCCCTCATCGCGTAGACGGTCCGGTGTGGTCTGGGCGAGACTCACACCAGCGGGCATGGACTGGACCGCTATCGGCAGCTGCGCCGGCCTGCTGAGGTGCACAGGTGTTGTCGCCGAGAGCTCACGCACCTGGCAGCTCACCGCTGGCCGTGCGACCGAGCCGGGGGCCGGCCTGATGGCGCGCGAGCACCTGCCGAGCCCGACCACTTCCATCAGGGCACAACGACGGCCGCAACTGCCCTACTGGTTGGGCGCGCCCGCGACCACGTCCCTCACCCGGTTCCACCGGGCGTCATAGGACACACCGAAGCGCCGCTCGGCGCGGGCCAGCCGGCGCGGTCGCCGGGGGTAGCGGCGCCGGGCCCACCACGAGTCCGGCTTGGCCAACCGGATCGCGCCGACCAGCGCCACCGGCTGAAGGAAGATGCCGATGATGCCGGTGAGCAGCTTGCCCTTGAGCAGGCAGATGATCGACAGCCCGGAGGTGACAGCCAGTACGACCAAGGAGTTCCACCAGGCACCACTGCCGAGCTTGCCGGTCAGCAGGTCGGCGCCACCGATCAGGATGCCGGTGACGGCGAGGACGCAGAAGATCGCATCGACCGACTGCCGACCCTCGTTCGTCCAGTAGACGTCCTCCAGATGCAGCCACAGCGCGAACTCGTCGAACGTCAGGCTGACCCCGACTCCGAAGATCGCGGCCGCCAGGTTGAGCGCGTCGCCGACCGGCGTCCCCGCGATCAGCGCCAGCCCGGAACTGAGCATGATCACGATGCCGAACACCTGGTGGTGGATGTGCACGCCGCCGATGACGATGTCGCGTACCGGCCCGCTCGACTCGCCGCCCCCGGATCGGGAGCGGATGTACCGCGTGACCGTGCGCGTGACCAAGAACGTCACGAGCAGCCCGATGAACATCCAGAGCACGGGCCGCAGCACTACTGTCTGCTGATCCTGAGGTGCGATGCCACCCCGGATGCTTACCTTCGCGATGGCGACTGCGACGGCGCCAGGCGGGCTACCCCCCGTGAACAGCTGTCCGACGTGCACCGACACGTCCACCTCCTGCCCCCGACGGTAATCGCGTCGTGAGTCTTCTGGTCGGCCACCGCCCAGAGCACCGCCGGATGGCGGCCCAGACCCACGTGACTGCCAGCGCGCACGGTGTGGGCACCTTGCGCCGACTGGCGTCCCGGCCGCCTCGGTGGAGCGCTTCAGGTCAGCAGCGAGGTGGGCGTCGGGGCGACTTTCACGTTCACGGCGGTGCTGCAAGGCGCGGCCGACCGGCGGCTTCCGGTGACCCGCCAGCCGGCCAGCTCTCTGGTCGGGAAGGCGGCACTGGTGGTGGACGACAACGCCACCAACCGCCGGGTTCTGCAGCTGCTACTGCAGGCCTGGGGAATGCGCTGCATGGAGGCGGCCACACCGGCCGCCGCACTCGACCTGCTGAGGGCCGGTTGCCAGGTCGACGCCGCCCTGCTCGACCTGGAGATGCCGGACATGGACGGCACGCAGCTTGCCCACGCCATCCGGGAACTGCCGGACGGCGGACAGCAGCTGCCGCTGGTCCTGCTGTCGAGCCTGCAGTACCGGCTGACAGCCAGGGACGAGGCTATGTTCGCCGCCGCTTTGACCAAGCCCGTCAAGAGCAGCCTGCTGCACGAGAAGCTGCTGGCTGCGTTGGCCCCCACGGACGCCGCGCTGGCCGCGATCGAGTCATCCGGGGGCACCCGGCGCGAGGAGCCGCCCGCGATCACCCCACCCCGGCTGTGGGTGCTGCTCGCCGAGGACAACCCGGTCAACCAGAAGGTCGCGCAGCTGATGCTGGCCAAGCTGGGGCACCGTGTCGACACCGTCAGCAACGGGGTCGAAGCCGTCGATGCCGTCCGTCGAGCGGCCTACGACGTCGTGCTCATGGACGTGCAGATGCCCGTCATGGACGGGTTGCCGCCACGGCGATGATCCGCACCGAGCTGTCCGCCGACCGGCAGCCTCCCATCGTGGCGATGACAGCCGATGTGCTGATAGAGGACCAGGCGTCGGCGGCGGCAGCCGGTATGGACGGCTGCCTCACGAAGCCCGTCCGTGCCGAGCAGCTCCAGGCCACCCTGGACGACCTGCCCACACACGTCACCAGCCCGAACCCGGCCGGTTCGACGACGCGCTAGCGGTCGGATGCGGGCGGCACCAGTTCGTCGATGAGAGCCTGCACCCGTCGCCTGATCTCGTCGCGGATGGGTCGCACGGCCTCGATGTCCTGACCCGCGGGGTCCGGGAGGTCCCAGTCCTCGTAGCGCTTGCCCGGATAGACGGGGCAGGCGTCTCCACAGCCCATGGTGACGACGACGTCAGCGGCCTGGACAGCATCTCGCGTGAGGTGCCGAGGGGAGCCGGCGCCAATGTCGACGCCGTCCTCAGCCATGGCGGCCACCGCCACAGGGTTCACCTGCCCAGCCGGCTCCGAGCCCGCGGATCGCACGTCAACGTCGTCTCCGGCGAGGTGGGAAAGGTAGCCGGCAGCCATCTGGGAGCGGCCGGCGTTGTGCACGCAGACGAAAAGCACCGTCGGTCGGCCGCTCATCGCACTCGATCCTGGAACCCAGCGGGCACGGGCAGGTACCGCTCGAGGGTCGGCAGCCGCGCCAGCACGAGCGAATTCGGGCCGGTGCCCGCCCGTGCGGTCTCGGCCGTCAGATCGCTCACGAGCAGCCGCACGAGCTGGGCAGCCCGCCCGTGGTGTCGCCGCAGCACGAAGGCTTGGCTGAGGCATCGCAGCACGACTCGGCGGAGGTGGCGTCACAGCAGGCAGACTCGGGGGCAGCATCGGGGGACGGAGCGTCCGGCACCGCAGCGGCGGCAGCCGTCGGTACGCACTGCCCGTCGACCGTGGCGCAGCCGCTGCCGTCTGCGGTGGTGCCGTGCGGCGCATCGGCGAGCACGGTGTAGACCTCCCACGGGGCGCCGTCCGGGTCGTGCACCCACACCTTGTCCTGCACCGCGTAGCAACAGCTGGTGGCGTCCTGGGCGAGGGTCGCGAGTCCCTGCCCGGTCAGCCGCGCGGTGGCCGCGCCGACCTCCGCGGAGCTGGGCACCTCGACCCCGAGGTGGTTCAGGGCCCCGGTCACGCCCGTGCCGCGAGCGCCCGGATCCTCGATGAGCACCAGCTTCAGCGGCGGCGTCGTGATGGCGAAGTTGGCGTAGCCGGGCCGGCGCTTGGTCGGCGGCACGCCGAACAGCATGGCGTAGAACTGCACCGCCGCGTCGACGTCGCTGACGTTCAGCGCCAGTTGCAGCCGTCCACCCACCGGAGTGCCGAGCCCGGCGCTGGTGCTGTCGGCCTCGTTGGCATCGTGGGTCGCGTTCAGAGACATGATGACTACCTCCTGGGCCGCTTTCGGTAGACGTCCGCGGCATTGATGGATGTCGATGGATCGCACACTGCCCGAGACATGGACCACTGTCAATATTCGGGCAGGATGGCGGGGTGACCGCCACCGCTTCCACGTCGTCACTGTCGACGGCCTGTTGCGCGCCGCTGCTGCGCGAGCCGCTGTCAGCCGCCGGTGCCGAGCAACTGGCCGGAGTGCTCAAGGCACTCGCCGATCCGGCCCGGCTTCGGCTGCTGTCGATGATCGCCGCCCATGAGGGCGGTGAGGCGTGCGTCTGCGACCTGACCGAGCCGCTCGGACTCACCCAGCCGACCGTCAGTCATCACCTCAAGGTGCTGCACGACGCCGGGCTCGTCACCCGTGACAAGCGCGGGGTCTGGGCCTACTACCGGCTGGTCCCGGGTGCGCTCAGCGTCATTGCGGGTCTGCTCAGTGATGCCGCCGGCACGCCTGCCCAAGCACTGACTCCGGCCGGGGCGACTGGCTAGGGCTCAGCACCCGCTAGGGCTCAGCACCCGGCTCGAGCTCAGCACCCGGCTCGAGCTCAGTCACCTGGCGTCGGCGGCGCTTGTCGCGCTCCATGTCCTCGACCGCCCGGTGCCACGTCTGCTCCAGCGTCTCCTGCGTTTGCCGGGCGGCGGTCCCGACCGAGCCTGCGACGCCCGCCGTGCGCAGCTGGACGCGCAACCGGGCCGCGAGGGCGCGGGTGCAGACGGCGTCGCACTCCACAGCCAGCACGGCGAACTCGCCCCCGCCCACTCGGCACAGCGTGTCGCCCGGCCGGCGGGTTCCGCGCAGCACGTCTGCGCACGCCTTCAGCGTGGCATCGCCGGGATGTCCACCTGCCCGGTCGTTAGGCCTGTGCCCATCCTTCAGCCCCAGCGCGAGCACGCTGACAGGCGTGCCGTACCTCCGGCTGCGCTGCTCCTCCTGGACGAGCGCAGCTTCCCAGCCGCGGCGGTTGCGCAGGCCGGTGAGTGCGTCCTGCTCAGCGAGGGCGTATGCCGCGGCGGCCTCCTGCGACCGGTCAGCAGCGAACTGCTCACCCGCGATGAGGGTGCTCAGCATCCGGCCGAGTAGCTGCACGGGTTCCAGCATCGTCGACATCGTCGGCGGCTGCGGTGCTTCGGCGAACGCACAGAGCGAGCCGAACAGGCGACCCTCGCTGGACAGCAGCGGGACCCCCACGTACGCCCGCACCCGCGCCAGGCTCCCGACGGCGATGGGTGCGTAGCCCGGCGCTCGATGCACGTCAGGCTCGGCTACGGGGCCGTCGAGCGTCACCATCCGCAGGCAGAACGACTGTGCCCAGGAGAACGCGACGCCCGGGGGCGCGAGGCGGTCCCAGGGGCCGGCCGAGGCAACCACCACCTGGCGGTCGCCCTCGACGTGGGTCACCATCCACAGGTCCAGCCCGAACCGCCGGTGCAGGTCGCTGACCGCAGCATCGGCGGCGAGGGCGAAGCCCGGCCACGGGCCGATGCTGGGACCACTCAGCTGCCTGCCGGAGCCTGGCAGCGGTTCAGCCATGAAGGGCCCGCAGCGTTGCGGCGCCCGCTCCGCGCATCACGCCGACACGCCAAGAAGGACGGGCTGCTCCAGTGCTTCACAGGTTCGCCTCCCGCGCCACCTTGAGTGCGACGCTGCCGCGTGTCAAGACGCGGCGTGACTTCCAGAGTCTCACGGCTTGCAACCTCATGGCGCTCATGGCCGGAAGCGGGTGACGAACCGCCGCTGCCAGGGAGTCTCGACCGCATGGGGGTTGTAGTGCTGGCGGACGTAGCCGACCGCCTCGGCTGGGGGGACGCCGTCGAGGACCGCCAGGCAAGCCAGCGCCGTGCCCGTCCTGCCCTGGCCGCCGGTGCAAGCCACCTCCACCCGCTCGGATGCGGCGCGCCGCCACAGCTCGACGAACGCCTCGCGGGCATCGGTGCGGTCGGCCGGTAGCCACCAGTCCGGCCACCACACCCACCGCGTGTCCCACCCCATCTGCGGAGGGGGCTTGCCCTGCAGGTACAGCCCGAACTCGGGAGCCGCACCACCGGGAGGGGGCTGGCTGAGCCCACGGCCACGGACCAGCCGGGTCGAGGGCAACTGCAGGATCCCCGCTTGCGTCGGGTCCCACGGGTCCACACCTCCAACGGTAGCGACGGCCGAACCGCCGGACGTCTGCTCGTATAACGACGCCCGGCGAGAAAGGGTGCCGTTTGCTGAGCTGGCGCTGGCGCTCTGCGGCCCACGCACAACGAGGTGCGCGTCAAACGGCCGCCTGATCGACCGCGGCCTCCGGACCGCGCCGGGCGACGATGTTGAGCCGCACGTAGTCGATGACGGGCTCGGGCATCGCGGCAGCCACCTCCTCGACGAATGAGCGGCGGCGGTCGGCCGGCAGTGTGGCCAGGTGCTCGCGCAGGCAGACCGCCTCGAGGAAGTCCAGCAGCGGCGCACCGGGTGCGAAGGGGGTGGGCTCGTCGTGCGCCCAGACCTGCACGTCGACGAATCCCGCGGCTGCGAGCCGGTGGCGGGTGGCCTCCACGGAGGCGTAGCGCCACGTCCCGGCGCGTTCCACGCCGACGGAGCGGACCGCGCTGAGCAGGCGGGCGATGTTGCCCTCCCCGCCGCACTGCGCCACGAGCTGCCCGCCGGGGCGCAGCAACCCGGCCAGCGTCGTGAACAGCCGGTCGTGGTCGGTGATCCAGTGGAACGTCGCTGTCGAGAACACGGCGTCGACCGGAGCGGCGCCGGCGAGCGCATCAGGGGACACATCGAGCAGGTCGGCCGCGACGAGGCTGACCCGGCACGGACCGACCAGTCTGGTGCTGGCCTGCTCGATCATCGCCTGGGATGCGTCGAGGGCAACTACGCGCCCTTCCGGCAGGCGCGCGCAGAGGAGTTGGGTCACCCGGCCCGTGCCGCAGCCTGCGTCAAGGACGGTCTCGTCGCCGGTAAGGACCAGCCGGTCGAGCACCGCCTCGCCCCATCGCGCCTGCGGGTCGGCGACCCGGTCGTAGGTCGTGGCGTCCCACTCCCGAACCGGCCCGCCGCTGCCGCCACTTATCTCCGTGTCGGCGTCCACGACCCCACGCTAGCGAGCAGCAAGGAGAACGCTCGTCGCGACGCGGTGGCGGCCCTCCGGGGCCGGCTGCTCGAAGCAGATGCTCAGCAGTGCAAAGCGAACTCGACGCGCACTGCCACGGGCGCAGAGCAGCCGACGTGCGTGCTGCCGATGTCGACCACGTGCCAGGTGGCGGGGCCAGCGGGGTGCGAGATGGCCCGAAGTTCGACTGCCGCGCCACCGAGTTGCTGGGTCAAGGGGTCGATGGTGGCAAAGGCGAAAGCGGGCGCGCGGGTCCCGAGCCGGATCGCCTCGACCCGGTAGGGGCGGGTTCCCACAGCCGCCGTCAACGGGCTGCTGCGCACGGCGGTGCTGACAGCCAGCGCCTCAGCGGGGGTCGCTGCCCGGCCCGCGACCGGCGAGTAGTTGCCATACCCCGCCGGCACGCACGCGGCCAGCAGCCCCGCGGCGGCGAGAGTTCCTCCGGCTGCGATCCCCCGACGGAGCAGGTTGTTCGGCTGCCGGCTCACCGCGCGTGTCCCGCAGGGTGCTTCAAACGCGGATATGCGCACGGTCGCCATACTTACTTCTACTCCCGTGCCTGGGGCCGGGTCGCGCCCGACAGCCGGAGCCAGACGTGACAGTTGCCTTACCACACGGCGGCGACGAAGCAGGATGCGGTCCAGGCCGCTGGTGAACGACGCCATGGAAATGCCGGAACGTGGATTGATCCCGGATGCCATGTCGGCCTGCTGCGGCGGCGCGGATCCTCTATATTGTCGAGTGAGACGGCAGACAATCTGCCGACAGCATCAGCATGGGCGGGCAGCATGCACATCGACCTCACGATCGCGCTGGCGGGCCTCGTCGTCGGCCTCGTCGTCGGCCTGACCGGCATGGGCGGCGGTGCGCTGATGACCCCCGCGCTGGTGCTGCTGTTCGGCATCCAGCCGCTGGCCGCGGTGTCGAGCGACCTCGTGGCGTCGTTCGTGATGAAGCCGGTGGGCGGAGCCGTGCACTGGCGCCGCGGGACCGTCAACCGCCCCCTGGTGACCTGGCTGGCGATCGGGTCGGTGCCGTCGGCGTTCATCGGGGTGGTGCTCCTTCGTGCTGTCGGCACCGGCAGCGCCGTGCAGTCGACGGTCAAGACGTCGCTGGGCATCGCGCTGGTGGTGGCCGCGACGATGCTCGTGGTGAAGGCGGTGCTCGACGTCCGCCGGCGGGTACGGACCAGTGACGGGGCGATTCAAGAGCCCGCACCAGTCGTGCGGCCGCTGCCGACCCTGCTCGTGGGGGTGCTGGGCGGGTTGGTCGTGGGCCTCACGTCGGTCGGGTCCGGCTCGCTCATCATCGTGCTGCTGCTGATGCTCTACCCGACGCTCAAGGCGAGCGACCTCGTCGGCACCGACCTCGTGCAGGCAGTGCCGCTGGTGGGCTCGGCGGCGCTCGCCCACCTGCTGTTCGGCGACTTCAAGCTGGGCCTGACTGCCTCCATCCTGGTCGGCAGCCTTCCCGGCGTGTACGTGGGCGCCCGGCTGTCGTCGACCGCCCCTTCATGGCTGGTCCGCCGCGCCATCGCCATCGTGCTGCTGGCCAGCGGCCTCAAGAGCCTCGACGTGCCGACCGTGACAGTCGGATACGTCCTGCTGGTGACCATCGTGGCCGGTCCGCTCGCCTGGGTGTGGCTGCGCCAGCAGGTCGAGCGCCGCGCTAGCAGAGCGGCTGCGGTACCCGTAGCGGTGTCGTGACTCTTCTGGCGCTCATCTGACGCAGACGGCGAGCGTCACACCGACGGGCGGGCGCGAAAGTAACCGAACGTAGTGTCACCACGCATGACGTGGTTCCGGTTCAGTCACTACCTGAAAACCCGGCTGTGGGCAATACCCCTGCTCTGCATACTTGCTGGAATCGCTATCTCCCTGACGACGACGTCACTCGACCACGGGAATGTCGTCCCACAAAGCGTGACAGGTGGCCCTAACGAGGCACTGCAGATTCTCTACCTGATCTCATTCTCCATGCTGACGCTGACCGGCTTGGTGCTGTCGCTCGTCGTCGTCGTCGTGCAGCTCGCGATGGGCCTGTTCAGCCCTCGGATCGTGCGGCAGATCCTGCAGGACCGGCCGAGCCAGGCTGCCATCGGGCTGTTCGCAGGCACGTTCACCCACTCGGTGCTCGCCATCCGCAAGATCAAGACACCGCCGGAGGGCAGAACGGTGCCCGGCCTGGCCGTGCTCGTTGCCATCGTCCTGGTGCTGTGCAGCATCGCGACGCTCGTCTGGTACCTCAACCACATCGGCCAGTCCCTGCGCGTCGCGGCCCTGGTCGGCTGGGTGGCGACCGACACGCTGACGACACTCGAGCACGTGCTGCCCGACCACGGCGGCGAGCCAAGCGTCGCGCCGGACCTCGTGACAGCGCCGCGGGGCGGCGTCGTGTTCATGATCGACAACAAGCGGCTCGTCGCCCTGGCGGAGGGGGCGGACTGCCGGTTGGAGCTGCTCTGGGCGGTGGGCGACTTCGTTCCCGCGGGGGCGCCGCTCGTCCGCATCGTGGGCGAGCCCGACGGGCTCTCGCAGAAGGCGGTCGTCAACTCCCTGGCGCTCGGCCCCGAGCGCACGATGAACCAGGACATCGCCTACGGCATCAGGATGCTCGTCGACATCGCCGAGCGCAGCCTGTCCGCCGGGCCCTTCGATGACCCCACGACCGCGGTGCAGGCCATCGACCAGCTGCACACCATCCTGCGGCAGCTCGCCCCACGCCCGCTGCACTCGGGGTGCTATGAGGACGCCACCGGCACCCTGCGGCTGACGGTGCCCACCATGCGCTGGGAGGGCTACGTCCGCATCGCCTTCGACGAGATCCGGCAGGTCGGAGCCGGTTCCCCCCAGGTGTGCCGGCGGCTCCAGGCGGCCCTGGCCGACCTGCTGACCGTCGCTCCGCCAGAGCGCCAGCCGGCACTCGAGCAGCAGCGCGCCCTGCTCGAGAGCGCCGCTTCGGGCGCGGCCGGCATCAGAGCGGACGAGCTCGCGGCTCTGGTGCCCGATCCTTCCGGCCTCGGTTCGGCGGCGGACCTCGTCACGGCCACGCCCGGCCCGGCGCCCTGAGAAGTCAGATCCGCTCGAGGCCGGCGCCGTCGAACAGCGACTCGATGCCGAGCTCGGCGCGGTCAACCAGTAGCTGCCGCTCGTCGGGCGCGGCGAGGTCGCCCGTCGCGGCGGTGACGAGTGCCGGCAGCGTGCGCACGTCGCTGGAGGAGTTGAGAAACAGCTGCGGCCGCGACAGGACCAGGCGCGCTGCGCGGCTGATGGCCTCCGCGTCCTGCAGCGGCTCATACCAGGCGTAGCGCGAGCCCGCGGCGTCTTCCCGCCACCGGCGGCGCGCGATCGACTTGATGGTCTGCACCGCCACCCGCCGCTCGGCGCAGGTGGCGAGCAGCGACTCGACGTCGCTGCGGTAGCCCTCGTCGGCGAGCACCGCCTGGTTGTAAGGAAGCAGTACGGAGTCGAAGTCGAACCGCTCCAGGCTGCGGCGATGCATCCCGGCGATGCGCAGACCGTGGCCCGTCACGCCGATGAAGCGGACCAGCCCCTCCTCGCGCGCGGCTACGAGCGCCTCGACCGCGCCGCCCGGCCCATGGGCGGTGTCCCACTCGTCAGCCTCGACGAGGTTGTGCAGCTGGATGAGATCGACGCGTTCGGTGCCCAGGCGCTCCAGCGAATGCTCGAGGCTGCGGCGCGCGCCGTCTGCGGTGCGGTCGCCGGTCTTGGTCGCCACGAAGAACCTGTCGGGATGGGCAGCAAGCCACGGTGCGACCCGCAGCTCTGCCTCGCCGTAGCTGGCTGCGACGTCGAGGTGGTTGATGCCCGCGTCGAGGATGAGCGGTAGGACCCGGTCGGCGCTCTGCTGGCTCATCGAGCCCAGCGCTGCGCCCCCGAAGATGATGCGGCTGCTGCGGTGGCCGGTCCGGCCGAAGTCGGCGCGGGGCATCTCCGCATGGGGCACGGCTTGAGGCTGCTCACTCATCGGGCATGACACCGACCTTTCGGGTCCGTCACTCGACGGGGCCAGGCGGGGCCTCCTGCCGGCCGACCGTGCTCCCGGGCACGGAAACGTACCAAGCCCGGGAGCGGGCCGGCGGGTCAGCGCGGCGAGGCTTGCTTCGCCGGGATCGCGGTGAGTCCGGGCTACCCCTACCCGGCGATGCGCGCGCTGTGCTGCGCACGGGCTGACTCGAGCAGCGAGCGCCACGAAGCGACATCCGGGCGGCGCCGCAGCAGCGCCCGGCGCTCGCGCTCGGTCATCCCGCCCCACACCCCGAACTCGACCCGGTTGTCGAGGGCGTCGGCCAGGCACTCGGTCCGAACCGCGCACCCGAGGCACTTGGCCTTCACCTTGTTCTGCTCGGCGCCCTGCACGAACAGCGCATCAGGATCGGCATCGAGGCACGCGGCCCTCGTCGTCCACTCGCCGCGGGGCGACTGGGTGCAGTCCATGGTGCGGGGGACGAGCTGGATGGTCCGGCTTGCCATCATGCCTTCGGGCCGTCCCTGGCGCGGATGTGTCATGGTTCAAACCTACGGTTAATGACCCCGTCGGTAACAGTCTCTACCGGATCATTTCGGACATAGCCCGTACGGGTGGGTAATCCCAACGGACTCCCACCAGACGTCATCTACTCAGGTGCGGCCGCTGGGCATATCCTGAGCCACCTGCCGTCCGGCGTGAAGAGCTGCTCGCTAAGCAGTCGCAGAAGCCGACCGACACTGGGATCGACACGGGGATCGTCGCGGTTCGCGTGCCATCGTGCCGCGGGCCGCCTATCGGTCTCGGCAGGAAGGGGTCGACGTGGGGGCGCTGCGGTGACTGCCACGCTGCAGGCGCCCACCCCCGCGGTGCTCGCGCCCTTCCGCCGGCTCCCGGTCAAGCGCCGCAAGCACCGCCTGTTCAAGGGCGTCTCGGTCATCGCCCTCTCAGCAGTGGCCGGGCTGGTCCTCGCCGTCGGAGCCCTGCCCGCCGTCGGCGGTCTGGGCGCGGGAGCCAAGGCCAGCGCTGACATGTTCAACAACCTGCCGACCGCCCTCGTGATGCCGCCGCTGGCGCAACGGTCGGTGCTGCTCGATCGCGACGGCAACCGCCTGGCCGTCCTACACGGCACCGAGGACCGGATCACGGTGCCCCTGTCGCGCATCCCCAAGGTCATGCGCACCGCGATCGTCGACATCGAGGACTCGCGCTTCTACGAGCACCACGGCGTCGACTACAAGGGAGTCGTCCGCGCGGCGGTCACCAATCAGCAGACCGGCGAGGTGTCGCAGGGCGGCTCCACGCTGACCCAGCAGTACGTCAAGAACGTGCTGCTGGAGAGCGCCAGTGACGACACGAGCCGCAAGCGGGCGAGCGAGCGATCCTTCCCCCGCAAACTGCGGGAAGCCCGGTACGCCCTGGCGCTCGAGCACCGCCTGACCAAGGACCAGATCCTCGCCAACTATCTCAACATCGCCTACTTCGGCGACGGCGCCTACGGCGTGGCGACGGCCGCTCAGCACTACTTCGGGATCGAGGTCGAGCACCTCACGCTCGACCAAGCCGCACTGCTCGCCGGGCTGGTGAAGAACCCCTTCCAGTACGACCCCAAGCGCCACGTGGCAGCGGCGCGGGCCCGTCGCGACGTGGTGCTCGCGAGGATGCACGAGCTCGGCCACGCGCCGACCAAGCAGTGGACCGCCGCCCGCCGCGCGCCCGTAGTCGTGCGCAGCGACAGCCCGCCCTCCGACAGCTGCGAGACCGCGGGCTCAGCCGCCTTCTTCTGCTCCTACGTCATCCGCAACCTGCTGGCAGACCCGAAGTTCGGCCCGAACCCGCAGGCGCGCCAGCACCGGCTGTTCGACGGCGGGCTGTCGATCCGCACGTCGCTCGACCCCAAGATTCAGGCGGCTGCGCAGTCGTCGGTCGACTCGGTCATCCCCTCCGGCTCCCGCGTGGCTACCGCATCGGTGGTGCTGCGGCCCGGCACGGGCGAGGTGCTCGCGATGGCTATCAACCGCGTCTACGCCGACACCAGCGACCACCGCACCGTCGAGACGACGGCCGACCGGGTGCACACGAAGTTCAACTACGCCGCCCAGGGCTCGTTCCAGCCAGGCTCGACCTTCAAGATGTTCACCCTCTCGGCGGCGCTCGACCGCGGCTTGCCGCTCTCGACGACGATCATGGCCCCGCCCTGCTACGAGTCACACGTGCTGAGCAACCCCACGGCGAGCACCTGCCCGGCCGGCCCGGCAACGCCCGACGGCTACGGCTACCAGAACGCCGAAGCCGGCGAGGGCGGCACCTTCCCGATGGACGTGGCGACCTGGCAGTCGGTCAACACCTACTTCGTGCAGCTCGAGGAGCAGGTCGGCGTGCTGAGGGTGCGCGACATGGCCCAGCGGCTCGGCGTCCGCTCACCTCGGCTCCGTACGGTCGGCCCTGGCGACGGCTCCCTGACGCTCGGCGGCTTCGAGGTGAGTCCCCTCGACATGGCGACGGCCTACGCAACCATCGCCGCCCACGGGAAGCGATGCTGGCCAACAGCCATCGCCGCGGTCAGCGCCGGTGCCAAGGCGGTGGCCTACACCGACGCTCCCGGCCCCTGCGAGCAGGTGATCAAGCCCGGCCTGGCCGATTCGGTCAGCAGCGTCCTCCAGGGCGTGATCACCAGCGGCACGGCAGCTGCAAACGGTCAGATCGGTCGGCCGGCCGCGGGCAAGACCGGGACGACGGACGAGCACCGCAGCGCCTGGTTCGTCGGCTTCGTCCCCCAGCTGACGACGGCCGTGTGGGTGGGCGACTACCGCTCGCCCACCAACTTCCCCCTCAAGGTCAGCCCGACGACGCCCGAGGGCACGCCGGTTGCTGCCAACGGCTACGACGGCAACGCCGTCTTCGGCGGCGGGCTGCCGACGATGGTCTGGGCGGCGACGATGCGTGCCGCCCTCGAGGGCGTGCCGGTGATCCCACTGCCTCCGCCTGACCCCGGCGTGACCGGCGGGGTCTCGACCGGGGTTCCACCGGTCAGCGGGCTTGCCGTCGACGCTGCGGTGGTCACCCTGCGCGCCGCCGGCTTCGATGCGGTGGACGGGGGTGTCGTCAACTCCACCGCCCCAGCGGGGACCGTGGCGTGGGTCTATCCCAGCGAGCAGGTGCTTCCCGGCACCCGGATCCTCGTCTACAGCTCGAGCGGCTACATACCGCCAGCCGTGGTGGCTCCGGCCGCACCGCCCGTCGCCGCCGGGCCGGTGGCCCCCCCGCCCGCGGCACCGCAGCCCCCAGCACCGCAGCCCCCAGCTGCAGCTCCGTCCGTGAAGGCCGTGCCCCAGCCGGCGGCCACGGCGACCGCAACGGCCACCGTCAAGGCCCCGGCTCCGAAGCCCTCATCGCGGAAGGTGACAATAAGGCCGACGACGCCGCCGAAGAAGCAGCGCAAGGGCTGAGGCGCGCACCGGCAGCCGGCGCTCGTGCGGCGATCAACTGCTGCTGAGCCGGCTCCTGACGGCGGCCGCGACGCGTCCACCTTCGGCCCGACCCGCCACGGCAGGGGCGACAGCCTTCATCGCGCGTCCCATCGCGGGCATCCCGTGCAGGTCCTCGCGTGCCAGCACCTCGGCCACGATGGTGCCGAGCTCGGCATCATCCAACTGCTGCGGGAGGTAGCGCTCGAGGACGGCGAGCTCGTCGCGCTCCCGGGTGGCGAGCTCGTCGCGGCCCGCACCGGAAAACGCCTCGGCCGCCTCGCGCCGCTTCTTCGCCTCGCGGGCCAGCACGGCCTGCACCTCGTCGTCGGACAGGGTCCGCTTCTCGGGGCCGGCCACCTCGGCGTCGCCAACCGCGGTCAGCACCATCCGCAGCGTCCTCGTGCGGAGCTCGTCCCGCGCCTTCATCGCCGTGGTGAGGTCGGCGCGCAGCTGCTCCTTGGACGGGTGCCCTGAGGCTCCTGGGGCCGCAGCCGGGACCGCAGCCGGGGGCGCTCCCGAGGTCGCTCTCGGAGTCGCTGCATCCACGCTGGCCGACACTAGCGGCCCGGCGGGCAGACTGGCGGGATGCGCAGGGGAAGCCGGACGGCGCCGGGCAAGGCCGTGGCCGTGACCGGCGGCCTCGGCGCGACGGTCCTTGCCTACGGAAGCCTGATCGAGCGCACCGCGTACACGCTGCGGCGGCTCGAGCTGCCAGTGCTGCGTAGCGGTGCGGCGCCGCTGCGGGTGCTGCACCTGTCTGACCTGCACATGACCCCCCACCAGCGCGGCAAGCAGGACTGGCTGCGCGACCTCGCGCGCCTGGTGCCCGACCTCGTCGTGCTGACCGGTGACGTGCTCTCCCACCGCGACGCACACAGCCCCTCGCTCGACGCGCTCGGCCCGCTGCTCGACCGGCCGGGCGCCTTCGTCCCAGGCAACAACGACTACTACCTGCCGAGGCTGAAGAACCCGCTGCGCTACTTCGTCGGCCAGGAAGGGCGGCCCAAGCGGCCGGACGACCTCGACTGGGCGAGCTTCGCCACAGCCCTGCGCGCTGCCGGGTGGTACGACATGACGAACACCCGCTCCGAGGTGCAGGTGGCGGGCCGCCGGCTCGAGGTCCGGGGCGTCGACGACCCGTACTCCGGACGCGACCGGCTCGCCGACGTGGCCGGGCCGGCCGACCCCGGCGCCGACCTGCGGCTCGGCGTCACTCACGCTCCAGAGCCGCGGGTGCTCGACGCCTGGACGGCCGAGGGCGTCGACCTCATCCTCGCCGGCCACACCCACGGCGGGCAGGTCCGGTTGCCTGGCATCGGCGCGGTGGTGACGAACTCGGGGATCGACCGCGCCCGCGCGCGCGGCCTGTCGAGGTACGGGGCCCGCGGACGGACCTCCCGCCTGCACGTGTCGGCGGGCCTCGGCACGTCGCCGTACTCGCCCATCCGCCTCGGCTGCCGGCCCGAGGCAACGCTGCTGAGCCTGGTCGCCGTCGGCTAGACTTCGCTGCGGTACGGGGTGTGGCGCAGCTTGGTAGCGCGCTTCGTTCGGGACGAAGAGGCCGCAGGTTCAAATCCTGTCACCCCGACCAATGTGCGGCCCAGCAAGCCGCCACCATGATCGGCAGTCGGGCAGGATGAGTCGGTGAGCACCCTCGACACCGGCGACCGCGGACCGGACGCCACCTCCCCAGCCACTGAGCGGACCCCGTTGTGGGAGCAGCGCTTCCGCGCACCGACCGTGGGGCTGCCGTCCTGGGGGCGCCTGGCGCCCGAGTGCTGCATCGTCCTCTCCAACCAGGGTGGGACGACCGAGGTCTACGCCTGGTCACCGCGCGGTGCGCTTCGGCAGGTCACGAACCGGCGCAATGGGACCTCGCACGCGGCCATCAGTCCCGATGGGCACGACATCTGGTGGTTCGACGACACCGACGGCGACGAGTTCGGCACGTGGCAGGTCGAGCCGTGGGACGGGTCGGCGCCTGCTCGTTCGGCCCATCCAGGGCTGGCCCCGGGCTACTCGGCCGGCCTGGCGCTCGCCGAGGACGGAACCTGCCTCGTCGGCCGCAGCGACGACGACGGGTGCGAGGTCTGGTGCCTCGACCCTGGCGGTGACGACGGGATGCGCCCCGACCCGGTTCTCGTCTACCGCTCCGAGGAGGACGCGGGCGTCGCGGACATCTCCGACGACGGCGCGCTGTGGTGCTTGGAGCACTCCGAGCACGGCGACAACCGGCACGCCGCCCTACGGCTCCTGACCCGCGACGGCGCGGTCGTCGCCGACCTGTGGGACGGCGCCGGTCGCGGCCTCGACGCTCTCGGCTTCGAGCCGAGCGGTCACCGCCTGCTGGTGGCGCACGAGCGCCGGGGGCGGCAGGAGCTGCTGCTCTGCGGGCCGGAGGCGACGCAGACCGAACTCGCTGTCGACGCGCCCGGCGAGCTCGACGCGGACTGGTACCCCGACGCAACAGCCCTGCTGGTCAGCGCGGTCGACGGCAGCCGGAGCAGGCTGTTCCGGTATGACATATCCAGCGGCACCACGGTGCCGCTCCCGGCGCCGGTCGGCACCATCGAGGGCGCCGAGGTCCGCCCCGATGGCGAAGTCTGGGTCGCCCACTCCTCGGGCGCGCAGCCGCCGTCGGTGCGTGACACCAGCGGGGCGGTGGTGCTGGCACCGGACGGCCCCGCCGCGCCTGCCGGCGTGGCCGTCGACGACGTGGTGGTCGAAGCGCCGTGGGGCGCCATCCACGCGCTCGTCGCTCTGCCACCCGGGCCGGGCCCGCATCCCGCGGTCTGCTACGTCCACGGCGGCCCCGCCGCGCACGACGAGGACGCGTACGAGCCCCGCGCTGCGGCGCTCGTCGACGCGGGCTACGCGTGCGTACAGGTGAACTACCGCGGCTCGACCGGCTACGGGACGGCGTGGCGCGACGCGCTTGAGGCTTCCGTCGGGCTGA